>Ga0310690_10009128_pt1 | contig 12472 bp, 16 predicted proteins | sample AusTroGonzalo_MG_2_FD_207661 | JGI IMG/M metagenome (GOLD analysis project Ga0310690, IMG submission 207661) | Bovine rumen microbial communities from tropical cattle in Woodstock, Queensland, Australia - Gonzalo_04 (v2) (version 2) | ecosystem: Host-associated > Mammals > Digestive system >...
CCTCCTTGACACTTATATAGGAAAACAATGCTCATATAGAAATAGACACTGTTCCTTATCTGGTATATCGACACCATATATATGAATCTTAACATCTGAAATGTTTTTTTTGAAGCCTTAGAACTCCTTCAGTGTAAAACTCACCGTCCACAGCCCTTTATAACTCGTATCCTTTTCCAGCTTCGCCTTGAATCCCTCCACAAACATCTGTGTCTGAACCTGCGTAGCCGTCTCCGGATCAAAGTACAAAACTGTGATACTTTCCTGATTCTTGTATTCTGTCAGCTTCTTAAGCCAGACTTGCGTAACCGAAAAGGAAACGGATATCTCCGCAACCCCGGCTCGAACTACATCCCTCTGGATGGTACCTGCCTCAGTCTCACCGCCGGAATCCGCTTCCTTGTCTTCAAGGTTTACTTCATAGGAAACAGGCAGAGGAAGGTTCTCACCATCAAATGTCAGATACTGTATAAATGCCATAAAATCACCTTCCTCCGCTTCTCAAATTTGCTCTCTGCTGAGCGTTCACGATCACCTCATCCAACATGGTGCCGCCAAGATAAACAGGAATCACGATATCGCCGTCTGAAGCACCTGTCCCGCCACCACTCACAGCATCTCTGATCGCCGATACCAAACCACTCAGATCCGCACGGCTCACAGTACCGCCACCGGCCATTGCCGCCTGCATACCGTTCACCTGGGGATTGATGGTCATGTCAGCCGAAAGCGAATCCATCGCCTTCGTGACCATGCCCTTGCTATCCTCAATTCCCTTCGCCAAACCTTTCATAAAGTCCGGCATCCACTTCTCATAATCCGTAAGAGGTCCCTCATCCGGCACAGAGAAATGTAGGAAGGACTTGATCTTGTCAGCAACTGCTGAAACCGCATCACCAACCGCACTGATACAAGACTTGATCCCGTTCACTATTCCCATTATGAGATCCTTGCCCCAGTTAAATGCCTGAGACGCAAGCCCGGTGATATGATCCTTCACATTGGCAAAGCCGCTCTTCACCGCATTGAACACATTGCTCATCGCATTCTTTACAGCGGAAGTCACATTATTCCACAGGTTCGTCACCGCAGTCTTAATGGCGTTTCCGACAGAAGTAACCGTATTCTTAATGTTATTCCAGGCGGTAGTCACCACGTTCTTAATGGCATTCACCGCCGTAGTGATCACATTCCTGATACCGTTCCAAATAGTCGTGAAAAAACTGGAAATCGCATTCCATATCGTAGTCGCCGTGGTCTGGATTGCCGTCCATGCCGTAGTCAGGAATGTCGAAATCGCCGTAACCACCGTAGTCACCACAGTCTTTATCGCATTCCAGATCGTAGTAAACACGGTCTTTATTGCATTCAGAACCGTAGTGATGATGGTCTTATAGATATTGAAATATGTCGTGATGATCAGCTTGATCGCGTCCACCACCGTCTGGAATATCGCCTTTATTCCATCCCACAATCCCTGGAAGAAATTCTTGATCCCGTTCCATACGGTCTCAGCCGTACTCTTGATTGCTTCCCATGCCGCCGTGAAAAACTCCTTCAAAGCCTCCCATACGGCAACGGCAATCTCCTTGATACCTTCCCACAGGTCGATCCAGAACTGCCTGAACTCTTCACAGTTATTCCAAAGATAAATGAAAGCCGCCACCAGAGCCACGATAGCTGCAATTATCAGCACATACGGATTCGCAGCACACACCGCATTGAAAGCCGCAAAAACACCCTTCGCCGCATTGATTACCCCTGCCAGCTTCGGAATAATAGTCATGATCGTGCCGATAGCCGAAATGATCTTACCCACAACGATCAGCACCGGACCCAGAGCCGCAGCCACAAGCGCAACGGTAATGATGACCTTCCTTGTGCCTTCATCCATAGAATTGAGCCAGTCCACCAGCTTCTGGATCCAACCCACGATTGTCCTGATCGCAGGCATCAGCATCTCACCAAAAGAAATAGCCAGCTCCTGCAGCTGTGATTTCAGGATCGTCAGCTGTCCTTCCAGATTGTTGTTCATGGTTTCAGCCATTCCGGCTGCACAACCATCACAGTTCTCGATCGCTGATGAAAGCTTATTGATATCACCTTCCCCGGCGTTCATCAATGCCAGGAATCCGGACATCGCATTCTTTCCAACCAGACTCTCCGCTGCCTGAGCCTTTTCCGATTCAGTCAGTCCCGCAAATGCTGTCCGGCAGTCAGCCAGGATATCCGAAAGGTCTCTCATGGATCCGTCCGCATTGGTCGTAGCCACGGTCACCTCACCAATAGAGGATCCGCAGATCTTCACATCCCCGGACAGATTATTCATAATCGTCCTTAAGGCAGTACCAGCCTGAGAACCTTTGATACCGGAATTAGCCATCAATCCGATTGCTTCAGCCGTATCCTCAGCGGAAAATCCCAAAGCACCGGCAATAGGAGCGCAATACTTGAAGGTCTCACCCATCATGGAGACATTAGTGTTGGCATTACTTGAAGCCGCCGCAAGGATATCCGCAAAATGTCCGCTGTCCTGAGCCGATAACCCGAACGCCGTAAGCGCATCCGTCACGATATCGGAAGTGATAGCCAGATCCTCACCGGATGCCGCTGCCAGATTCATGACACCTTCAATACCTGAAAGCATATCCTCTGTCTTCCAGCCAGCCATTGCCATATAGTTCATGGCTTCAGCCGCCTCAGAAGCAGAGAACTTCGTTTTACTTCCCATCTCACGGGCTTTCGCTTTCAACTTGTCGAAGTCTTCCCCGGTCGCACCGGACACCGCCGCAACTTTGCTCATGGCAGAATCAAAATCAGCGGCAGTTTTCACCGCCGCCGTGCCCAATGCCGTAACCCCTGCCGTTACCGGTAGGAGCTTCGTTCCGACATTACTGATATTATCTCCGACTGTCTTAAGCTTCTCACCCTTTGCCCCGATGCTCTGAAGAGCCGTTGCAGACTCATTCGCCTGCTTCTCCAAGGCTTCCAGGTCTTTTTCCGTCTCGATGATCTCCCTCTGCAGGGCATCATACTGTTCCTTCGATATATCACCATTGGCCAGAGCCGTGTTCGCCTGCTCTGCCGCCGTCTTCAATGTTTCAAGTTTCTCTTTTGCAGCAGCAACCGCCTCTCCAAGGAGCCTGTGCTTCTGAGCCAACAGCTCCGTATTACCCGGATCCAGCTTCAGAAGCTTTTCCACATCTTTAAGCTGCTGTTGGGTGCTCTTGACCTGAGTATTCACGCCCTTCAAGGCAGTCTGCAATTTTGTGGTATCACCGCCGATCTCGATCGTGATGCCCTTTATTCTGTTCGCCGCCATCAAGACACCCCCTTAAAACGCATCAAACTCCGCCTGACCAGCCACACGATGATAAGCCTTGTCCGCCACATCATCGTTCTGGTTTTCAATAAACATCTCATTAACCATGCCGATAGTCAGCAGATCGAGATCCTGTATAGAAAGCCCGATCTGTACGCACCTCAGCATGAACAGAGCCGTTGTCATTTGGCGGTCAGTTGATTGAAGTTTTTTTTAGCTTCCACGTCCACCTTCACATTCAAGCCCCAAAGCTCAATGATCTTAGGCAATACCTGATAGATACTGAAAGTGTTGAAATTGTCCAGCCACTCTTCAGGCGTATCTGGAATACTCGGATCAGCATGTTTCGCCATAATATAGGCGATATTCTCAAACATCTCCAAAGAGAACATATCAAGGTTCGACACCTCTTCCGTGTTATCTCCAACCGCCTTCTCCAAAGCAGCCAAATCCTTGTAGATATCCCTCTGGAACTTCATCCTGTATAATCTCGGAATAGCAGCGGATGCTCTGAAAGCAACCTCTTTCCCGTCAATCTCGATCTTCTTAACCATACTCATAGATCATTTCCTCCATAATCAAAATGCGCCGGTCAGAAAGAGCCTCGAAGCCATGCCACGCACAACCCCGAAGCCCTTAAAGACCTGTCAGCCTTATTCCTTTGTTACTGTTACGGTATAAGTCTTGCTGGAACCGCCGTTTGTCACCGTAATAACAACGGTATTCTCTCCCTCTTCCCATGTGGCACTCGACCCGTTGGTAAGGGAATCGCCATTCACAGTGATTGCCACACCTGCATTCTCATCCGCTGCCGTAGCCGTTATAGCATTGGTAGCGTTTGAAGTCTCAGCCGTATAAGCTGTAGTGCCTGCCGCAAAAGTAGGATCCAGACTGATGGAACCGATCGTCAATGCAGAAAGGTTCACATTCGCACCAGACACTTCAGTAGGCATATATACCGACTGATACCAGTTCTGATAAACCGTAGCATCCGTGGTATTGCCGGTCTTTGCCTTAACCACACCGCTAGCAAGAGGCGTAGCCTTGATGGTCAGAGTCTCCGTCTGAACCTCACGGCTCTCTTCGTTGGTCTTGCCCTCGATACCGGGTCTCGATGCAGAGCAGTTATACAGCACGTGCCTGATGTGCTTCACATCACCGTCAAACTCGAAAAGCAGTGCAAAGCTGTTAAGCTCCGTGTTCGCATTCTCGATCAGCACCTTGTTGTCATCAAGAGTCTCATTCAGCGCATCCACCCTAAAACTCTCAGGGATCATCGCAAGTTCCAGATCACCGTCGTAACCCATATTGTTATTGATGACATAGTAGGCAATGCCATCCGCATAGAAGTTCTCCGGCTCACCGTTCGCATCCAGCGAAATGCTCACTGCACCGGGAATCGCAACCGGCGTATCATATGACACCGTTCCGTCCTGGGCGATATGAAGCATTGCATAATGCGCATTCTTCAGATTGTACTTAACCTTGTTGTTAGGCATCTCTTTACCCTCCTTATTCTTCGCTCACATCCGGTACCTCAAAGGAATACATGACCTCATATAACCGTTCCTCTGAGATCCAGACCTCACTTTTGTTATAAAAAATGCCCTGGCTATCCAGAGCATCCTCCACCTGCTTTTCCACGAACACATCCTTTGTATCCGTGTAAAGCTCTACCCGCACCTCATTTATCTTGAAATACACCCTGCCGTCCGCAGCGAAGTTATCGCTTCCCGGCAACAGATAACAGATAAACGGTGGCTCCGGGCTTTCCCCTTCCGCGAAATGATCATACGCGAAAGGAATCCCCGTATCCTGCAGCATTCCTGCCAACTGTTCTATTGTCATTTCAATGCCGCCTCCACTTCTCTTTCCAGAATCTCCGCTGCCCGCTGTTCCGCAGGAGCGATATGCGGAATTGCTTTCGTCCTTCCACCGCCCCGCTTCGCATGACCAAACTCCAAAAGATGTGCCAGTTGATACCGATTCTTACTATGAACCACAACCTCCATCGCATTAGAAGTCTCTTTCGTAGTTTTCACCGCCCAGCTCTTCTTATAGACTCCGGTCTTTACGGGAGCATTCGCCTGGATATCTTTCTTCGCCTCATCACCGGCGTTCTTCACCGCCTTCTTCAGATCCTCGGTCGCAAGGTCAGCGTATTCCTGCAAGCCTTCCATAATGACATGAGCCATTTGGTCGATCTTCACCCTGTCCGTAGCCATACCTACCGCCTCACTTTCCGGCAGCTAAACTTCAGAGATTTCTTCTTAAAGTTCATATGGTCAACATTCACGATGTCGTAAAACTCACCCTTAAACAAAATCCTGTACCCCGTGGAAGTGATCGCCGCAGTCTTTGCGCAGTACCGGACCGTAACCGTCATCGCAACATCTTCGACCGTAGTACCGGCAATCTCTTCTTCCTTGGAACTTGCCAGCCCCTCACCGCCGATTGTTGCAAAGCAGGTATAGTATTCATCCCACTCATTCGTGTGATTTCCGACAGCATCCGTCACAACAGTATTCTTCAGGAAAGCGACCTTCTCATTCAAAAGTGCCGTAACCATCAGAATCCCTCCTTCCGGCTGCCAAACAAAAGCGCCCTCAGCGTCAGATCCATCGCATGATGATCCGCTTCCTCTCTGTGCTCATACAGATAAGCCACCGTAAACATCACAGCGATCCTTCCGTTTGCACACTCATCCAGGTCAGCCTCATCATCCGTCCGCAGGATATCCATGCACTGCTTCTTTGCCGCCGTTATCATATTTTCCAGTAATGAATCATCATCCTCGAAATCAATCCTAAGATAATTCTTCATCTCTTCCACAGTTACAGTCATCCGATCACCTCACAATAAAGGCGGCAGATTTCTCCACCGCCTCATTTCATCAAGTACTGCTCGCAGGCTCCACGATCACAAGCTTATAGGTTGTCTCCGCATACCCGTCAGCCCACAGCGTAAAGTTATCGACAGACTTCTGAGTATTATCACCGGCAAGCACCAGATCAGCCGCAACCCAGCGGACAAAATACCCATCGCCCAGAGAGCACTGCGAAGCTTCAGTAACATCCTCAGCCGTCAAAGCGGAACCGTTGTAATACAACCCTGTGATGGGACTGATCCCAACGCCAAGGCCTACACCAAGCCACTTGTGTTTGCCCCATCCATCACCTGCCTCGAAATCCTTAAGGTCTTCAACCTTTTCAGATAATGTGATCGTAATGGTATGCGCATCGTTATCTACCGCAACATCGGAAATCTTTCCCGTGTTATAGGAACGATCAGCATGACCGGAAACAGTATCAGTTACAGCCGCATACGCCATAGTAAAAGCATCCGCTGCCATAAGCCCCGCATTCTTCATCTTGATCAGAAGCGCATTGATGGCATTTACGGCATTGGTCCCGCCGGTCGCACCCGTTCCGGTCACTTTCTCCTGATTCGGCAAAAGACCACCTGCCATCTTGCCACCTTCATCGAACTGAAGCACGCCGCCGATATGAGTGACATCGCCGCCCTGTTCTGTATAATTCTTTGCGTTATATTCGCTCATTTCACACCTCCAAAATCCGGGCTGCCGATTTCACACGACAGCCCCGTTACCAGTTACACTCAATGCTTCATCTTAAGAAGCTGGATGCCCTCAGGAAGGATCACCTTGCCGTCAACTCTCTCGGTAGCGACAAATCCGACCTGCCCGTTAGTGCTGTAGAGCTCGTTGAGTCTCTGTACAGTCCTTCCGGAGCGATCAGCAATCCAGTAATTCTTGAAATCACCGAATGCAATAGCAAGCGCATCGGAAGCCATCGCAGGTGCGTAAGGACTGGTATGAAGCTCATATCCAAGCAGCTTGTCAGGCTCACCTGCCTGAAGAGAAGGCTGCCAGAGATATACGCCGTTGCCATCCTTAAGTTTACGGATCGCAGCAATCGTGCTGTCATTCATGAGCCACTTCGCATTTCTGCGGTAAGGACTCTTAAGCGCATATACAAGACTGAACAGCTCATCTGCCGTAACAGCATTGTTCGCAGCCGCTGTGATCTTGCACTCACCGCCGTTTGTGGTAAAGATACCTGTAGGCTGACCAGATCCGGTACCCACGCAGAAAGCCTCTTCCTCTGCAATACCGAAAGCTCTTGCAAACTCAGCCGCAATGTAGCTTTCCAGATCGAACATGGAATCCTGCAGAAGCTCAATGGAAACCGTCACAAGATCCGTGAGCTTATACGCATCGATGGTCTTCTGGTCGAAGGAAGGCTGACTCGGAGTGTAAGCACCATTCTCAGCTGTCCATGCAGCGGTAGAGTGTGTAGCCGCAACAGGGATCTTTCTCTCGGCACCTGTAGTGATCACCTTTGCAAGGCTTCTCACAACATTCGCCTCATCAAGCCCCATCACGATCTGACGCTCGAACTCTTCCGGCACAAGATATCCGCCGTCTGCCTGAACGCCCTCAGAAAGGACATTGTGAACAGGTCTCTTGCCGCGAAGATGCGCACCGAAGTCTTCCTTGTAAGCATTTGAAGCTCTGCCCGGCTTGTCCTCTTCCTGCTTTGCAGGTCTTTCAGTGATAGGAGCATTCACAGGTCTGCTAAGCTCTGCCTCTCTCGCCTCAGCCCTCTGCTGACGGTCGATGGCATTGGTCAGATCCTCGATCTCCTTCTCCATGCGGCCATAGGTCTCATTGTCCTCAGCGGAAAGAACCCCATTCTCATTCTCATGGGTATCCACGAAATTCTTCGCGGTCTCCCAAACCTTCGCTCTCTTCTGAATCATTTCATTGATAGTCATAAGTCAATTCCTCCTTAAATGAATCGCTTGATAAAATTTAAGCGCTCCCTGATCTCATCAGCGGAACGCCCATCACCAACATTGTTTTCAGTTACCTCTGTTGCACCGGTGCAACTCTCATCTGGTGCTTTGATGTGACACTTCGCCACGATCTTATCCCTAAGCGAATTTGTCACCGCTGCCTTGGAATACATCGCCGAAACATCCGGAGCTTCGACATCCTCCACAGCATCTTCCCTTTCAAGAATGCCGTCCGCAAAGCCAAGCTCCACAGCCTTATGCGCATTCATCCAGGTCTCAGCATCCATCATGCTCGAAATCTTCGCACGGTTCAGACCGGTCTTGATCTCATAAGCATTCATAATGGACTCTTTCACCTCAGCCAGCATATGGATTGCTTTCTGCATCTCACCCTTATCGCCAAAGGCGATAGTCGCAGGGTTATGGATCATAAGCATACTTACCGGACTCATGAGCACTTTTGTACCTGCCATAGCAATCACACTCGCAGCTGAAGCCGCAAGCCCGTCGATTTTGACCGTAACTTCACCCTTATAGTCCATCAGCATATTGTAAATCTGAGCCGCCGCCACACAGTCGCCGCCCGGACTGTTGATCCAGACCGTGATATTTCCGGTACCGGCATTTAACTCTTCTCTGAAAAGCTCCGGCGTGACATCATCATCAAACCAACTCTCTTCAGCGATCATACCGTTAAGGAAAAGCACCCTCTCAGCGACCTCTTCGCCTGCCTGGTCTCTGATCTTTCTGCTCTTCCAGTTCCAAAACTTCTTCATCAGGATTTTCCTCCTTCCCTTCATCAGGCTCCAGATTGTACGCCGCACCGGCTGATACCAAAGGAACCATATTTCCGTTTACCAAATACAGATCACCGCCGTCTTCCTCCGGGATCCTGTCCAGATTCTCCAATTCACGGATGTCATTCGCAGACATCCAGCCATTCTGCCTTGCAGTAGCATATCCTGCCATACGGCTCTGGTAATCACCTCTCAAAAGTCCGTCCACGTTGAACTTGAAGAAATACTTCTTCTTTTCCTCTGTAGTAAGCAGAGCACGAACCATTGCCTGTTCCCATCTGCTCACCCAAGGATCCAAAGTGTACTTCACAAATTCAAGCGACTGCTGCTCAATGTTATTGAAGCTGGACTTCTCCAAATCCCCGATCATATGAGGCGGCACACGGAATATCCTTGCTATCTCATCAATCTGGAACTTCCTTGTCTCCAAGAACTGAGCCTGTTCTGGCGATATCGAAATCGGAGTATATTTCATACCCTCTTCCAAAACGGCAATCTTATTTGCATTACCACTTCCGCCGAAAGTAGCCTGCCAGCTTTCCCTGACTTTGGAAGGATCCTTGATCGTACCTGGATGCTCCAACACACCGGAAGGTGCAGCACCATTCGCAAAGAACTTACTGCCGTATTCTTCCGTAGCAATCGCAAGTCCAATAGCATTCTTCGCCATCGCAATAGGGCTGTAACCGACCAGACCGTCAAATCCAAGTCCCGGAATATGTAGCACATCCGAAGGTTGAAGCTTCACCGTCCTGCCGACCTTATTGGTTCCCTTTCTGCCGCTCACATCATCCGCGTCATATACCGTGTATTCGTAATAAAGCCTGCCGTGTTCATCACGATCGACCTTCATCCGATCCGGCATCAGCGGATACAGCGCCACAACTTCACCCTTACCGTTCCTGATGATCTGCGAATACGCATTTCCCCACAAAAGCAGGTGCGTCATCAATGTCTCCCGAAATATGAAGGAAGTCATCTCCGGATTCGGCTCATCGTGAAGCAAAAAATAAAGCGGGTGTTCCACCGCCTTCTCCTTACCGCCATCATCAGTATATCTGTAAAACTGTAATGGCAGACTCGCCACCGCCTCGGACAAGATTCTCACGCAACAGTACACCGCTGTCATCTGCATCGCAGACCGCTCTGTCACATACTTCCCGGCAGCCGTACCTCCAAGAAAGAAGCTGTACGCACTTCCGGCTGTCCTGTCAGTGGGCTTATCCCTGCTCCTAAATATTCCGCTCAGTATTCCCATACTCCCACGCTCCTATTCCCTGATTGATACCCTCACAGATAACAACCAGTCCGATCAAACAAATTATCAGCATCGATTTATCCTCTACAGAATCAAGAGACCTCTCGATTCATATACACTTTCCTGCGGCTCTGCCTGGTTACGGATACATCTGTCCAGTGCCATGATTGCCGCAACAATACCGTCAATCTTCTCTTTCGACTTTGCCTTCGTAACCTTTATATTCCCAGCAGCGTCAGTATCAATTACCACATTACCTGCCATCCAACGTAATACCGGATGACCGCCGTGTATGATCTGCCCTTCCATAAGAAGTCTGTAAAAATCTTTCGTCGGACCAGACATTGAAGCAAATCCCTGACCGAAAGGAACCATCGTAAACCCGTCGCCTTCAAGGTTCTGGATCATCTGTGTGGCATTCCAACGGTCTACAGCGATCTCCAGAATGTGGTATTTCTCAGCCAGCTCATTTATGAACTGCTCGATGAAGTCATAATGGATCACGTTACCCTCTGTAGCCATCAGATAACCCTGTTTCTCCCAGACATCATATGGAACCGAAGCCGCCTTGACTCTCTGCGGTATCGTCTCTTCCGGCACCCAGAAGAATGGAAGCAGGATATATTTCTCATCCGGATCCCTCGGCGGAAATATCAATACCAGGGCTGTGATATCTCCGGTACTGGAAAGATCCAGCCCGGCATAACAATCCCTGCCCTCCAGGGCTGCCATGTCAATTTCCTCAGCACCCTTCATGAAAATCGCATCCGGTATCCATGCCACCGTACTTGAAACCCACATATTCAACCTCAGCCATTTGAAGGTTACCTCATCAGCGGGATTCTGCTTCGCTTCCCGGTACGCATCTCTGAGCCTTTCAATATCAACGGTATATCCAAGCGAAGGATTTACCTTATACCAGTTCTTTTCATCCTCCCAGTCCTCATCGTCCTTCAGTCCGTAGACTACCGGATAAAATGTCGGATCCACACGCCGACCCTCCAGAATATCAACCGCCTTCGTATGAAGTTCATAGGCGATCGAGTGCCTGTCCGTCCCGGCAGTCGTGATAATGAAATGAAGCGGATTCTGTCTTGCGTCAGATGAACCCTTGGTCAAAACATCGTATAACTGCCTATTCGGCTGAGTATGAATTTCATCAAACACCAGCCCCGATACCGAAAAGCCATGCTTACCCCCGACCTCTGCACTGAGCACCTGGTAATATCCGGCGTTTCCATAATTCACTATTCTTTTTGTAGCCGCCATCAGCTTTGATCGTTTGAGCAGAGCCGGTGACATTTCCACCATCTGCCTTGCCACATCAAATACAATGGAAGCCTGCTGCCGGTCAGCCGCTGCCCCGTACACTTCTGCAGACGGTTCGTTATCCGCATATAAAAGATAAAGAGCGACGGCTGCTGCCAATTCGCTCTTACCTACCTTTTTGCATATTTCTACAAAAGCTGTTCGGAACTGCCTGTTCCCGTCTGGTTTGACGATCCCGAAGATATCCCGGATCAACTGTTCCTGCCAGGGCAATAACCAGAAACGCTTTCCTGCCCATTTGCCTTTGGTGTGACAGAGATTTTCAATAAACTTCACCGCCCTGTCAGCCTTCGCTTTATCATAATGAGATGTCGGAAGCATAAACCTTGACGGCTTATAATTCTTCAGCTTCGGATAACCCGCAGGTCTTCTCTCAGCCATTAAGCCTCACCTCCAAGGATTGCCTCCATCTCATCTTCATCATCCTTGCCAACGCCGGATGCTGCCATGATCCTCGATCTGGCTGAAGGCGTAAGTCCGAACTCGGATGCCGCCTGCATCATGAGTCTCTGTTCTGTATTACAGATAGCAACCCACGGATTCGGTCTCTGCATTCCGTTCTCCGTCTCATAAGTAGCACCTTCGGAATCAATATGTTCCTGAGCCTCTTTCCATCTGGCATAGGACTGGCAGTAAGAAGCGAACGCCGCCCTGTCGATCTCCGTGAGCACACCCATCTGATTGAGCTTGTCACAGAGCCTTTTCCATTCTTCCTTTGCCTCAGGAAGCAGCCACTTAGGACAGTCGGGCATTCCCTTACCCGGCATCGGCTCTTTTGTATTCAGTTTTCTCTTTCCCGGATTGCCTTCCAGCTTCTTTACCGCTGTAGGCTTCGGCTTTCTGCCTGCCATAGGGCATCACCCTCCTTCCTGTCAGATTTTCACTTTCCATTTCGCGATTTTGCACGCGAGACCCACCCGCCGTTCTATAGAAGCCAGGGCTGTAGGG
>Ga0310690_10009129_pt1 | contig 12472 bp, 13 predicted proteins | sample AusTroGonzalo_MG_2_FD_207661 | JGI IMG/M metagenome (GOLD analysis project Ga0310690, IMG submission 207661) | Bovine rumen microbial communities from tropical cattle in Woodstock, Queensland, Australia - Gonzalo_04 (v2) (version 2) | ecosystem: Host-associated > Mammals > Digestive system >...
ATGTTGTTGCGGCCTTTAAAGGTGAAGTTATCGAGAAGATTAGGAAATGTAACTAAAGCAGCGACAGAAGGAGATATAGGTGTGTCGCTGTGAGCCATAGTATGTACATAAGCCCAGGGGTAGAGAGCGGTCCAGAGAGTCTGATTTCCGCTTGCTGTTGTAATCTCGTCATATTGTGCTATGTAGATCTTCTCACCATCTTCACGCATCATGAAGCCGTACATTTTGAGAACTGACGAGATGGCTTCATAGTAGGTCTGTCCTATTAGCTCAACAGTGCTGTCGCCTTGGTTGTCAATTTCCTCCTGCTCAAAAAACACGGGGAACTGGATGTCAACCAGGAAGAGATCTTCGTTGCTATGGTAGAGACTGGATATGACAGTAACCGAGCTCGGGGCCAGAACATTATTCATCTCGGTAAATAACAGATCCAGTAGATAGGCAAAGGATTTGATGGCACCAGCAGCAGTTGATGGCAAATAGAGATCCTGCGCTACACCAAGGATGGATTTGACCGGGAACTCTACAACCTTCTTCTGTTTGTCCCAACTCTGAGTGAAGGCGTTGGCACACATGAAGCCTCTCCAGACGCATGTTGAGTCTGTGAAACTACCTCCACTCCAGGAACCGGTGTATAGTTTTACCATCTTGGAGAGGTTGTTAGTAGGCATGAGAGTCTCCATGAGGTTTCCAGAGTCAGTCTCGTCTATGACGCGAATGTACCCTGTCTGTTCACGGATGGGTGTCAGAAAATCATCATCGTACTTCTCGGATGTCTCAAAGGGATTGTCGGCACCGGTCAAAGTGGTGACAGATCCAGAAGTCTGCTCATATATGTAGAGCATGTATTGAGTCCCTTCTTGGGACTGAAAAGGTATTCTGTATCGTTTATAAAAAGCCATAGGTTTATTATTTACATGATGCCTCTCTGACGAAGAGTTTTGGTTGTTATCAATTCACCATAGCCAGCTCCTCTCAGGTAGTTGTTGATACCGAGGAAGATGTCCTGTCCAGTTACAAACGGTCTTGCATATCCTCCTTCTGAGTTACCATCACCATCTTGCAGCTGGCTGGCCAGATTGCCTTGTTGTGCCCGGTTGAGGATCACTTCACCGGCATTGGCTAAGACTGGCGTGACGTCACCGGAGTAGTGGGTTCCAGGTACGGTATATCCGGAAGCAGCACGCGGCACGATGCCTCCATGAGCAGCCATCATGATCATAGCTCCCACCTTGACGACATCCATAGCCATGTCTGCACCCTCGGTGACAGATGCGGCAGTAGTGGCGGCGGTGTTCGAGAACAGAGCTGTGGTGTTAGCTATAAGTGCCTGGACGAGAGTTATGCCGGTAGAGACGAGAGAGCTGGCAGTTGAACCGGTGATGATCTCGGCTACTGTCTTAACGCCTTCGATGACGCTCATGGCTCCCTGTGCTGTCTGAATAAACTCCTTGGTTCCGTCTGAGACTTTCACTCCCATCTGGTCGAGACCATTTGTCACCTGAGCCAAACCGCTCACCAGGTTCTTGCTGGTATCAAGTAGCTCCGACTCATTTGACTCTTTTTTCTTGCTGGATGATGAGACAGCTCCGGTGTTGACATCTATTGTGATGGCGTCGAGTCCGAGCTCTTTGCGCTTCTGATTGATAGCATCAGCGATGGCTTGCCAGTCAGCGTTCTCGACACCTTCGGGACTCATTATGCGGTCCCAGAAGTCCTGACCAGCCTCATCGGCTATGTCAAAGAGAGCGGTACCAAGGCCTACACTCAGAGACTCCTTGACGAGGTTCTGAAGCATAGTTGCATCGGCCAGCTTGCTGGTGAGCCCGTTGTAGAGGTCGGAGCCCAGATCAGCCTGGTCGATCTGCTGCTTGATCTGATTGATGTAGGCGTTCATTCCAGCATTGGTGGTGATGCTGAGGCCACGCTGGAAGTCACGCTGGAGATCAGGCTTGAGGTGGAACTGCACAGTGGTGTTCTCTATGTTGCCGGTCAGGGCACGGAGCTGGTTGTAGGCTTCGGCAGTGTTGACCGTGACGGTCATGGCCTTCTCATCGACGATGATGTCCTGCACCTGGCGGACTTTGTCGAGCAGCTCAGAGTCATTGAGGGTGAAGATAGCCTGAAGACCTTCCTGCCACTTACCCTTGAAGACGTCTATCTGGTACTGGGTCTGCTGGATCTGCTCCTGGTACTGCGCCCACTGACGTGGATTGAGGGCCTGTGACTGTGCAGCCTGGAGATCCTTGAGCTGCTGAGTGAGTTGTGGCAGCGAGCCCATGGGGAAGATCTGAGTAGTATCACCACCTCCTCCAAGGATGCGTGCAGGTATCTTTGAGCGGGCCTCGATGACCATGTTCTCGGCTTCGGTCCATTTGTTCTCATAGAACTGGACTTCGTCATTGTACTGCTGCTCCAGTTTTTTGTTGAGGGCAGCAGCCTGATCTGCACGGTACTGGTTGATTTTGTCTACACCTTCCTTGGTGAGGCGGAAGCGTGTGGACTGGGAGTTCATGAGTTGGATGGTCTCTGACTGATAGTCTCCATATTTCAGCCCGGCAGCCTGCCACTCTTCAGGGATTACAGCCCATGACTTACGCGGGTTGACAGTCTCACGTACATAGTCATCGCCGGTCTCTACTCCACGGATGCGGTTGTCCCACTCGGTGGCACGCTTCTGGATGGCCTGCTTGTAGAGATCTGAGTAGGCCTCGGCCTGTGCTACGGCTTTGAGAGCTGCTATGACCTCCGGAGCCTTATCGACCAGTGCCTGCTCGGCATCGGTGACGGTCTTGACGTTGAGGCCCAGATCCTGGAAGGCTTTGGCTTGCTGGTTGACAAAGTCTGTCTTCTCGGCCACAGTGGTGAGGCGGCTCCATTCATGCTGAAGGGAGCGGTATTTAGCCTCGACATCACCTACATGACGGCCTATGGCGTTTTGGAGTTCTTCTTGCTTCTTACGGAGACGCTCAGTTTCCTCGGCTTGCTGTTTCTCGGCTTCAGTGGCCTCCTTGGAGTGGCGAGTGAAAGCCACCAGGGCAGTACCGGCAGCGATGACAGCAGAGGCGATCAGGACATAAGGGTTCATGCGGGCCACGGCGTTGAAGGCCTCACCGGCAGCAGTGGCAGCGACGGTGTTCTTGGCCAGCAGAGCCTGTGCTGCTGCGTTGGCCTTGGTCTGGAGTGCTGCGACACCCTGCATGACGGCACTCTGTTTCTGGAGTGCGTTCTGGATCTGAGTGAGTCCGTTGGTGACGGCCATAGCGGCTTGCAGCTTAGCTATTACCTCGACATTGTCACCCAGCTCTACGCCCAGGAGCTTGGCGGCTCCCTGGAAGGTCTGGAAGGTTGAGGTGGCCAGGCTGACGGTTCCGGAGATCTGGTCGAAGACGCGGGTGTCGGATGCAGCATGGTTGATGGCTGCCTGGACGTCGGCCATGGCGTCACGGACTACACCAGCACGCTCGGTGAGCTGGTCGATGCTCTTGGAGAGTGCTACACCGAAGGGACTCTGTTTCTCAGAGTCTGTGAGTGAGTTGTACTTGAGGGTGAGGTCTGTGATGGACTTGGTCATCTCACGCAGGGACTGTGTGCCGCCCTTGGCTAAGGTGTCCATCTCACCCAGGCCCTTGACGAAGTCCAGGACACCGTCATCGAGGTGCTCCAGTGTGCCTCCGGCCTGGCGACATCCATCGACATAGCGTTGCAGTCCCTCGGTGGCCCGCTTGAGCTTGTCGTCGTATTCCTTATTGTCGACGCGAAGTCTAAGTAGTGTATCTGCCATAGGTTATTTTGTTTTATTCAATATCTTTTCAAGTTCAGAGTCGATGAGGGTGCCCAGATGCTCGGCGGCACGTTCCAGGGCACGCTCGCCATAACTGCGGAAGAAGGGCTGGGCGGCGATGGAGCCGCGGTTGCCGCTGAGGTGGCCTCCACGGGTTCCGGCCTGACGGGGACCCGGGACACCTTCGTTGACCCAGCGTAGGATGAAGCCACGGTCCTGGGGTGCATAGCTCTGCATCTGGAGGGTGCGGAGGGTTGGCTTGACGCGGTTGCCGCCACGCTGGCCCTGACGAAGTGTGCGCTGGTACTGGTAGGCCTGTGTGCCGTGCGCCTTACGGGAGTTGAGGATGTTGATGTTACCTCCCAGGATGCGCTTATAGACAGTGGAGCGGACAGCACGACGGCTCTGATGAGGATCACCGTTCTTGAACTGGATGCTGCTGACTACCTGGGCACGGGCCTCAAGGATGACCTGATGTATGAGCTGCTGCAAGGCCTTCTGGGTCTTGGGATTGGTGGAGAGGAGCTGGTCAAGGATCTGCTTCTGCTCTACTACGGCTGCGTCATTTACTTCAAGTCCGAACATAGAATTGGGTATATTACACCTACTGTAAATCAGAGAAATAGAGGCCTGGGGTTTACATTCCCCGGGCCTCATTCTCCTCACGCATGAGCTGGCGCATACGTTCTATCTCCTCATCGCTGGGTAGGTCACCGCGGTCGATGTCATTCTTCTCCCACGGGAACGGGAGAAGGTCGGCAGGCCGGAGGATGCCTGCTTTCTTCATGTCGGCCATGGAGACATACATGAGGTTGTAAGTCTGCCAGCGGACGGCACTCCACATCTCTCGGTTGCGGCGGCTATAGCCACGTACTATGAGCACGATCTCCCAGTAGGCGAGCTCATAGAGGTACTCACGGCGAGGGATGCCTATTTCGCCCACAAGGTATTGGTATCGCTCATGGGCGGTTATCAGTTTTTTGGTTTTTCCTCCTGATCCTTGTCTTCGGGCTGATCCGGTGCATCACCATTATCTTTTTGGACGACGGATGGCATGAGATACCAGGCGTTGCGGAGTTCGATAACGGCGGTGATGAGGTTTGTGACTTCCTTGGAGGAGGCACTGTAGAGGATGTCATTAGCGGTGACGGGTGCTTCCTGACCACGGAAGGTGGAGGCTGCGATGATGGCAGCGACGGCCAGCTGGATGTAGTCACGTGTGGTAGCGTGCATGAGCGGCTTGGTGTTGCCTTTCTTGTCTTGAGTGATCTCCGGGATGAAGACCTCGCAGGATCGGCCAGAGATGGACTCATAGCCGGTCTCGGTGGCGGCGCAGTAGAGCAGCTCTACCTCTTTGCCGCAGATGGTGATGGTTTTGATGTTCATAGTTCCTGATGTTGGTTGTTAGTAAATGAAACCCCGTAGCTTGCGCTGCGGGGCTCCGGCAAAAGTTTTCCCAGTTTATGAGAGCGGTCCCGAGCCAGTGAACTGGCAGGAGATGGTTGAGTTCTGACGGTTGGGAGCCGAGATTGAGAAGTCGGTCAGATAGGCTGTGCCGGACTTCTTGATGGCTGAGTTCTGGCCTACGCGGTTGTTGGTTCCAGCGGTCTGGTCAAAAGTCAGTGTCACAGGAGTCTTGTTGATGATCAGTGACAGCAGATCGGTGGCCAGCTCACCGTTGGAGCCGTTATCGGTCAGAGTTACCAGAGAGTCGGTCTGTGCATCCCAGCTGAGGCCTGTGACCTCCTGACGAGCGAAGTCGTCAGCGTCATCCTTGGTGCTGCTGTCAGAGAGAGCAGCAGATACATGGAAGGTGCAGCTGGTGGCCATGGCTATGCACTTGCCGCCAACCATAACTCGAAGGTTCTGTCCTTTAATTGTTGCCATAATATCTTACGGGTTGGTGTCGCAGTTGTAGGTCAGAGTCTGGAAGAAGCAGGGCTTGACGGGGTCGTACTGGATAGGACCGGCGGTGAGGTTGTAGTCCTGGGGGACCAGGTCATAGTCATCTATGGCATGACCCTCGGTGGCCTCAAAGTAGGCTATCACAGTGGAGCGGACAAGGTCTGCGATGGTGCCCAGCGTCTCACGGTCAGCGGCGGTGATCTCGATGCCTATCTGCACCTTGTCGGTGTCACCCTCAAAGGAGTTGTCCTTGGTGTAGCCCTCGTTCTGCATACCATCGAAGGTGATGATGACGTAGGGGACGGGCTCGTTGAGGAGGTCCTCATCCGGGACAGCGATGCTGGTGTTGTAGATGCGCTCATCTACATAGGCGGCCAGATCTGTGCTTGCTGCCAGGGCGTTGTAGAACACTTTGTCGGTTATCAGGCTCATTGTACTGCTGCGACGGGTTGATAATTCAGTGAACGTAGAGACCATCGGGAACCGCCGGTGCGCTGGCTATTACCTCAGCGTCCTCACCGGCGGCGGGAACTATGAAATCCCGATAGGTCTGATGAGAGGGCTTACGCAGTTGTGGGGCTGGCCTCAACTACCTTGAACAGACCGAAGGCCTGGCTGGCGTTGTTGGCACCGTTGATGTAGGTGCTGAGGTCTGTCATTGAGCAGGCCAGGTTCAGGGTGATGGCTGTGATGTTCTTCTTAGCCACTGCCTGTGAGATGGCGTCAATGGTGAGACGTGCGTTGCCGTGGAGCTGGAGTGCGAAGAACTCCCAGTAGCCGATCTCGATGAACTTGTCGGAGGTGGGAACCAGACGACCTACTGAGTCGAGCTCAGTGTTTACGAAGTGGCTTACTACGTAGTCGTAACCGGCGCACTTGCCGTTCTCGATCACGAAGCCGCCAGCAGCACCGGCGATCTTGGGAGTTGCCTTGAGCTCTGCCTCGGTGGCACGGTCCATGGCGATGCAGACGTTGCCCTCGAAGAAGCCCTTGTCGCTGAAGTCAGCAACAGCCTTGAGGATGTTCTTGTATGCATCGGTGCCCAGCTCGATGTTGGTGGGAGTTGCACCTGAGAACGGGCCCTTGTTACCAGACCAGTTGGCCTGTGAGTAGATCTTCTTAGCGAAGTACTTCTTGAGGGCGATGGTGAACTTGGCCTGTACGAAAGCCATCAGGTCGAAGGCTGCGTTGTCGATGGCCATGTTGCTAACCGGAACAGTCAGACCAATACGGCGAACAGTGGGGTTGATCTTGGCGAAGTCAAGTACCTGGTCGTTCAGGGTTGAAACCTCACCGGTCTCCTCCATCTCAACATCGTTGATGCTGACGGGCCATACTTCGTCGCCGGTTACACCGGTGATGACCTCCAGACCTACGGGGAGGCCGAGACCCTCATGCAGTGTGGGGATGAGGTCGTTGACGGTCAGGTAGATGGCACCTGATGCCTCGATGTTCTGGGTGGCGTGCTCGGTAGGAGGAGCGAGAGTGATCTCGCGGTCGCCCTTGCCCTGGCGCAGGCCAGCGAGGATCTCACGGAAGTAGACGCCCTTGCTGGCTGCCTCGCGCTGAGCGGTAACTCTGGCATTATCGGCCTCGAGGTTAAGAGCACGCATAGCGTCCTCACACTGACGGATCTCACGGGAGAGGTTCATCTCCTGGATCTTCTCGTCGTCTGTCAACTCACGGTTCTGGGCTTTCAGATAGAGGTCGCCCAGCTTCTCGTTAGCAGCATATCTCTGCTCACGGAGTTCTGCAAAAGTCTTTTTTTTCATTCTTTAAACAGTTTAAAGTGGTTATTGAATTTGTTCAAACAGATTGGCGTTGTGATCTGTCATGACACGGAGGCGGCGGGCCGTCTCACGCTTCATGGCTTCCTGGCGTTCCTGCTCTTCCTTCTCACGCTTGGCTGCGGCCTCACGGTCAGCGGCCTCCTTGGCTGCCTTGCCGCCCGGGGTATTCTCCCAGAGCTCGCGGGCATTGACGGTGGTCTGCTTGTATGCGGGGTCCATGCCGATGGTCAGTGCGGTGAGTGCACGGAACTTGCGGTGTATGATCTTGACGTCCTTGCCGCCATCACGCTCTTCGACGTCATATTCCTCCGGATAGAACTCGAAGGAACAGCCTGAGTAGTCGCCACGACGCACCATCTCCAGACAGCGGTCGCCGATGTCACACTTAGGAGCCTCGAACTCGAAGTTGACACCTTTCTCGTCCACGCTCAGACGCATGGAGCCCTGGCCCTTATTGCAGCGGGCGAGGGTCAGGTCACGGTCATGCAGCATGTTCATCTTGATGTCTTGCGAGTTCAGGAACTCCATGGTACATGCTTCGGGCTTTATGACTTCTCTGAAGCGGTAGCCCCAGTCGTCAAGGACCTCGCTCTCAGCATCGAACACGATGGCTGTGCCGGTGATGGTGCGAGACTCGCCCTGCGCATCGGGTGCAGCTTCTCGTACGGACAGCTTGCACTCCAGGGTTCTGATTTCGGTTTTGTTTGCATCCATATTTCAAATGGTTATCTATTATCGGTTATTTACTGCCTGAGGGTTTACTCCAGATCTTACAGGGCTGGTCAAAGAGGTACGGCTGGATCTTTTCCTGGACATCGGGGACCGGTATGGTGGAGTGGTGTTTGCGCCACTGCATGTAAGGAGACCGGGTGATGATGGACTCTGATACCGGCATGACCTTGAGGCGGTCTGAGTAGTACCGGTTGATGATGAAACTCCAGACGGTCTGATCCAGACGCTCGATCTTGCCATGCTCGCCCAGGAGACACAGGGTGCCGAAGGTCTGGTCATTGATGGCGTTATTGACCGGGTTGTTACGCAGGATCTCGAAGCAGCCCTGGTAGAGGCCGCGGTACTTCATGTCATAGCCTTGCTGGCGCATGGCGGTGAGGCAGCGGACGGCCTGAGAGCGGGGGTAGCGGCGGCAGTTGACCCATACGTCATACTCCTCGGGCAGGGTGTTGCGGCGGGGGTGTATCATAAGGCATCGGTCATACCGGCCACGCTCGAACTCGTCGATGAGGGGCTTGAGTGACTTGAGGATCTTGATGCTGCCGTCAACACGTACCACTATGTCGGTGTTGACATAACGGAAGGGGTGGTGGCGGACCTCATAGCACTTGCCGAAGGTGGAGCGGCCCTTGCTCTGATCCAGAATGACGGTCCAGGTGTCGCTCTTGAGGTTAGGATCATCGGTGACGAGGATGTACTCGGCCTCCGGATCTTTCTTCTCAATCTCCTGGACTATCTCATAGCCTGCGAAGATGTATGTCAGGACTGAGTATCTTGCCATAGGTCTTTGTGTTGCTGGAGCCACTGGAGGTGGGACTCCTTGTCGTTACGTCTCCAGGAGGCGTTGGCGAAGTGGACGAAGCAGTTGTCCAGGTTGTTGTAGATCCGGACTACCAGCTGCGGCTTGGTCTTGATGATGTCTTCCAGGAGGCACGCTCCGGTGTCGTACCAGTTGCAGGGGTTGGTGTCATCCTTCATGAGGCCCCAGCTGCGCTTGGGGTCGTAGTAGCGGGCTCCATTGGCCACCAGCAGCGGGACGTTGAGGTAGCAGAGGAACGGGATCAGGCGGTCACGCTCTATGCGCTTGCCCTTGAACCACTGGACCTTGCCGCAGGCGGCGTACTTCTCATCCCAGAGGAAGCCGATGTCCCTGCGGAGGAGGACATCGGACTCCAGGAGGATGAAGCCCTGGGGGATAAGTTCCCAGAGTTTCTGGACGGTCATCATGTGCTTGACGCTGGCGAAGTTGGCGATGCGATTGTACTCCATCTGCTTGTCAGGGTACTTGGCCAACTCCTCGTCGAAGTTAATGATCTGCTGCTTGGTGTTGTCGATACGACGGACGCCCTTCATCTTCTTGGTGAAGGGACGCTGATCGCTGTTATCGAAGACCACGACGGCATAATCCTCTGCGCACTGCTTACGCAGGGAGAGGATTGCCGCCTCGGTGAGCTCGGGGGTGTTGAAGTTGATTATGGCTACTGTCTTTTTCATCAGTCGGCGTCAACTATGAAATACTTGTTGTCAGCTGTGACAAGCCTGTAGGGATCGGCTGAGACGAGAGTCTTGAGCGGGAAGAGCATGTTGCTCTGTCCTGTCAAGGTTACCTGATAAACGCTGTCCTCACGGTTGGCGGCAGTGATCTGCACGTCGCTGATGATTGCCTCACCGGTGAGAAGGATCTCACCCTTGACGCTGTTCTGTTCTCCGGAGGCCAGTGCCAGCTGGACCTGGACGGTGTCGCCGATACGGTCTACCAGAGAGGCTGCATCGTTACGGGTGGGGTCAACAGTGACGACACCGTTGGCACGCAGCTCCCAGGAGACGCGGGCAACCATCTGGGAGGCCCAGTCTCCAGTGTCATCCTTGGTGCTGTTCTCCTGCACGTCCAGGCGGACGTTGAGATCACACTGCTTGCTGGCAGCGACAACCACACCGGCGATGAACAGTCTGAGATTTTGACCTTTTACTGTTGCCATAGTGCCTTACTTTTTGGTGGTTTTCTTCTTGGGAGCCTCGGCGTTGGGATCGTAGGGAGACCAGTCGATGGAGTCCTTCTCGGCCCAACCGGCGACGAGCTGTGCGTTGACATAGGCTACTGCCTGGAGGTAGAAGTCGGTGAGTTCCTCAGCGTCCTGGAAGGTGTGATAGACGGGATCACCGTTTTCATCTTCGCCCAGCTTGAAGGTTACGGGCAGGATAGCCTCGGGGTTGGAGACAGCTACGCGCTGTGCTACACCGAAGTTGTCCTGGTTCTCCTTGGACAGCCATACGTTGATGCCGTTCCAGACGAAGCCCTTGATGATACGCTCATCGGTGGCGGCATTGATGTCGGCCTTGACGGCTTCCTTGATCTGAGCCAGTGAAGGCTTGCCGTTTTTCTTGTAGAAGTCGATCTCTTTCCAGGTGGCATGTATGCCGTCAGCGTCCGGAGTCAAACCGTAGCCGATGATAACACGACTTGCATCCTCCTTGACGAAGGCGAAGTCACTCTTGAGTCCAAATGTCTTGTTCATATCTTTAGGTGTTAAATGATTGTCTATAATTACGTTCAGTTGCGGGATAGAGGTTTACTCTTTAGGATGTCCGGATCATACTCCAGCATGGCATCGAACTGATTATCCAGGAATAGTGAGCAGCGTAGGTTGTACGTAGCATGATGCGAGAGGACGCCAAGGTAACTGTTGACGGAGTTGCTGACGTGCTCATGATCACGCAGATCCAGCTGGCGGAGGTTCTTGCGGATGCGCTGGAGCGTCTTGTTGCTGACGTATGTACGCCAGGGCTTGACGAAGGCTCCGAGGAACTCCACGCCTTCACGGACCTCCCGGACATGAAGTTTACCCATGTGTAGCTCCAGTCCCAGATGATCCAGGAGGAACCGGCGGATCTGAGGCACGATGCTGAGCAGCCAGTCGCGGTCTGAGCTGATGACATAGGAGTCATCGACATAGCGACCGTAGTGGCGGGCTCCGAGGGTGCGCTTCATGAACTGATCAAACTCATTGAGATAGACATTCGAGAAGAGCTGGGATGTGAGGTTACCTATCGGAAGCCCACAGCCTTCAGGCGTGAAGAAGAGTGACTTGCCTGGGTCCATGCCGTTCCAGTCCTCGCGGAAGCCTATGATCTCACAGCTGGTCTTGGGATCGAGCATCACGATCTGCTCGGTGAGCCAACAGATGAAGTCTATGTCCAACCGGTCCGCCCAGGTGTCAGATGAGTGGCAGCTGATGCGGTGTGCGGCCATCTTGCGGATGATGCCGGTGGCGATGGCCAGCAGACGCTTGCGCTGGATGTGCATGAAGTAGCCCCGGATGTCCAGGTTCATGGCGTAGCACGGCAGCGTCCAGTTGTGACTCTCCTGGCGTATGTGCATCGCCAGACGCTGGATGCCGTAGTGAGTGCCTCGACCCTTGATGCAGCTGTAGGAGTCCTGGATGAAAGTTCTTTCAAAGAGCGTGTGACAGTAGTTGAAGTAGAGATGATGTACGATGCGGTCTCTAAACAGCGCAGCGAAGACTTCTCTCTTCTTGGGGTAGTCGATAACGAAAGCACTTGGACGGTCGGGCCGTATAGCGACGTGAGTACAGATCATCGCACAGCTCGTCCATGTTCTGCTTGAGATGCTTCTCCCATTGTTTCACATAAGACATCTTTGCCTTATTGCGGCGGGCATCATCGAAAGCTACGTAGAGGTCGAGCAGCAGCTGCTCACGTGTGAGGCTATATCCCTTCCTGTCCATTACAGTGCTTTGCATATTGGTTCGTTAAGAGTTTGATAAGTGCTGAACCGCCCGGACCGTAAAGCCGTTCCTGCGATTGTTGTTGTTCTGCGGATTGACTTCCGAAGCATTGAAGTTCAGGTTGTAGGCATTGGAAGCCGAGTTGAACCCGGAAGACCAGTAGTTCCCGTTCGTGCCACGGTTGTTGAGCGTCGTACCATTGTAGTTCCCGGCAGCAGGGAAGAAAATCCAATTTGCAGTGCGGTTGTCACCTGCTACGACTAAGTGATGGAGTCAGAATCTGAAGCCATCAGGTGTCTTGACTTTTTCCCATGGTCTACGGCCACAGGACGGACAACCTATGAACTTGTCTCGTCTTAGAACCGGTTGATGTTAATACTAAATCAGTGCAGCGAGCCGTTGCTTGAGAGAGCTCAGATAAGCAGTATTCTCGATGAGAGTCTTCTGCTCCAGCGGCCAGGCCAGGATCTCACTCATGATACCGGTGAGCGTAGCGTGCTGGGCAGTGCCGGTGG
>Ga0310690_10009130_pt1 | contig 12470 bp, 2 predicted proteins | sample AusTroGonzalo_MG_2_FD_207661 | JGI IMG/M metagenome (GOLD analysis project Ga0310690, IMG submission 207661) | Bovine rumen microbial communities from tropical cattle in Woodstock, Queensland, Australia - Gonzalo_04 (v2) (version 2) | ecosystem: Host-associated > Mammals > Digestive system >...
ATATGAAAAAGCTGTTATTCTTTTTGATGGTTGCCGTGATGCCATTTCTGGTGAAAGCGCAGCCCATGAATTATGTCACTATTTTCAGCGAGAATTTCGATGGGGCTACCCAACAGATGACTACGCAACAATCTCCGAGCTTAGGCGGAGCAGGTGGTGACTGGCGTGTTGTCGGTACGGGCATCACGTACGATAACTGGAATAACCTCCAGTTGTTCCAGACTTCTCCGCAATCCTACCACTCTCCGGTCTATTCTGCGACCAACACCTCGCAGTGTACCTCACCGGCCATTCCGTTGAGTTCTCCGGGTGTGGATGTAAACTATGTTTACTTGGATTTTGACCACATCTGTAAAGTGAACGTGCTGGATGGCGCAAATATCTACTATTCAGTCAGTTCTGGTGTGGATGAGGATGGCAACCTGCTGTGGAGTCCATGGTCGCTGATGAATTTCAACAGTAGCAGCTCTTGGTATTATGGTTCGGGAACATACACCGGTGGTGCTTTTGCCGACAATGCCTACTCCACATGGCAGTCCAACTCCACCACGGCTACCCCTACCAACGCTTGGTGGAAACACGAGATGTTCGACATCACCTCCTTGGTCTTCGCTAACGGCAACACCCCGACGCATTTCCGTCTTCAGTTCCGTTTGAACAAACTCTCTCCCTCCACTTCCGGTACTCAGAACTGCGCAGGTTGGTATCTCGATAACCTGGCAGTCCGTCTTTCCAACTGCGAGCTTATCCGTCCCGCTATCACCATGCAGGCCCCGTTTTATTACAATACTAACAGCTCTTTCACCAATAATCCGGGACCTTATACGATTAAAGCGAGACTTTTTGATAACGACACCATTGCTGAAAACCTTGTGCTTTGCTGGTACAAGATCAACAGCGGCGATACGGTGCATCTTTCCAATGCCGGTGCATTCACCAGCAATGTGTTGAATGCCAACGGTCATACCATTCAGGCGCAGTGGACCTTGCCTGCTGTCTGTTATCAGGATACGATTTACTACCACATCTACATGGAGGACACGCACGGAAGTTCCGATCAATTCGATACCTTCCTGGTGGCCCACCACAACTATCCCAACATCTACCAGAATGATGTCCGGGTGGACACGGTCAATCCGATGCCACACTGTCTGATCACGGGTCAGCCGCAACCGGTTACGGTCTATTTCACCAACCGAAGCGACGCTCAACACTCACCCACTGCCAACAGTATGGTGGCGGGTACCTTCCGGATAATGGTCAAGAATGAAAACGGTGTCACGTTCCACGATACAACTTACAACTGGACCGGCGACATCTGTTTCGACATCCCGGACTCTCTGTCATTGGGCACCTTTACGCCTCAACATGGCTATAACTACGTGACAGTTTGCGTGTCCACACGTAACGGACAGGTTGACGGACACCATTCTAACGATACCTGTCGAATTTCACCTTACGCTTGTGACAGCTTGATGAGCGGCCACTATACCATTGGCGGTACCAATCCGGACTTTGCGGATCTGAATGCCGCAAAGGTGTCGCTGAATTACTGCGGTCTGGGTGGTCCGGTCACCTTCCATCTCCGTCCCGGCACCTACACCGGTTTCACCTTTGACGAGAACTACATCGGTCAATCGGCGGTGAACACCATCACCTTCGAGGGTGACAACAAGAACACGGTCATCTTGACGAACAACAGCACCGACGCGGGCGCCAACGTCTTCGGCGCGGTCACGTTGTTGAATGTCAAGGATTACCGATTCAAGAACCTGACTATCCAGGGTAAGGACAATGCCACGGCTTCCCGTGCGGTTGTCGTGCGTGGCAACGGTAGCACGAATATCCAGTTCGACAACTGTCTGATCACAGCACACAACACCCACTCCACGGCCACGACCAGTGCCGCAGTTAGCCGTACCACCGCCGCAAACGCCATCCCAGATACCATCGAGTTCCGGAATTGTACCATCACTGGCGGTAACTTTGGTATCCATTATGTGGGTTCTGCCGCTCGTAAAAACAACCTGTTGATCGACAATTGCGACATCACCTCCTGCTACAGAGCTATCTATACCAACTACTGGACAGGTACGATCTCCAACAACCACCTCAAACAGGTCGCCTCCACCAACCCGCAGAACTTCACTGGTATTCATGCGAACTACCTCTATGGCGGCGCCATTGACGGCAACACGGTGGACTCTGTGACCAAGTTGGAGTATGGTATTTATCTCACCAATGGTACGACAAGCGACTACTTTATTCGTAACAACCATGTCAAGGTGGGCAACGGTGCGGCTGGTATCTATGTGACCAACAGCTCCTCTTCCTCTTCGATGACAGGTTATCTTTACAACAATGAGGTGATTTTCTATCCGGCCACGGCCAACAGCAGCTACGCTATGCAGATCAACAATAGCAACAATCTGCGTTTGGTGAACAACAGCTTGCTGGTTAAGTCCGACGCTCCTTACAGCAATACCGCGGCATTGTATATCTCCAATGGTAACAATAATACATATATATACAATAACATATTCATGAACCAGGTGGTTTGTACTGACAATACGGATTATCCGTTGTATTTGAATGCAAACTCCACGGTTACAGGTAGTTATAATGATTTTTATTCCACTTCCGGCGTGGTTGCCTTCAAGACGGTGGCTAGAAACTCCATTGCTGAGTTGTTAACAGCCATTTCTACACTCACCGATGCTTACAATATCCTGCCTTCTTTTGCTGATATTACGCAAAGTTTGCTGCCGACGGTCTTCACCGACCTGGAGTGCTGGCGCAACAATGATGCCATGACCGATATCCGTGGCATCAACCGTTCGTCTGTGACCTATATGGGTGCCTATGCCGACCAGATTCCGACTACTGACGCTGCTCTGACCGCATTGATCAGCCCCACTTTGGGTGAATGTCCGCAGAGCTCTTACAATATCACGGTGGAAATCACGAACAAGGGTTCCGAGACCATCAACTTCTCCAGCACCGCTGCCACTGTCACGTTGCATTCCGCAGCCTTGAACTTGGACCAAACAGTGAATGTGAACACCGGTTCTGTGTCTGCTTTGGCCAGCATCAACAAAGTGCTCTCCCAGAATGTAGTTATCCCCGTCAACCAGCCGATCGACTTCCTGATTGTGATGACGACTCCTGGTGATAACAACCACTTGAACGATACATTGTCAGTCAACTTTACCTTGGAAGCTGTCATTCCGGATTATGTGGAAGATTTCAGCAACGGCACGCAGCAAACTTGGACGATCGAGCAAGTGGGTACCACCGGTGCCGGTAACTGGACATTCCAGAACGGTACGGGTACAAACCCGACCATCACGCCGGTCTATGGTACTGGCCGTCTCTTCTTCAACTCCAAGAATTTTGCCAACGGTACTACCTCTCGAGCCATCATGCCGCCCGTCTCCTTGACGAACGCTTTCAATCCTATTTTGGAGGTCTGGTTCGCACGCGATAACACCAGCTCCAACAAAAACGACCAGGTCACAGTGAAGGTCTCCACTAACGGTGGCACCACCTATACCGCGTTGACCGCTCAGGGTGAGACAGAGGCTCCCCTCAAACGTTATAAATCAGATGCTGCAACTCCCGAGTGGCAGTTATATACCTTCGATTTGTCCAACTATGTTTCTGCAGGTTGTATCTATATCGCTTTCGAGGCTTTGTCCAAAACGGGTAACAACATCAATATCGACCGTATCCGTGTGAGAAACCTCTATGACAACGACATTGCCGTTTCCAAGATTTACAGTGCCGGTGAAACACCCACTGAGTATGAAATGCGCGGTGTAGTGAGCGCCTTGGTGAAGAACGAAGGTGCCCAATCCCAGAACAATGTTCAGGTCTATTTGAACGTAACCGGCGCTACCGAGCAGTGGCAAGACACGGTAACCATCGCCAACCTGCCTTATAACACGGAAACCCTCATCACCTTCCCCGACCATCAATATAACGTGGCGGAAGTGAAGGATGTAGAGGTTCGCGCTGCCAACGACCAGAATAATATCAACAATGCCAAACATTGGCGCATGGTGACCACCCAAAATATCGCCACCATTGCCGACACTACCACGGATATTGTGCTGATTGGCGACTACAACAGCATTATCCGTCCTTGTGTACGATACAAACTCAACGAGGAATTGGCTGTCACTGCTGTGAAATATTATTATGACCAAACCTATATTGCGGATCCTGAAAACGGCTTCAAGGCTTTCGTGGCAGATGCCAATGGTACGGTGCTTGCTACCTCCGAATTGGTAGACTTCAGCACGCTGCAACAGGGTCAATGGAACATCATACCGATTCACAACTTCGCTCTGACCAACTGCACGGGTGAGGTTTATGTGGGTCTTGAGATGCTCGCTCACGGTAACTATCTGTGCGCTCAAGTAGAGACTCCTTTGCGCGACTCCGCTTTCTACTATCTGAACAACGGCACCTACGAGCCGCAGTTGAGCGGTCGCTTCATGCTCGGTGCTGTGGTCGATACGCCTTATATCCACGATGTCGCTCTGCTGGATCTGGTGAACCCGATCTCCAATTGCGACTTGGGTCACGAACATCTCAAAGTGAGAATCACCAACAACGGTACCACCGACATTGTGCCGCCCATTCAGCTGCACTACACCATCAACAACGGTACCCCTGTTTCGGAGAACTTCACCGACACGCTGCACAGCCACGAGACCGTGATCTTCACCTTCAACAGCATTTACGATTTCACGAACCATCAGATCAACGTGGACGACAACTATGCTGTGAAGGTTTGGGCTACCAAGCTTCCGTTAGACCGCTTGACCTTCAACGACACGTTGAGTGAGACGGTGGTTTCCAAGGGTAAGGCCAATCTGCCTATCGCTCAGGATACGGTGATCGTGAACTACCATACCGCCACGACCTTGTCGGCACAGCTTCCGGCTTCCATCCCTCAAGGTGTCATCGGTTGGTACACGAGCACGGGTTACGAATCATGGAATCTGCTGGGCTACAGCCCCACCTATACCACTCCGCTTATCTATTTCGACACCACCTACTATGTCACTGCCAATCCTGGTACGGTGGATGACGTGATCGTGGGTACGGGCACAGGCTCCGGCACCGACCCGTTCACCTACACCAACGCTTACTCCAGAGGCCGCGTCCTCTATCTGGAGCAGGAGTTGGGCACACACGGTACCATCACCTCATTCGCCTTCAGCGTGAAGACGGCATCCAATGCCAACGCTTCTGAAGGTATCCCGATGAGAATCTATATGAAGTGTACGAACGACAATGTCTTCTCCTCCACTGCAGTAAACTGGGACGATGAGATCAACGGTGCCACCTTGGTGTTGGACGATCGCGTCTATTTCGACCACACTGGTTGGTTCTATTTCGACCTGTTGACTCCGTTTGATTTCAACAGCGGAAACCTGGTGGTCTATCTGGAAACTCTCTGTGGCGACTACTGTACCGGTACGGGTAACCAGTGCAACAACTGTGGTCAGTATGTCTCTGGTGCTGCCAGCTATCCTACTTTCAATATGACCAACACGACGGGTACGCTCTGTCAGAAGAAGTCGGGCAACAATGCCGCTGCCATGACGGGTGCCTACACCAATGTGAGCAAGCGCATCAACACGCGCTTTACGTTGGCCAACTTGGATTGCGGTAGTGAGAAGGTTCCGATGTACATCCACGTACCCGACATTCCGGATTATGACGTGGAGACTCAGGAATTGCTCTACCCGACGACGAGCTGCGCACTCTACAACGAACATATCCAGGTGCAGGTCAAGAATATGTTGAACACTCCGATTCCCGCCAACAAGGTGGTTATCCACGCATTGTTCAACGGCACCGAGGTCACTCATACTGTGGATGAGCCTTTCGCTCCCGAAGAGGTCAAGGTTGTGGAGTTCACCACTCCGTTCAACTTCAGCGCTCCAACGGCTAATATCACGTTCAACTATGTCATCTATACTACCTTGAATAATGAGACTATTGTCTATACTGGTAACGATACCATTACGGGCAACTTCGTTTCCACCCGTACCGCCTATCTGCCGGATAGCATTGTCTATACAGGTAATTACACTCAGACCTATACCATTTTGGCACCGGCTGACAGACCGTCTGACATCACGCAATATTACTTCTTCTATAACGAAGATGATGCCAACCCGTTCCATACGACTACGACGGCTGCTCCTTATTACATTACCCCTGCTTTGTATGATACCGTAGTTTACTGGGTGTCAGGCAAGACGCAACAGAGTAACTGTGTTACAAAGCGTATTCCTGTGATTATCAATGTCTTTAGACCTCAATACGACTTCAGCACCGATGAGTTGATTTATCCGGTTTCCTATCAGTGCGCCAACTCTTTGAGTCCGAACTTGAGAGTATCTGTCACCAATCAGGACACCACCTCCAACACGCAGATTCCGGCAGGCACGTTCAACTTGAACGCCAACTTCACGGGTTCTGCTACGGTGAACGGTGTCAACCTGATCAGCGAGCCGGTCTCTTCACTGATTCAAGACACCATCACCTTCGACAACGGTATGAATTTGGGTTCTACTACGCAGAACCGCATCTATCAATATGTGATTTACACCACTCCGGTGGATCCTACACTGCCGGTTTACACCTTGAATGACACCATCTCCGGTTCCATGTATTTCCCGGCACTTCCTGAGGCTCCGCAACCGTTGAGCTACACGGTTCCTTACGGTGGCACCCAGACTGTGACGCCTGGTGCTTCTGCACTGAACCATTTCTATTTCTACGAGAATGCTGGCGACAACGAACCGATTGCCGAGGGCAACTCCTTCACCACTGAGCCTATCTATGGCCCGACCACTTATTATTACAGCGGTCGTATCGAGTCCACCGGTTTCAATGCTGACGTGATTGCCGGAACGGGTAACAACACCAGCCAAACGAGCGCTGCTCCGTTCACACTGACCAATGGCCATTCTTACGCTAAGATTCTCTATAACAGCGAAGACTTCAACCATGCGGAAGGTCGTATCGACAGCATCTACCTGCAAGTGTGCGCGGCAGAGAACAACGGCGTGGCCATCCCGATGAAGTTCTGGTTGGCCAACACGAACGACGCTCAGGCCATTGCCACGGGCTCCACGCAGATCAACTGGGTGAATGAAACTGCCAACGCCACTTTGGTGTTCGACGGTGAGATGGCTTTGGATCATGTAGGTTGGATCGGATTCGCGGTGAACGGTGGTTTCGACTACACCGGCGGCGGTCTCTACCTCTATGCCGAGCATGATTGCGGCGACGCCAGCTGCGTGACCAACTACGGTATCAACCCGACTCCGAAGTTCACTAACACCCAGATGGCCAACAACGCCAAGAAGGTGCTGACCAAGGCTCAGAACACACCGCTGACCGCAGCTACCAGTTTCACGCTCTCCGGTTACCGTGTGAATACGAAATTCAAGATGAACTACACTTGTGAATCCCCGAAGGCCACCATCACCATCAACACCACTGTTCCGCAGAACGACGTGGGCGTTGTGGCTATTTCCGCTCCTGTGACGCAGAGCAACTCCTATTCTGCCAACGAAACGGTTACGGTGACCATCGAGAACTTCGGTTCTCAGGCTGCCGCCAACTTCCCGGTCTCCTACCAGTTGGCCAACGGCGCTCCTGTCACTGAAAACTACACAGGTTCTCTCGCACCTGGTGCAACGGCCACCAAGACCTTCACCAACAATGCCAACCTGACGACGGTTTACTTCAATACTCCGTTCAGAGCTTACACCGGTTTGACCTCCGATGGTTACCACAACAACGATACCACGACGATCTATCTGAGCAAGGAAGATCCTTGTCCGTCTCGTCCGTTGGCTACCGCTGATGGCGCGCATATCTCCAATGTGACCTTTGCCGCCTTGAACAACGGCACAGCCGCTCCGTATCTTAACCATCCGACGGCTCCCGGCAACGGCATGTATTCCGACTATACAGAGACGGTTGCTCCTGTGGAACTGATTCTTGGTCAGGAGTACTTCCTCTCTATCACGCACGCCTTCACGGGCACTACCACCAAGACGGTCTATAAACGTGCGTATATCGACTATAACCGCGACGGTGTATTCCAAGAGACTGAGGCCATCTTCACCTCTGCTGCCATCCCGGCCGGCGATACCAATGCTACCACTGCCACTTACGTGAATGTGCCGGTGAATGCCACTCTGGGTATGACCCGTATGCGTGTGATTTGTGCTGCCACCAACTCCTTCACACCTTGCTCGTTCTATAACGCTGAAGGTGAAACGGAAGACTATTCTGTGCTCTTGAGCTCCCCGATGGAGATTGACTTGGGTATTCCTTCTGTCCTCCATCCTGTGGGTGATGTCTGTGCCGACGCCAACGCCAATATTCGCGTTAACGTACGTAACTACGGTACACAAACCCAAACTTTGAGCATGGACAACCCGATGACCATCACGGCTACCGTGACGGGTGCTGTGTCGGGTACTTATACTAAGACGGTGGAGAGCGGTTCAATCGCTCCGAATGCTGAGACAACGGTGATTATCCCGAACATCGACTTGAGCGCGGTGGGTAACTACAATGTCTCCTTCCAGTTGACCTACTCCAGCGACCAATATCTCACCAACAATACCAGAAGCAGCAAAGCTGTGGTTAGCAGCAATGTGGTGTCACAGCTGCCGTTCGTGGAGACCTTCTTGCCGCAAGGCACCGATCCTTCCAACCCGCAGCTGCCTAGCGAATGGGAGGTGACGCAATCTGCCGCCAACTACTTCTGGCACGAAACGGTGGGTGCATCCCAGAACAGCGCTACCGGCGGCGGTCCTGCCCATGACCACACCTACGCAGGTACTTATCAAGAGGCCTTCGGTGGTTATGCTTCTGTGAATGGTGTCAACGGTAACGGCAATCAGAACAAGTGGACATCCCTCACCAGTGGTTGTATCAACATGCACTACAGCGATATCTATCCGGCTGAGCTCAACTTCTACAAGTATTTCGCAGGTCCTGCTAACGCAGATTTCGAGATGCGCGTCGAGATGGGTTCTGGTGCATATTTCCAGACTGTGGATACCCTGTCAAAGGCTGATGGTGGTCAAACCGGCAGTACGGATGTCTGGACTCCTCATTTGATCGTGCTGCACACTGTTGACGAAGTGGCTCGTCTCCGCTTCACGATTACCGGTCAACGCAACAAGATTGACCCGAGTATCGATGACATCAACTTTGTCATTGGTCAACCTGATATGGCTGTGACCCGCGTTGTCTATCCTGAGGACAAGACTGTCACTGACGAGTGTCTGCAGGTGAACAGCGTGATCAATCCTGTGATTGAACTCTACAACAACGGTAATTCCGCTGTGGAGGAATTCTATGTGGTGTTCAATGTAGGTACAGGTAATGATATTGTGACGGATACTCAGTATGTGGCTCAACACATGCAGCCTGGCGACTCCTTGATCTACACCAGCGTGACGGACTTCGTGGTCACTAACCTGACCTCTAACTGGGAGGTGAAGGCTACCGTGGTCATTCCTAACGACAAGAACATCTATAACAATACCAAACGTAATCTCTCCTGCACCAATGTCGGTTTGCCGGATTATGAGAACGAGGCAAATGTCTATTTGGGTCAGAACGAGCCTAACCCGGCTATCACGACCACTCGTATCCCGTACTCTTTGCCTGAGGCTGGCAAGGTGACATTGGAGGTCTCCACCACACTCGGTCAGGTGATCTATACCGATGTTCAGGAAGCAGAGCAAGGTCTCAACTACTTCGAGATGAAGACTTCTGACCTCGCTGTTGGTATTTACTACTATACTATTCATTATAAGGATATTACATTAACCAAGAAGATGGTTGTTGAAAAATAATCGTCTTTTTAACGAAAGAAGCTACTCCTTCGGGGGTAGCTTTCTTTTTGTCTAAAGAGAATACAAATGAAGCGACAATTATTGACCGTTTTGTGCCTGATGTTGACCTTGGCGGCCTCTTCGCAGCCAAAGAAAGAGCAGGTGAAGATGACCCCCGGACGCTATCAGATGGAGGAGTATCTGCCTCTGCTGACGAATAAGCGTGTGGCCTTCTGCGGTAACCAAACGGCCATGGTCGGGAAAAATCATCTGGTGGATAGTTTGCTTGCACTGCACGTCAATGTGGTGAAGCTCTTCTGTCCTGAGCACGGCTTCCGCGGAGAGGCGGAGGCAGGTGCCACCATCGCTTCAGGAAAAGATGCCCAAACCGGTCTGCCCGTGGTCTCGCTTTACGGCAAAAACAAGAAGCCGACCGCTGAGCAGCTGCAAGATGTGGACGTGATTCTCTTCGACCTGCAGGATGTGGGCTGCCGTTTCTATACCTACATCTCCACTTTGCACTACGTGATGGAGGCCGCGGCTGAAAGTCACGTGAAGGTGATTGTGCTCGACAATCCCAACCCCAATGGATTCTACGTTGACGGGCCTGTGTTGGATCCCAAGTATAAATCGTTTGTGGGGATGCATCCCGTGCCGATTGTGTATGGCATGACGATAGGGGAGTATGCCCAGATGATAAATGGGGAAAAATGGTTAGCCAACGGTGTGCAGTGCGACCTGACCGTGGTGAAGATTTCGGGGTATGATCGTCAGGGACGTTACGATTTAGACATGCCCCCGTCACCCAATTTGCAGACGCGGGAGTCGATATTCCTGTACCCTTCGTTGTGTCTGTTTGAGGGGACAAACATCAGTGTGGGGCGCGGAACAAAAGAACCCTTCGAGATGTACGGAGCTCCGTTGCTGAAGGCTGGCGACTTCACTTTCACCCCGCACGCTATTCCCGGTGTGTCGGAGAACCCGCCGCATAAAGACAAGGAGTGTCGCGGATTCCTGCTGCACGACGAGGCGGAGCAAGGTTTGGCGGAAGAGGAGGGACGTTTCAACTTGTCGTATTTGTTGACCGCTTATCAGAATTATGGCGACAAGGAACACTTCTTTCTGACCAACAACTTCTTCGACAAGTTGGCCGGTAACGACCAGTTGCGCAAGCAAATGGAAGAGGGCTGGCCGGAAGAAAAGATCCGCGAATCATGGCAAGAGGATTTGGATCGCTTTAAGAAGGTTCGCGAAAGGTATTTGTTATACTGAAAAATAGTTGTAATAGGTTGATATACAGTGAAATGTAATTTTTTGAAAAAAAGTTACTTTTAGACGTGATAAAATGGGCGGAAGATGCGACTAATATAATAGAAGGGAAAGAATTTTGAAGATAATAATAAGATAATATACTGATTATGAAAAAAACGATTTTGACAACGATGATGATGGGTTTGATGCTCATCGGTTTTGCACAGCATCAACTCTCTGTGAACGATTATTATGTGACTCCTCAATTGGCGGAGGAAATTACAGCCGCAAAAGTGGAGGATTTGCGAGCCAATAATCCTGCTGAACTGATTCGGGTGAACTATACGATGTTCAACACTGCAGTGGTTACCTCCAAACTTTGGGATGGTAACCTCCAGCAGATGGGCACTTTAGAGCAGTATCTGCCTAAGGGTATGACCTATTTGGAAGAGGATATCATCCAAAAAGGTTATGTGAACCCCTACAAATGGAACTTGCCGCAGGATGATTATCGCTATAATGTTTTCAAACTGCGTCGCAGCGGCTATTACGTGATTGTGTTGCCCAAGGTGACATTTGAAGAGCGTCTTAATGCCCTTTTGCATCAATACGGATTTTAAAGATACTTTGGAGCGATGAAAAAGTCACTTTTTCTGTTGGTATTATTGTGCGGTGTGATGGCCCTGAATGCTCAGGTCATCAACTTGGGTGTGACTCCGCAAACCTCTGTGACAGGTTGTTCCGTGACGGTTTATGATAATGGTGGATTGAATGGTGACTATGGCCCTAATATGGACAACTTTGTCACCATCTGCTCCAGCGATCCTAGTAATCACTCTGTGCGGGTGAATCTGAATGTGGCATCGTTTGATGTGGATTGCTCCGACACGCTGTTCATCTATGATGGACCCACCATCAATGATCCTATTTTGGCAGTGTTGACGAACTGTATCACCGACTCAGTCTCCTCGCCTACGCTGGCGTACGCGGCTACCGTGTACAACACAAGCGGTTGTCTGACTATCCGCTTCAAAACGGATGGTCAGGATGAGGGTGCCGGTTTTGCCCTCACCACCGACTGCGTGCGTCCCTGTCAGCGTATCAACGTGGCACTTGATTCAGTTTTGAGCAACAAGTTCCCGCATCTGGAGGACGATGGTTATCTCTATCTGGATGTTTGTCCGTACGACACTATCCATTTAGTGGCGCATGGCGAGTTCCCCGACAATGACTACAGCTACCATCAATCGGACGATATTTGTACCTTCCATTGGGATATGAGTTGGGAGAAGATTGATACTTTTGCTGTCAATTACATCGACTATCTTT
>Ga0310690_10009132_pt1 | contig 12469 bp, 10 predicted proteins | sample AusTroGonzalo_MG_2_FD_207661 | JGI IMG/M metagenome (GOLD analysis project Ga0310690, IMG submission 207661) | Bovine rumen microbial communities from tropical cattle in Woodstock, Queensland, Australia - Gonzalo_04 (v2) (version 2) | ecosystem: Host-associated > Mammals > Digestive system >...
AGGCATCGTATTCCAACTACGGAAACTGGGTGGATATCGGCGCTCCGGGAGGAGAGGGAACAACCAGCAGCAACAGTATCTGGAGCACCCTTCCCAAAACAGTGGCCGACGGTTACGGCGGAGTTACCAGCAACACAGGCTATTACGGCGGAACAACTTGGGCCGGAACGTCTATGGCCTGTCCTCACGTATCAGGCGTTGCAGCTCTGCTGATTTCATACTTCGGCGGTGAAGGCTTTACGGCCGATAAGTGCAAGGAGTACCTGATCGAGGGATCCACCGCCAACTACTTTTCCAACACCTATCCGCTGGGAAGGAAACTGGACGCCCTGGGCGCCATAACTTATGGCATCGAGCACGGCGGATCCTCGACTCCTCCGGAAGTGAATGTGGTCACCATCAAAGTAAACGGGACTGTTCCCTCCCAGATCCGCGCCCACGAAAGCGTGTCCTTCTCCGCATCGGCAACCAATTCCAAAGGCGATAACGTTCCCGTCATGATCCAGAACGCACCTTCGGGAGTGAGCCTTGCCAGCAACGGTACAATAACCATCGACGGCCCCACATCGGCCACGGGAAGCCATTCATTCACTATCACCGCCACCGATGAGGACGGAGCATCGGCCAGCAGGACCATCAACTACACCATCCTGCAGAATCATGCCCCGCAGGCAATCGGCGACATTTACGATATGCTCTTCCCCACGATGAGCTACAACGTAACCGACCTCAAGCCCCTGTTCTCCGACCAGGACGGCGAAGAGCCAGGCTTCAGCACCACAAGCTCCGACGAATCAGTGATAACGACGTCGGTTGATAAAGGCAAACTGACTCTCACGCCCAAGGGCTACGGCGACGCCACCGTCACCGTTACGGCCAAGGACTTCCTGGGCCTTACGGCCACAATCTCGTTCAAAGTTGTGGTATACAACCCGGCGGTTCCTGCCGACACATATCCCAAGCAGGTTTCTAACTCCGTGAACATCCGCATTCCCACCGAGGACAAGCGGAACACAAGGGTACGGATCTCCACAACATCCGGCACCCTGGTACACGATGAGAGTTACTTTATGAACGTGTTCACCCCCACTGGCATAGACATGTCCAAATGCGCACCCGGTTATTACACCGTCGCGGTCACATACAGCGGTAAGACTTATACCAGCAGGGTGGTAAAACTATAGGATATCCTGCTTGAGAGATTCCACGTACCGGGCGATTCTGAGAAGTTCGTCCGGTATTTTTATGCTCTGGGGGCAGTGCTCAACGCACTGGCCGCAGCCTATGCAATGGTCGGCCTGACGCACTTTGTCGATGGTTTTGTCGTAGCTGGTGAGATATGCCCTCTTTAGCTTCTGATAATCCTTCTGCCCTGCCGTCTGCGCATAGGTGCCCTCCGTGATGCAACGGTTGTAGTGCTGGAACACACCGGGAATGTCGATCCCGAACGGGCAGGGCATACAGTACTTGCAGTTGGTGCAGTTGATCATCGGATACTCCTTCATTTCCGTCGCCATACGCTCCATGAACTCCAGCTCCTCTTCGGTCATATAGCGGAAATGGCTGAAGGTTTCCACATTCTCCCTGAGCGGGTCCATGGACGACATGCCCGACAGCAGCACCTGGATTCGCGGATGGCTGCCCACGAAGCGGAACGCCCAGGACGCCACGCTATGCTCCGGATCGCGCGCCTTCATCTGCGCCTCGATATTGGCCGGGACATTGGCCAGGCGGCCGCCAAGCAGCGGCTCCATCACCATAATGGGAATCCCGCGCTTGTCCAGTTCGGCATACAGATATGAGGCGTTGGTGTTGCGCCGGCCATCGGCATGGTTCCAATCGACATAGTTCATCTCTATCATCACGAAATCCCACACCGTCTCTCCGCTGTCGTGCAGTTCCATGAAATGGTCGAAGGTCTCCGGGGAACCGTGGAAAGAAAATCCCAGGTTGCGGATTGTCCCTTCAGCCTTTTTCTGCTTGAGCCAGTCTATCATTCCATTTTCCACATAGCGCGCTTCATATGCACGTCGCCCGCCTCCCCCGATCGAGTGAAGGAGATAATAGTCGATATAGTCCGTATTGAAAATCCGCAGCGACTCCTCGAACATCTTCTTCGAGGCCTCCGGGGAACTGTCCCCGAAATTGGAGAGTTTAGTAGCGAGATAATAGCTGCTTCGCGGATACTTGCTCAAGGCGATGGCCGCGGCCTTTTCCGACTGCCCCTGCAGATACGCCGGTGAAGTATCGTAATAGTTGATGCCGCTCTTCATGGCGTAATCCACCATTTCGTTCACGGCCTCCTGGTCGATGATATCCTTGCCGTCCGGCCCCGGAATCATTGGCCAGCGCATACAGCCATAGCCCAGCAGCGAGGTTTTGTCGCCATTTTTGGGGTTTATGCGGTATTCCATCCCCTCGCCCTCCTTGGGGGCCGATGATTCCTTGATGCGGGGAGCGCAGGCCGCCGTGAGGGCCGCCGCGCCGCTTATCTTGATGAAGTCTCTGCGTTTCATAGAATGTGGTCCTCCCTACCGTTAACTGTGATTGCACTGATTGGCCTCACGGGGCACAGATACTCGCAAGCCCCGCAGCCGATGCAAATCTGCTCCGCCACCACGGGCGTGAGCCCCCTGTCGGTTTCCACTATCGTGATTGCCCCCGTGGGACACTTCGTTGCGCAGTTTCCGCATTGCACACCCTTGAGCGACAGGCAGGCGTCCAGGTTTACGCGGGCCGTACCCACGTGATACGCCGTTTTCTCTTCCCTGCCGATGGGCTTTATTGCGCCGGCCGGGCACAGCTGCGAGCAGCGAGTGCACTCCGGGCGGCAGAAACCCTTCTCGAAGCCCATCTCCGGCTGCATGATGTGCTCCAGATTTGCCGATGGCCTGAGCACCCCGTTAGGGCACTCAGATATGCACAGCTGGCACGCCGTGCACCTGCGATAGAAGTCCCGCACGCTCCTGGAGCCCGGAGGCGTCAGCGGCACGTCGCGCTCCGGCACCGCCTTGGGCAGCACCGTCGCGAATCCGCCATCGACCTTCTTCTCCTGCGCCTTGAGCAATGCTGTTCCGGCCACTACCGCCGTTCCGGTTATGAAAGCCCTGCGGCCCTGGGAAAACTTTTCGTCAGCGGAGTCGGACAAAACTTTTTCGACATTTTTCGGAGAAAAAGTTTTAGTCCGCGGAGCCAGAAAAGTTTTCCCCCACGCAAACTTGTATTTCAGGCCATCCGCCTTGCAATTCCCCATGCAGTCGAAACAGGTGACGCATCTTGAATAGTCGATCTTCTGATTGTCGATGTCGATGCACTGCGCCTTGCACTTTCGCTCGCACACCTTGCATTTTACGCACTTCTCCGTGTCGATCACCGGCCTAAAGGCCGCAAATCTTGCCAGGAAGCTTAGCGCGGTGCCCACAGGACATATAGTATTGCAGTACGTGCGCCCGCCGCGGAAGGCCAGAACTACAACCACTACCAGCGTTACGCCAGCCACGATGAGCACAGGAACGCTATTATGATGCAGCACGGCGCTCACCATACGGCCATAGGCGCTGTACGGCGCCAGAATGGCAACGAACGACTGCACCCCGGCAATAAGCGCTATCACGAACAGCGCGAACACCCCGTAGCGCAGCCACTTTATCTCCTTCTTATATTTATAAGGAAGCTTCTTCTTCATTGTGCCCAGCTTTGACACCCCGTCCTGGAAAACACCCAGTGGGCAGATAACCGAGCAATACACCCTGCCGAAAGCCAGTGTGAGCAGAACCAGGCCGATAATGACGGCAACGTTAAGCGCCAGGCAGGCGGGCAGGAACTGCAGCTTCGCCATCCATCCCAGCCAGGGCTGAAGCACACCCGACGAATCCAGGAAAAGCAGCGTGATTCCGGTAATGAAAAGGATGGCAAAAATAATTCTAAGTGTCCGTAACATAATACTTTGCGTTGTGCCACAAAGATAATAAAATTTTGCCGACGGGATTCACATCCGGCCGGCAAAAATTATGAGATGGTATCAATATTTATGTCTGATACCATATATTGCCAATTTCGTGCCAGATTACTTTCTTCTGGCAACAATTAATGAGGAAACTTTCATATACCCGTGCTTGAAGCTCAGGGGCTTAATGTCGCTGCCCTTGTAGGCCTCAACCAGGTCGAGCTGATAGGTATACGCCTCGAACGCGGCAAGGGGATGGGTGTAGCCGCCGTAGAGGGTGACATCCCATTTGTCCTTCTCGAAATACTTGTAAGGCACGCCCGTATCGTCCTGGACCACCGCGAAAGCGTGCTGGAGCATGTCGTTGCGGGCCTGGGAGAAGTGCGGCTTGTGCATGCAGTAGGAGCAGCTCTTGGTGTAGCCGGCCGTGGTGGCGGGATCGAACTTGTCGATGAGGGCCTGGGTGCCGGTCTTGAAGTATTCGTCGCGGAGGTTGGCGTACAGGTAATAGACTGTCCTCATCACATTCTCCTCGCGGTTGAAGTATTTGATTTCAACCACGTCGGTGGGCTTGTCGGAGGGGGTGAGGCTTCCGTCATCGGCCAGTACCTGATAGGTGATGGAGGCGATGTGGAAGTCCATCCTGGCCATAAGGACCATCATGATGGGAATGGTTCCGTCGATGACGTTGTTCGCAAGGTCGTTGTCCATTGCGTTGGTGATGAAGTAGCTGCTCTTCAGGTGGGTGCGCATGGCGTTGCGGTACATACTGAAGGTGTGCTCGCTCATGCGGTCCATCACGGGGATGGTGCCGGTTTTCTCAAGCGCCATGAACCAGTAGGTGGTGGGCTTGGGGAAGAAAGCCGCCGCATACGGGAAGTCCGGGCCGCTGAAGGGATAGAACACGCTCTGGGCCTTGTCGTTGATGTCCTTGATGTCGGTTGCGGCGAATTCGTCTATCTTGTCCAGGGTTTCGCGGCAGGTGGCCCACATGCGGTCCATTTCCTCCTTGTGCTTCTTCCAGAAGTCTTTTTCCATCCAGGATGCCAGCGGGCTGTCCTGGGCCACGTCCATGCCGGCAAGGATGCGGGCGGTATCGTCCAGTGTTTTGTCTTCCTGAAGGGGGACGACCACCACGGGTTCCTCCACTGCAGTTGTGTCGGCGGGAAGGTTGCCGGCCTGGGTCCTGCGGTTCTTGCAGGACGGGATAAGTACCATGGCCATTACGGCCGCTGCGAAGAGTATGCGTTTCATTTCTTCTTGATGAGTTTGTTTGCAAAATAAACGGCGCCGCCCACCAGCAGTGTGCCGGCGCTCATGATGGACATCCACATGGCTTTCTGGTCGTGGCGCACGAATGTGGCCAGATAATCGTCATACACAAGATAGCTTATGGATGCAAGTATAAGTATGCAGAAAACAATCGGCGTTACGGGATAGCCCCATGTCTTGTACGGCCTTTCCGCGTCGGGGAAACGGCGGCGGTGCACAAAAACACCGGCCACGGTTGCCAGCGAGCACATCGACAGGAGAATTCCCGTGTACTGGGTTACCAGCGAGAATGAGCCCGTGAGGATGAGCAGCAGGGCCACCACGAACTGGAATACCAGGGCGATGATGGGAATATCCCGCTTGTTCTTGCGGGACAGGAAGCCCAGTATGCGATAGTCCTCGCCCATCACCTGCGACACGCGCGGGCCCACATACACCATCGAACTGATGCTGGAAAGAAGCAGCAGCGCAATGATGAGGCCCATCATATTGCCGATTTTAGTGCCGAAAATATGGCGTGCGCTGATGAGGCCCACCTCAACCTCCCCGGTGAGCTCCGCCGACGGAGTGCTAAGCAGAAACACCAGGTTCAGCAGCATATACAGAATGGTAACCGTGAGGGTCGATAGCAGAAGAGCCCTTGGCAGGTTCTTCTGCGGGTTCTTGAGGTCGCCCGCCATATAGATCGCGGCGTTCCAGCCGGAGTACGCGTAGTACACCCACACCAGCGAAACGCCGAAACTGGTATTGAATATGGTCGATGCCGAAAACTCCTTCACCGACGGTCCGAAGCTCTGATACTGGGCCGGCAGTATGAATCCGGCGATGATAAAGCCGATGATGACAATCACCTTGAGGGCCGTGAACACGTTCTGGAAACGACCGCTCACCGTACGGCTGATAGCGTGAACCACCGTAATGAGCGTGAGCACCGCAATCGCCAGAAGTTTGGCGTTAACCACTGGAAAAATGTTGCTCACATACGACGACAGTGCAATGCAGGAAAGCGCAATGGGCGCCGCAAAGCCCACAATCAGCGACACCCATCCGGCAAGGAAGCCCACTGCAGGGTGATAAATGTTGCTCAGATAGTGGTATTCACCGCCGGAGCGCGGCATGGCCGCTCCAAGTTCCCCGTAAGAGACGGCACCGCAGAAAGCGATAACTCCGCCCAGCAGCCACAGCAGCATGATGGCCAGCAGATTCTGAGTGGAAACAAGCTGAAAGCCCAGCGAAGTGAACACGCCAGTCCCTATCATATTCGCTATGATAAACGCACTGGCGGTGCTCCATCCGAACTTGTCAGACGCTTTCTTCATTGTGGTCGAAAAGCATTTCGCGAAGATACGCAAAATCGGTGTGATTACAAAACTAAACGTCGGTACATAGATAATGTATTAAGCCAACTCAGCCATTAAGCCAGAGTTTATTCAGCCAGTCACGGAAAATGAGATCATTTATCTGCTTACGCTTGCCGTTTTCAGTGATGAAGTTGGACTTTTTCAAGGCGGTGGCTGCGGTTTGGACAGAACTGGCAGCGCCGAGAGCATATTTGTCCAAGAATGCCTGGGAGGTTATCATCGCTCCGGCTTTATCCTCCTGTGCTATCGCTAATAGCAGTTGCTTTTGTTTCATTGAAAAACGGGAGAACAGTTCCTGATAGGAGAAGGACTGCTGCTCTATGATGGATGAATATATACCGTCAAAACCGTCCACTGCAATCCTTCCGCCGGCTTCAGTTTGGGCAAATGCCTCATTCATCAAAAGCTGGTTATACCACGTAACGCCGTCGAAATAATCGTAACACCTGTCAACAAGGTCCGGATCTACATCCCTACCCCTTTCTTGAAACATCCGCACGGCAAATTCCCTGTACACACTTCTGTCTATCACGTCTATGGTCATCATAACCGCACTGTTGTAGAAAGGCTTGTCCGGGGACTTGAAAATATTATTCATCGAATGACCGATACTCCCGGTATAGATAAACACAATATTCTTGCATTTCTGAAATGCTGTCCTGAGATACGCCTCAACATTCGCTTCCTTGAACTCTCTAATCTTTTGAAATTCATCCAGGGCGACGATGGTAGGTTTTTTCAAAGCATCCAGAACGGAAAGAATTTCCTCAAGGGTTCTGTCCGGTTGGGTAATCTCCCCGAGCCCGGCAGATAGAGTAAAAGTGGAAGTTAGCTCATTATAACCAAGTATCGGCCGTATGGATTTCAACCCCTTAAGCAGTTTATCCCTGAATCCCAGAGTTGTGGATTTCGAAAAAACCTCCTGTGCGAAAAGCGCTGTCATTTCTTTAAGACTGCCGGCAGGATATATGTCAACAAGAAAAGTATTAAAACTGTTCTTAATGGCCTCCTGCTCGAAACAGTGACGGATTAGTCCCGTTTTGCCGAGACGACGTTTGGCAAACAGCGCCACATTCCTTCCATTAATGATGTGTTTACATAATTGCGCGGTTTCCTTCTCCCGGTCACAGAAGTATTTCTCAGGGACAAAAGGCGTAAGAATGAAGGGGTTACGAGCGTCTTCCATATTTTTACGTTATTTTACGTTACGCAAAGTTACGTAAAAATAATCTCTCTACAAAATTATTCTTCGATTTTGCCGCCGGCGAGGTCCAGGATCTCGGTGGTAATCTTCTGCTGGCGGGTTTTGTTGTAGATGAGGGTGAGTTCCGCGAGGAGGTTTTCGCCGTTGTCGGTGGCGGTTTGCATCGCGATGGTGCGGGCGGCGTGCTCTGAGGCGGCGCTGTCCAGAAGGGCCGTGTAGAGCTTCAGTTTGATGGATTTGGGCAGGAGGGCCGATAGCATCTCCTGGGCCGATGGCTCGACGATGTAGTCGTTGTCAAGAGATTTCTCGACTCCGCCTTCGACTTCGCTCGAAATGACAGGGGTGGCTTCGCTCGAAATGACAGTATTGTCATCTCGACCAAGCGCAGCGCGCGGAGAGATCTCGCTCGCCGGCAGCAACTGCTCCGCCACGGGCACCTGCTTGGCGGCGGACACGAAGTGGCTGTACACAAGCACAACGCCCGAGATGCGGCCTTCCTCGAAATCGTCCATCAGGCGGCCCGCAAGGTCAGCCGCAGGGCCGTAGGCGGGCTTTTCCGACAGGGCGTTCAGATTCTCCGGCGAGGGGCGGCCGGCCTTGCGCATCGCATCGGCCACCTTGCGGCCTGCGCAGTACACCACCGCATCGGGATTATCGGCCAGAACGGCCTTCAGCTTGGCAATCACCCCCGCGTTGAACCCGCCACACAGCGACGCATTGGATGATACGGCAACTATCGCCAACGGCGCTCCCTCCTTCACCTGCGCCTCCGGCATCTTCGCCCCTGCCTCCAGAAGCGTCTGCAGAATGCCGTCCATCTGCCTCTGATAAGGCCTCATAGACTCAATCGCATTCTGCGCGCGGCGCAACTTCGACGACGACACCAGCTTCATTGCCGATGTAATCTTCAACGTGCTCCGCACCGAAGAGATGCGCCCCTTTATTTCCCTTAACGTTGCCATATACCCAAGCACTTAAGTTAAATTAAGATGGTATATTCCCAAAACCGTGGGCGCCCATGCCCTCGTGAATGGGAGGGGCCCAAACTTGTTTGGGAGGGATAGCTCCGTAGGAGCGTAGTTTTGGGAATATACCATCTTAATTCTTAAGCGCTGAAATAATCTGTTCTGCTTCTTTTTCAATAGTTTTGCCGATGTCGTCATTGATGACACCCTTATTGAGGGGCTCAAGCACATCGGCTTTGTGTGCGGCGCGGAGGCGTTCCAGAAGCAGGTTCTGGAACTCTCCCACCTTGTCGATGGAGATGTCCTTCATCAGCGCGTGCGTGCCGCAATACAGCACCGCCACCTGCTCGCCTGCGGGCCAGGGCGTATACTGCGGCTGGATGAGCAGCTTGTTGTTCTTGCGGCCCTTGTCCAGCGCCATTTCCGTCACCTTGTCCAGGTCGCTGGAGAACTTGCTGAACGCCTCCAGTTCCGCCCACTGCGCCTGGTCGATCTTCAGCGTTCCCGCCACCTTTTTCATACTCTTGAGCTGCGCGCTGCCGCCCACACGGGACACGCTGATACCCACGTTGATTGCCGGCCTAACGCCCTGGTTGAAGAGCGAACTCTCCAGGTAGATCTGGCCGTCAGTGATGGAGATCACGTTCGTGGGAATGTATGCCGATACGTCGCCCGCCTGAGTCTCGATGATAGGAAGGGCCGTGAGCGAACCGCCGCCCTTCACCTTATCCTTCAGCGACTCGGGAAGGTCGTTCATCTGCGCGGCAACTTCCTGCTGCGCAATTATCTTCGCCGCCCTTTCCAGCAGCCTCGAATGCAGGTAGAAAATATCGCCCGGATAAGCCTCGCGGCCGGAAGGGCGCTTCAGGATCAGGGACACCTCGCGGTATGCCACCGCCTGCTTGGAAAGGTCGTCGTACACCACAAGCGCATGCCTGCCGGTGTCGCGGAAATACTCGCCGATAGCCGCCCCGGCGAAAGGCGCGTAGTATTGCATAGGAGCCGGATCCGCCGCCGTGGAAGCCACAACGCAGGTATAATCCATCGCCCCGTGCTCGCGGAGAGTCTTCACAATCGAAGCCACCGTGCTGCCCTTCTGGCCGATAGCCACGTAGATGCAGAACACCGGATCTCCCGCCAGGAAATTCTTCCTCTGATTGATGATAGTGTCGATGGCAATGGCCGTCTTACCCGTCTGACGGTCCCCGATGATGAGCTCGCGCTGGCCACGGCCGATGGGAATCATCGAGTCGATGGCCTTGATGCCCGTCTGAAGCGGCTCCGTTACCGGCTGACGGAAGATAACCCCGGGCGCCTTGCGCTCGAAGGGCATATCGGTCTTCTCCCCCTCGATGGGGCCGAGGCCGTCCAGCGGATTACCCAGCGGGTCCACGACGCGGCCGATGAGATTGTCGTTCACGCCGATAGCCGCGATCCTGCCGGTACGCCGCACCACCTGGCCCTCCTTGACTGCGTCGGTGGGGCCCATAAGCACGCCGCCCACATTGTCGGTCTCCAGGTTCATCACAACGGCCATCACGCCGTTGCCGCAATCCAGCAGCTCGCCGGATTCCGCATTGTCCAGGCCGTACACGCGAACCACGCCGTCGCTTACCTGCAGGGCCTTTCCAACCTCTTCGAACTTGAGCTCCTGCTTCATATCGCGGAGTTGTCCCAGAAGGACATCCGACACTTCACTCACTTTCAGGTTTGCCATTATACTAATCTTCTGTTTCTGATAATAAACTGTTCCTTGATGATGTCAAGCTGCCTTTTAATGCTTGCATCCATAAGGGTGTCCTCGAGGTCCAGTACGAATCCGCCCACAAGGGACGGGTCCACCACCACCTCGAAAACGGGTTCGTCGCCCGTCTTGCTCCTGACCAGCTGGTGGAAACGCTGCATAATCTCCTCCGACGGCTCCCGCGTAATCGTCAGTCGCACCTGGCGCCTGCCGATGCTGCGGTTGTAACGGGTGATGAAGTTGCGGAGCATATCCTGCAACAGATCGGCCCGGCCGCGGCGGATCACCAGCAGGGCGAATCGGGACATCGTCTCCGACATCGACCCGCCAAGGGCTCCCTGCACCAGACGGTGCTTTTCGTCATCGGCCAGGACATCCTTCGATGCCAGGGCCTTCGCGAATTCCGGAGCCTTGCCCAGCGATTTCACCAATGTTTCAGCCTCACGGCACACTACGGCGCCCTCCCCCGTCTCCTGCACATACTTCACAAGGGCGGTTGCATAGCGTGTTATGACCAGGCTTCTGTTCACGGGCGATACGGGATTTTTTCTGCCTCATCCAGCAATTTGTCCAGGTAGGCCTTGTCCTGCTCCTTGTCGGAGAGTTTCTCGCGGAGAACCTTCTCCGCAACCTCCACCGACATCAGGGCAACCTCCCGGCGGATGTCCAGGATGGCGCTCTCCTTCTCGGCCGCAATTTCGGTGCGGGCCTTGGAGAGGAGCTTGTCGGCCTCCGCCCTGGCGTTTTCCTTGGCATCGGCAATGATTGTATTCTTGGTCGATGCCGCTTCGCGGAGGATATCGGCCTGCTCGGCCTTCGCATCCTCCAGCATTTTCCCGTGCTCCTGTGTCCAGGCCTGCATCCGGGCCTCGATTTCGCGGGCGTCACGCAGCGAATCGTCGATCTTCTGCTTGCGCTTTTCCACCATCCCCGTGATTATGGGGAAGCCGAATCGCGCCAGCAGGAAGAACACGATGCCGAATATGACGACCATCCAGAAGAGGAGGCCGGTGTCGGGTGTAATGAGGCTCATTTATCTCAGCGCGAGGAGCAGACACACGATGATTGCGAAAAGGGCCGCGCCCTCAATCATACCTGCGGCGATGATCAGGGTGGTGCGCATGTTGCCGGCGCTCTCCGGCTGCCTTGCGATGGATTCCATTGTGGATTTGCCGATTTTTGCGATGCCGTAAGCTCCCGCGAAGGCTGCGAGTGCGGCGCCCAGTCCGGCTGCTACTTTTCCCAGCACGGCACCTGCCGCCGCCTGAAGAATCATTGATGCAAACATTAACATAGTTTTATAAGTTTAAGTGTTTATTATCATTCTCCGTGTGATCTTGCCATACCGATGTATACTGCCGACAGCGTTGTGAACACATACGCCTGGATGAATGCAACCAGGCACTCCAGGGCGTCCAGGAAGACGCCGAAGAGGACTGACACCACGCTCATAGACCCGGTGAGGAGCGGGCCGTACTTCGCCACGATGAATATCACCGACACCACGCTCAGGAGCATAATGTGCCCCGCGAGCATATTGGCGAACAGTCGTATGGTGAGCGAGACGGGCTTCATGATGGCGCTGAAGATTTCAATCAGCGGCATGATGGGCTTCAGGAAGCCAGGCACGTCCGGCCAGAATATCTCTCTATAGTAGTGCTTGCTGCCGGTGAGGTTCACCGTGAGGAAGGTGAACACCGCCAGCACGAGCGTGACTGCAATGTTTCCGGTGACGTTTGCCCCGCCCGGGAAGAACGGGATTATGCCCAGGAAGTTCTGCAGAAGGATGAAGAAGAACGCCGTGCACAGGTAGGGTGAATAGCGCCGATAATCGTGTTCGCCGATATTCTCCTTGGCGATGTCGTGCACCATCATCACCAGCGGCTCCACAGCGGCCGCAAGGCCTTTCGGGGCCTCCTCCAGCACATTATGCTTCTTGTACCACCGCGCCGTGAGAAGCACTATGACAACCAGCAG
>Ga0310690_10009133_pt1 | contig 12469 bp, 10 predicted proteins | sample AusTroGonzalo_MG_2_FD_207661 | JGI IMG/M metagenome (GOLD analysis project Ga0310690, IMG submission 207661) | Bovine rumen microbial communities from tropical cattle in Woodstock, Queensland, Australia - Gonzalo_04 (v2) (version 2) | ecosystem: Host-associated > Mammals > Digestive system >...
AATGGCCTCTAAAAGCAATAAATAAAATCAATATCTGCCGCATGAGCGCATGAGCTCAGCGCGGGCCACGGCATAATCATACAAAGCCCGGCATCTGTCGGTTTTAGCCTTGCTTAAAGCCAATTGAGCATCAATAACTTCAAGCGAAGTTGCCATGCCTTCTGAAAAAGAAAGGCTGTTTAAACGCAGATTCTCCTCAGCCAGCTCTTCTGCCTTTCCTAAGGATTCATATTCCTCTTTAGCAGCAAGCATGTCATGGTGAAGCTTCCTGACAAGAGTTTTTATCTGTCTTTCGGCATTTTCGGCAATGCTGCCGACGGCTTCCCTCTTCGCTTCAATTGCCTTGCTGCTGCTATAATCGGAAAGTCCGCTGAACAAAGGAATTTTTAGCATAAGCCCGGCAGCCCACTCAGGTTCAAGGGCAGTGAGATCATGCTTATAAAGCTCATATTTGCCAAAAGCCGCCAAAGTAGGGAACATCTTCCCTTTTTCCGCTGAATGAGCGGCTGCGAGCTGTTTCTTAACATATCCCAAAGAATTTAAAACTGAATTTGAAGCAATGGCTTGGGCAATATACGAATCAGCCGAGGCAGGCTCCTCCGGCATGGAGAAATCCGTAGTAAGAGTAAAACTGCTCTGCTCAACAGAAAGAAGATTTGCCAGCAATATTGCGGCCAGCTCCTCATCCCGGAGGGATTTTTTCTCTTCACGTTCCGCATTGGCAAGGGCTACCTGAGCCCTCATGCGGCTGGCTTTAGGAATCATGCCATGTTCCTGGAGTTTGCGGGCCATATCATCATGGCTGGCTATGCCTTCCCTTGCTTCTTTTCTTATCTGCGCAACTCTTTCCGCAAGTTTTAGGCGAAAATATGCCTCTGTTACTTCTGCCGTTATTTTTTCTTTAGCGGCGGCAGAGGCCCTTTCAGCGGAAGCCAATGCAGCTTTCTTTGCTGAATTAGCGGCATGTATGCGGCCTCCGGCATAAATTGTCTGAACCGCGGAAATGGAAAAATTAAAATAATCCTGGTCCTGCAGACGCATGTCAAAAGAAGGAAGCTGAGATTCCAGTGAATTGCGCACTGCGGCGGCTATGGCGGCATTACCGCCTGTTGCAGCAAAAGCTGTTGCAGCATTTGAGGCAATCAAGGCAGAACGTATTCCGTTCACATCAAGAGAAATCGGATCATTAATGCGGACATAACGTCCTTCCGCCTCTATTTTGGGGAAATACATGCCCCTGGCTGAGCGCAGATCCTGCCTTGCGGCTTCCTCCTGTTCAAGCGCTGCTTTTATTTCCTTATTCTGTTTAAATGAAAGCTGCACAGCCTCGTCCAAAGATATAGAGGAGGGCCCAGCGAATGCCGGGCAGACTATAGCCGCCGGCAGCAAAGACACGACAAACAACAAGAGCTTTTTCATAATATTCGCCTAAAAAGCGTTTAGTGCCTAGATAAATTATATGTATTTTTTAAAAATACATCAAGCATACTAGAAAAATATATATGCGGACTGCTTTTAATAAAAACACACACTGTTTATCTAATTATCAAGCTGCCTAAGCATGGAGTCCCAGCTTCCGCCAGACCATGAACGCCCTAAACTATCTGTTTGTCTTTTTGGCAGTGAAACAGAAATTCCGCAGGAACGGCTTAGAGGCAAATTCCTTACCCAATAGGATTTTGGATTATCTTTTGCCAAATTCAGGATAACTGTTTTATTTATTTGGGATATAAGAGCTTTTGCGGCGCGCACAATTTTCTTATCGCTGCCATTATCCGCAACAGCCTTAGCAAAATCACAAAGCTCTATGGCATTTCCGTCTGCCAAAACCAAAGAATTATTGAGAAGCTCTTTAATTTTCTGCTTATCTTTTTCAGCTTTAAGGACTGTTGCAAAATAATCAGTCTTTTTCTTCAAAGCTTTCATTTTTGAAAGGTCTGCCACGCTCTGGGCATAGCCTTGCGCAACAGGCTGTCCGGAGCTTGCCAGCCTGTCTATTTCAGATACAAAGGCTTTGGCCAAATATTCTGCCGCCTTTTTCGGGTTTGAGCCAGGGTTGCCATTGAGTTTTTCAAAAAAGTCTTCAAAATTATAACCTGTCAGGAGCATTTTATCTACAGACCCCACAGCATACCTGGCTGCTCCATCAAATTCATAAAGCCATTCGGCAGACTGAAGGCCATCAGAATCAATGCCTAAAACATCAATGCCGCCAGCCTCCCTTATGGCATCAGCTGTCTCAGAAGCTTTTAAATTTTCGCGGTATAAATAACAGCCAGGGCATCTTAAAGGCATATCATAATGCCTGGTCCAAAGAAGCAGCATGTATTTTTTTGCCGGATAATTTCTCTTGGCCCATTTTATGAATGAAGCCAATTCTTTCATATTCTGCATATCAGCATTTTTTATTTCTTCATCCGGCTTGGAAGAGAAATGATAGGTATCAGTTGATTTTTTCAAAAAAAATCTTCCAGCTGTTTTTTCAACATTAGGATTATTCCTGTCAAGAATGGAAGTTTCAAGAAGAATGCTCACCTTATCCGTAGAGCCTATGGTCTCAAGCCGCCGGGCTTTGGCTTCAGCATTTGAGCATGTATGCTGATCTTGGCCATCCAAATATACAAGTATGGCCCATTCATGAAGTTTTGTTTCAGATGCAAGAGCATGAGAGGCCTGCATGGCAAAAGCAATAAAAAGAATCAATAATCTTAACATGAACGCCTCCGCCGCTTAGCTAATGCAATAAAAATGAAACAGTTAAAACAAGCGGCTTGCATTATATAATACCATAAAGCAAAAAATATTGAATATTGCAAGAAAAAAAGTTTTATTAGAGCTGGCATGCCTGCGCATATCTATAAAAGAAAAAGCCCGCCATTTATAGCGGGCATTTTTCTTTACTTATTGAATAATTTGCCTTTAATAGGATTAGAATCCAACTTTAATATTTGTTTTTGATTTCTTGTCTGTTTCAATCTTAGGGGCAGGCACAGAAACCACCTCATTAGCTGAAACAGCAGAAGATTCAGCTTTAGCGCCGCCAATTTCAGGTATGTATTTAAGCACCGGGGCAAGACGGTTTACAGCCTCACCTTTGCCATAATCCTGAGGAACACGGTTCTGAATCTTGCAGTTGCGGCCATCGGGAGCATCCACGAAATCAGTGCTGCCGCGTACAAGTATACCCACTATCTTGTTTGTAGCAGAACTGAATACAGCGCTGCCGGAGTTTCCTCCGAAGGTATCAAGATCTGTAAGGTAGAAATTTTTAGGCTTGTTGTTGCGTATGGTCGCACCGCCTGCAACCTTTACAGGCAGTCCCACGGGATGCCCTATGACAAATATACTGTCACCTTCATTCAGGTTTTTCGTTCTTTCAACAGGCAGAGGTGTATGTCCTTTGACTTTACGGTCAAGTTTTATAAGAGCATAGTCAGGGGCCACCTTGTCATGCTTATACATGATATAATCCCATATCATGCCAACTGTACTGTTATGCTGTTTGCCCAGGTTACGCTTCACTATGGATGAGCAGGAATAAACATCATTATTATCAACCGGAACAAGCGAAACATTCTCGTTAAAAGGCTTTATGTTCTTTACAGCTTTGTCATTGAAGCCAAAAACAAAGCGGGCTTTTGCGCAAGATGCACTATCAGTTATACAGTGGCCTGCCGTAAGTATAAGATCCTCTCCCACGAGCGTGCCGGAGCAGAAGGCGCCGATTGGCTGCTGGCCAAAAACCTCTCCATCGCAAAGGCCAACGCCTTTCTGGAAAGTGACAGTAGCCAAATATGACTTGCCGTCTTTAGAAAGGATATAGTCTTTGTCCCAAATAGAAACAACAGAGTCAGCAAGGCTTTGCATTGCGGAAGAAGAATCGCTATAATCCTGGCGATCATCATCGCCATAAATTATGCGGGATGCTGACGCAAAAGACGGCATTATCATAAGCGCGGTAAATAAAATAGGCAAAAAGTTTTTCATGTCTCCTCCAAATACAGTATATAATTAGTTTAAAGAATAAGCAAAACACAAATCAAGGACTAAAGTCCTACATTCCGACGATAAGCGTTATATAAAAAACAATTTATAAAGCCTTAAATAAGGAGAGCATTAATACGGCTTTGCAATAAAACGGATTTTGACGTACAGCGAATTAATGTTGCGCTTGCAACTTTAATGCGCAAGCCCATGCCGGGCAGAAATATCTCCTCTTTTATATTGATATAATATAATACTAAGGATTTGATTTATGTTAAGCGGAGAAAACAATCATGCAATGCCGGAAATTTCCAGGCGCAGCGACAAAAATTCCTGCTATAGAAACATTTCGTCTTATGAAATTTCTTCATCAGCAGAAATGCCGCTGAAAAACTTTTTGCCCGCCAGGCATGAATTTGCAAATAAATATGATTTCGGCTCGCTGTTAATTATTGCCGGATCATGCGGCATGACCGGCGCGGCAATTCTGGCAGCTCGCGCAGCCTTGCGGGCAGGGGCAGGACTTGTTACCATAGCCTGCCCGCATAGCGAACGTCCCATAATCGCTGCGGCATTGCCGGAAGCCATGACATTAGGCCTGTCCGAGGAATGCGGAGCGATTGCGCCATCTGCCGCAGCGGAAATAATGGAGTTCGCAAAAAAACGTAAAATTTCCGCAATTCTCATAGGTCCCGGGCTGTCATGCTCTGAAAACATTGCTGTTTTAGTAAAAAACATTTTAGAAAATACCTGTCTTCCCATAGCAGCGGACGCAGATGCGCTTAATGCAATATCAATGCTTGGAGGCTTCCGCAAAATTTCATTTCCTAAAAAAGCTCTCCCCATGATAATAACTCCGCATGAGGGAGAAGCAGCGAGGCTGCTTGGCAAAAAAATAAAAAAGCAAAAGATAAACCGCCAAAACATTGAAAACTGCCAGACAAGAAAAAAAGGCTCTTTTGAATCAGAAACAGAAAATTACTGCTGCAATAAGGAAATATCAAGAGAGCAGGCCTCAATGGAGCTTGCTGAAATCTGCGGCGGAATAGTCATGCTGAAAGGGCCAGGAACCCTTATATGCCATAAATCTTACGATGCTAAAGAAAACGGAATCTTCAAAATATTCCGCAATGATACCGGAAGCAGCGAACTGGCAAAAGGCGGCAGCGGCGATGTTCTGGCTGGCATTACGGCAGCAATATATATGCAGAACGGCATAGCAAATGGCTTTACGCATAAAACTGCCTGCAACAGCGCAGTGTTAGCAGCCTGGATTCATGGAAAATGCGGCTTTTATGCATCCGCAGCCTTAAATGCCCGCAGCATTATCGCAACAGATCTCATTGAAGCCATTCCGCAAGCTTTCAATGCGGCAGAAAATTTATAAGGAGCATCACAATAGCATGAAAGCAAGCGAAAATGACATTCTAAAAAAAATAGAGGAAGAGTTTTCATTTCCAGGCAATGATGATCTGATACTAGGCCCCGGCGATGATTGCGCTGTGCTTAAGCCAATAAAAGGCCAGCTCGTGATAACAACCGATGAGCAAGTTGAGGGCACCCATTTTTTACATGGCTCAGAGCCAGAAGACATAGCATGCAAACTGATGCGGTCAAATATCAGCGATTTAGCAAGCATGGGCAATGTGCGCCCAATATCATGCTTAGCCGGAGCCGCTCTTGCCCCGGAAACGCAACCGGATTTTATTGACAGATTCATACAGCAGCTGAAAAAAGAAGCCCGGCATTTCGGCATAACCATTGCAGGAGGCAATCTGGCAGCCGCAAGGGAAAATCATTTTTATATGACTGTATGGGGCGAAGCTCAGTCCGCCCCCATACTAAGGGACGGGACAAGAGAAGGAGACATTCTTGTAAACATCGGGCCTCTGGGAGAAGCAAAAGCTGCGCTGGAAGCAATGCAGGAAATGAAAAATTCAGGTTTAAATCCTATAAACCTGAGGAATCTTCCAGATAAATTTCAAAACAAATATTCCGGCATTGACAGCTCCGCAGCAAAAAAAGATATTGAACAAACCGTATATTTACAGCTTTTGGAATCATTTTGGAGGCCAGAGCCGCAGCTTAAGGCAGGCCGCATAATTGCAGAGGAATGCCTAGCAGCAGCAATGCTAGACAATTCGGACGGGCTGTTGAAAAGCTCAAAAATTTTAGCCGAAAGGGCCGGACTGAAAGCTGTGATAGATGCCTCACAAATCAAAATTTCAGACTGTTTAGGAAAGTGGTGCATGGCACATGGCAAGAATGCCAAAGCCTATGCCATAGCCGGAGGAGAAGACTATGGGCTCATATTCAGCATGAGGAAAGAAAAGCTTCCAATTCTGAAACAAAAACTGCCAGGAGCTTATCAGATAGGACATTTTGAAAAAGGCAGCGGAGCGGACATAGAGAATTTTGATGGAAAAATTGAAGGATTTGAGCATTTTTAAAAGCAGTTCGCCAGAAGATACAGCATGCATAGCGGCAGCATTCGCAGCCTCAGCCAAAGGCGGAGAAATAATTCTGCTGGAAGGCCCGATAGGAGCAGGCAAAACCTGGTTCACAAGAGAACTGGCTAGAGCAATCGGCGTAAAAAAGCTGCCTGCAAGCGCAAGCTTCGGAATGATGCGCTCTTATAAAGGCAAAAAGCTAAAGCTATATCATTTTGACCTTTTCCGCGCTGGGGAAGAAGACATGGAAAACCTGGGCGTGGAAGAATTTTTTGGCATGGAAGACGGAATATCAATAATGGAGTGGTCCGAAGCCGCCAGCAGCTTGGCAGACAAAGCCGGATATGTAAAAATGATATTTGAGCTGGCTGGCGGCAACAGCCGCATAATAAAAACCTATGCCATAGGCAGGCGGGCAAAAAGTTTCTTAAAAAAGACGGAGGAAAAATGGAAAAAGATATCAGCATAGGATTATGCTCTTCTGGTTCAAGGCTTATTGTGGCAATTGAGCATGACGGGCAGATTAAATCCATGAGGCGCAAGCTGTTCAGCCAGGAAACCGCCCTTTTCCCAACAGTAGAAAAACTTCTCCCTCCCGGAAAAGATTTAAGTTCCATAAAAGAAGTATGCGCATTAAAAGGGCCAGGCCGCTTCACTGGCATAAGGATAGCCCTTACCGTGGCAGGAATAATGAATGCCCTTTCAGGCGCAGAAGCTCATTCCGCAACCGTTTTTGAAACTTTGGCATGCCAGGCTTCCGAAAGCAAAGCTTTTCATAAGCATTTTCCTTCCGGAGGGAAAATAGCCGTTCTGATGCAGGCTTTCAGGGAAGAATATTTCTGCGCAATTTATTATGCCGCCGTGCCAGGCAGCCTGCCAGAAAAAAACATGGAGCCCGTATGGCTTCAAAGGCCAGAAATGGAAAAACTGCTAAGAGGAATAAAAGAACCTTTCTTTTGCATTGCGGATGAAGAAGAAAAGCCAGGAATATATGATCTTATCCCTGCGAATGCAATCAGGGCTGCAAAAAATATTTCAAAGATACTTCCTGAATATCTTATCAAAGCTCCAAGGCTTTACGGCGGAGCAGATTTAAAACCCCTGTATCTGAAACCGGCAAAATTTGAACTGGACGCAATGGAAAAGGCCGCGAGGGAAAAAGTCTCTCTCAAATGAGCATAGAGCATAAAAAGATAAAAATAAATCCGCATGATTATGGCAGAGCTTTAAAGGAAAACATAAGCTGCTCAAAGAACAAAAAAAGAACCAGCACAAATGATAATAAGAAGAGCCAGAAAAGAAGACTATCCGTATTTCGTTCTTATTGAAAAACAGCATCCGCTATTACCGCAATGGAGCGAAAATATTTTCATAAAAGAAAATGACAACCCGCATTCCGTAACGCTTTCCGCAGAAGAAAACGGAAAGCCGGTAGCATTTCTGAATTTCATAATTCTAAGGCCAGAAGCAGAGATAAATCTTATAGCGGTTGATAAGGCATTTCTCCGGCAGAAGATAGCCACAAAGCTTTTGGCTAAGCTGCGCGAATATGCGAAAAAAAACCTGTGCTCATCAATAATTCTTGAAGTACGGGCAGACAATGCCCCAGCCATCTCTTTTTACAAAAAAGAAGGCTTTCATATTGAGGGAAGCCGGCCTAAATTCTATAATGATAACGGAGATGCGCTTCTGATGCGCGCCGCCGCAAATAAGGAGATTCCAAGTGAAAAATAAAAGGATATTTTTTCCATTAAGCCTAGCCGCAATGGCAGCCGCATTAGTTCTTTCATCTTTTGCGGAAAAAGCCTATGCCCAGACTTATTATGAAGACGATACTTTTTACGACACGGAATATAGCGAAAAAGAAGCCATTCGCAAAGCAGAAGAGGAAATAATGTCTCTGCCTGCAGATCTTCCAAATTCAGGAATAAAACTTACAACAGACTCCGTATCGGAAGCATCAAAGTTTTTTGCGGAGGCACTTATTGAAGAACAGAAACGAAATATACCTGCCGCCATGGCAAGCCTAAAAAAGGCCATTGAAGCTGCTCCCCCCGACAGCTTGTATATTTATCAGCATGCCGCCGAACTGGCGCTTGACACAGGCCTTTATGATGACGCTGAAAAATGGGCTGATTATCTTATAATGAAAGATTCTTCTTCTGCGCAAAACTGGGTTCTGTTTGGAAATTCCAAATGGGCAAAGGAAAAACCTGCTGAAGCCAGAGAAGCATACCTAAAAGCTCAAAAACTTGACCCCAATAATTATGAGGCCCTTTATCAGTATGCGATTCTAATAAGCGAACAAAATCCAAACCAGGCCCTAAGCTGCCTGGAAAAATATAAGAAAATAAGGCCGGAAGATTCTGCTGAAATTGATTATCGCATTGCCGTAGTCTACAATATTAAAGGGAACATGCCTAAAACAGAGGAATACCTGCTGAAATCAATAAAAGAAAATCCATATCATGTGCCCTCACTGTACTCTCTTATTGAGCTTTATGAAATAAAGAAAGACACTTCTTCAGCTGTTCAAATGATGGAAAGGCTTGCAGAGACAGAGCCAGGCAATATAAAGCTGCTAAAACAGATAGCGGAAATATCCATGGAAACAGACATGGAAAAAGCAGAACGCTATTTCAGAATGATTAAGAAGACAGACAAGACCGACCCTGATGCCTGTTTCTGGCTTGCGGCAACCGCAGAAGACAATAAAGATTATGCTGAAGCCGCAAAGCAGCTTGAAGATTCCCGTTCCCTATGGAAACAGCCAGATCTGCTAATGAGACTGGGGTTTTATTATACCCAAACTAACAGATACAAGGAAGGCGTGGAATTGCTGGAAAAAGCTTATGAAAAATTTCCTGAGAATGAGAACATAGCATATTATCTGGCATTAGGCCTTGATGACCTTGGCCGGACAGAAAAAGCCTATGAGATTTTGGATCTGCTTGCGCGAAAAAAACCAGACAACAAGGAATACAGATATCTGTTAGCCCAAATATGCGATAAGCTTAACAAAACCGATGAAATGGAACAGCATTTCAAGGAATTTTTAAAAATGTCTCCTGACGATCCTTCGGCATTAAATCATTTGGGATATTCTTTAGCCGAGCGAGGCATTAAACTGGAAGAAGCAAAAAAATACATAAGCAGGGCGCTTGAGCTCGTGCCAGACGATGGAGCCTACATAGATTCCATGGCTTGGGCAGAATATAAGCTTGGCAATATGGAACAAGCCATGGAAATGATAATAAAAGCCAAAAATGCCTTGCCGCAAGACCCTGTAATTTGGGCACATTATGGCGAAATAAACCAAGCTGCCGGAAAACTTGAGGAAGCGTGGAAAGGCTGGAAAAGCGCTTATATTTTAGACACAAATAATAAAGAAGAAAACAGCAAAAAAATAAAAGAAATTGAAAAAAAACTGCCTGCAAAAAAAGCGCCGGAGCTGCATTCCTGGTACTATCAGGCTTTTCTGCCTTTAGGAAAGGATTTTTCAGCATTCGGCAGCATTGAAACTCAAGTAAAAGGAAAGAAAATAAAGGCAGATATTATCGTAAGATATGATGAGTCTTCCGGCTCATTAAAGCTAACGGCATTAAGCCCGCTTTACTCACCTATATGGTCAGGCCAGTCTGATGGCAATTCTGCCATTATGGACTTGCCGGATATTGAAGGCATTGACAAAGAGGCTTTCCGTTCATGGGCTGCGCTCATGCTGCAGGAGCTGCGCGACTGGCATGCCGGAAAATACCAGCAGGCAATAAAGAAAAGCTGGAAAGGGAAAAAATATACGTCTTCAAACGGAATTAAAGTAAAAATTGATGATGACGGTTTTCCGAAACAGGCAAAAAGCTCAAGAAATAAAAAAATGAAGCTTGAATTTGATGACTATTTCCTAAATAACATGTATTTTTTCCCTGGCACGGTTAAGATAAAAATACCGTTCTTCAAATTGAAACTTAAAATAACCCCGGAGAAATTAAAGCTGAAGAGCTTTAATGGCTTTAACGGCAGCAATCAGCCATAACCGGCTGCATATCCAATATATTTATGACAAAGGAAGAATAACAGATGATAAAGATAAAAGCGCCTGCAAAGATTAATCTTTTTTTGGAAATTACAGGAAAACGTCCAGACGGTTTCCATGACCTTGAAACAATATTTGCCAAAATTGAAATTTATGACGAGCTCTGTTTCAACAAAAAAGAATACGGCGGTTTTTCCATGAAAGTAAATGGGGACATACCTGGCAGCGGCCTGATTAAAGACAATATAGTATATAAATCCGCAATGAAATTTTATGAGGCTTTTCCGAATGTTAAACCGGCGGCTGACATCGTATTAAACAAAAACATACCTGTAGGCGCAGGATTAGGCGGAGGCTCATCGGATGCTGCCGCATGCCTGCTGGGGCTTTGCAAACTGCATGACATAGATTCAAACACATATATAACAAGGCTGCGAAAAATAGCCGCAGAACTCGGCTCGGACGTGCCTTTCTTTTTGGTAAAAGGCCCGGCTGCTATAGGCCGCGGAAGAGGCGAAATTCTTGAGCCAATAGAAATGAATGGCCGGCTTCCTTATGTTATTCTCGTATATCCTCCTAAGCCAGTATTCACTAAAGAAGCTTATGGCAAATTAAAGCTCGGCACAGAAAAAGAAATATCGGCAAATATAAAGCAGATGTCATTGATAGCCGATTCTTTAAAAAAAGGAAATTTCCAGCCATCTAAGGCTAATTTGTTCAACAGGCTGGAAGAGCCCGTGCTGCCTGGCAGGCCTGACATTGCAGAAATAAAAGAAATGCTGCTCGCCGCCGGCAGCGAAGCCGCACTCATGTCTGGCTCCGGCGCATCTTGTTTCGGCCTCGCATCATCGCAAAAGAAAGCTGAAATGATAGCCTCCCGCTTAGAGCTTAATGACGAGTGCCGCATTTTTGTTGCCGGATTTGCTAAAATATAATTGTAGCATGATTCCCGGGTTGTGTAACGGTTAGCACAGGCGACTTTGACTCGCCTAGTCATGGTTCGAATCCATGCCCGGGAGCATAACAATAAAAATCCCCATGCCTGAAAGCACGGGGATTTTTCATATTATAAAGAGATAACACTCAAATAAAGCCCGAAAATTTGCGCTAAAGCTATCTTACAGTTACGCTCTTGGCAAGATTGCGCGGCTTATCTATGTCGCAGCCCTTAGATAAAGCAATATAATATGCGAACATCTGCAATGGTATGACGGTAAGCATCGGACTGAAAATTTCAGGCACGAATGGGATTTTTATGTAATGCGCGGCTTTCGCTATGGCTGCGGATTTTTCGTCCACAATGGCAAGTACATCAGCTCCCCTGGCCTTTGATTCAGCCATGTTGCCATTGACGAGTTCCAGGTTTTCAGATGACACTGCAATAGCAATCACCGGCATACCCGGATAAATTATGGCAATAGGGCCATGCTTCATTTCCCCGGCGGCATATCCCTCGGCGTGAACATAGGATATTTCCTTTATCTTAAGCGCTCCTTCAAGCGCTATAGGGTAATTGAAACGGCGGGAAATAAACAGGAAATGCTCGCTCTTTGAGAAAGTCTCGGCTGTTTTCCTTATATTTTTCTCATCGGCAAGAATTTTCTCTATATGCCTCGGCAGCTTGACAAGCTCCGCCGCATACTCCTCGGCCTGGGAATCGTCCAACGTTCCCCTGATTACTGCGAAATGCCCGGCAAGAATATACAATGATGCAAGCTGGCCCAGGAATGCCTTCGTGCTGGCTACGCCTATCTCCGGGCCGCAGCGTGTATACAATGTGTAATCAGATTCCCTCGTGAGTGTTGAGCCTACCGTATTCGTTACCGCAAGTATTTTCGCCCCGGCGGCCCTGGCCTCCCTTACGGCAATTATCGTATCAAGTGTCTCTCCGGACTGCGATATTGCTATCACGAGCGTTTTGCCGTTCAGCATTTTTGCCCTGTCCGAAAATTCCGATGCGAATTCCGCAAAGCATGGAATGCCGAAGCTGCCGAATATGCGG
>Ga0310690_10009135_pt1 | contig 12467 bp, 12 predicted proteins | sample AusTroGonzalo_MG_2_FD_207661 | JGI IMG/M metagenome (GOLD analysis project Ga0310690, IMG submission 207661) | Bovine rumen microbial communities from tropical cattle in Woodstock, Queensland, Australia - Gonzalo_04 (v2) (version 2) | ecosystem: Host-associated > Mammals > Digestive system >...
ATATAATTCTATGTTTTTTTATTGTTTTTTGCCCGTTTTTTATGATATATTGTTAGCATAAGGAGGAAATGCAATGAATAACAAGACAACTGATATTATTGTGATCGGTTCAGGCATCACCGGCTGCGCTGTAGCCAGGGAACTATCCCGTTTTGACGCTTCCGTTCTTGTTCTTGACCGCGGAAGCGATCTGGCAGAAGGAGCTACTAAAGCCAATAGCGGTATTGTTCATGCCGGTTATGACGCTGTGCCTGGTACAAAGAAAGCTCTCTATAACGTTCGCGGCGCAAAAATGTATGAGTCCCTGGCTAAGGAGCTTGGTGTTCCTTATCGCCGGTGCGGTGCGCTTGTTCTTGCCTTTGACGAAGAGGACAAAAAGACAATTGAAAATTTAAAAATTCGCGGGGAAACAAACGGCGTTGAAAAACTTGAGATTCTGGATCGTCAGGCGCTTCTGAAGCTTGAACCGAATCTTAATCCCGAAGTGGTTGCCGCTTTGTCCGTTCCCACAAGTGCCATTGTAAGCCCTTATGAAATGGCCTTTGCGCTGGCGGATGATGCTGCGCTCAACGGCGTTTGCTTCCGCTTTGATGAAGAGGTTCAGTCTGTCAGTAAGGATAGTGATGGATGTTTTTCCGTCCGTACACAAAAAGAAACCTGGCGTTGCAAAGTGTTGGTTAATTGTGCCGGCGCTTCCGGGGCAATAATTCATAATCAGCTTTCTGAAGCAAAATTAACCATGATCCACCGCAGAGGACAGTACTATCTGCTGGATCGCGCGGTTTCTCAGCCTTTTGACCGAACTGTTTTTCAGTGCCCTTCTGCTATGGGTAAAGGCGTTTTGGTTTCTCCGACGGTGCATGGAAATTTGCTGCTCGGTCCCACTGCCGAGGATATTGATGATCCGCTGGATACTGCCACCACTTCGTCCGGCTTGTCTGATATCCTGAAAAAGGCAGCCAGGACCTGGCCCGGATTATCTACCAGGACAAATATTACGAATTTCAGCGGCGTCCGTGCCCATTTGACTGGTGATGATTTTGTGGTCGGCCCTTGTGATGACTGCAACGGCTGTTTTGAAGCGATTGGCATCGAAAGCCCCGGCCTTTCTTCCGCCCCGGCCATCGGGCTTGATCTTGCCGGGATGATTGCTGATTATCTGTCTTTATCCCGTAAGGAAAAGACTGTTCCTTATCCTGTTCCTCCGGTTCCTTTCCATGATATGACGCTGGAGCAGAGAGAGCAAGCCATTCAGCAGGATCCGACATACGGTAACATTATTTGCCGCTGCGAAGTTGTAACCGAAGCGGAAATCCGTAGAGCTATCCGTCGTCCGGTTGGCGCCCGGTCTGTGGATGGCGTCAAGCGTCGTACCCGCGCAGGTATGGGACGCTGTCAGGGTGGTTTCTGTCTTCCTCGTGTTGCTGCGATTATTTCGGAGGAAACAGGCATTCATTTAAAAGAAGTCACCAAGAACGGCGGCGAAAGCCTTCTGCTGTCCGATACCATTGATACTTTTTTGAAGGGAGGCCATGATCATGATTGAGCGTAATGTGGACATTTTGATCATCGGTGCCGGTCCTGCTGGCCTGGCCGCTGCAATTTCAGCCCGGGAATGCGGAATTGAATCTCTTCTGGTTGTTGAGCGGGAAAAAGATGCCGGTGGAATCCTGCGCCAGTGCATTCACAATGGTTTTGGTCTTCATCGTTTCAAGGAGGAACTGACTGGTCCGGAATATGCCCAGCGCGATATCGATAAAGCATCGGAACTGGAGATTGAAATCGAATGCTCAACTACGGTACTGACAGTTTCCCCGGACCGTACTGCAACCTGTGTTTCCGCGTCTAAAGGGATGCAGATCATTCATGCGAAAGCGATTGTATTGGCCATGGGCTGTCGGGAGCGTCCCCGCGGTGCTCTCTGTACACCCGGAACGCGATGCGCCGGCATTTATTCTGCCGGTACTGCTCAGCGGTTTGTCAATCTCGAGGGATTCATGCCCGGAAAGCGTGTTGTTATTTTGGGCTCTGGTGACATTGGTCTCATTATGGCAAGGCGAATGACGCTTCAGGGTGCTAAAGTGCTTGCCTGTATTGAGATTATGCCTTATTCTTCCGGTCTCAACAGGAACATTGTTCAATGCCTGCACGATTATGATATCCCTCTCTACCTTAGCCATACTGTGATCGATATTAAAGGGCGGGAACGCTTGGAAGGCGTTACGGTTGCTGAGGTGGATGATAAGCGCAATCCGATTCCCGGTACAGAAATTGAGTTTGATTGTGATACGCTGCTTCTTTCCTGCGGTCTTATTCCGGAAAACGAGCTCAGTCTCGGTGCAGGTGTGGAGATTTCCCCTGCCACTTCCGGTGCTGTTGTTAATGAATCCTTTGAAACCAGCGTTAAGGGCATTTTTGCCTGTGGCAATGTTTTGCACGTGCATGACTTGGTTGATCATGTTTCCAATGAAAGCTTTAAAGCCGGTGCTGCTGCCGCCGCTTTCGTCCGCAATCAGCGGCGCACGGCTCCCATGATTACCGTAAAAGATGGGAATGGTGTCCGCGGAACGGTTCCCCAGCAGATTTGTTCGAATACGGATCAACCCGTTGATCTTATGTTCCGGCCTTCCGCTGTTTTCCGGAACAGTGCCATTGTTGTCGAATGCGGAGGAAAAGAACTGGTTCGCAAAAAAGCAATGATCTTTACCCCCGGTGAAATGGCTTTGGTAACCCTGAAACCCGAAAATCTGAAAGATTTGCCGGCAGATTTAATTACGGTTAGAATTGAGTAATAATGTTAAACCTCCTAATATAGTTTGAGGCCGAAGGTTTTCAAAGGGCAATCGTAGTGCTCTTTGATGCTCCTCACCGGAGCAAGACTCCTTCCACCGGAAAGGATTTTTAAACGATGGAACAAACAATTACATGTATCAACTGTCCCGTGGGTTGCAGAATGACCGTCACCTTGTCTGACCGTGGAGATTTCATATCGGTAACCGGCAATACTTGTCCCCGTGGAGCAAAATATGCTCAACAGGAATGTACCCTTCCGGAGAGAATGATCACTGCCGTGATTCCTGTTGTAGGTTGTGAAACTCCGCTTTCTGTCAAAACAGCTGCCCCTGTTCCGAAGAAACTCATTTATAATATCATGGAGGAATTGGCGTCCGTTCAGGTCTCTGCTCCGGTTGCTATCGGTCAGGTCATCCTTCCCGATGTGTTGCATACCGGTGTGGATATCATAGCCACTCGAAACCTCGCGTGAAAAACACATCATTTGCTTTTAGAGTGTTTCTCTCTTGTATCGGTCTGCATTGTCTGATATAATAAGTTTTATCCGAGATTGAAAGGAGTTTATTTATTAATGTTCGATTACATCTTTGGCATTGCCACTGCGATTGCCGAGCCGGCCGCTGCTCCCGCCGCTGCTGCAGATGCTGCCGCTGCTGGAGAAGCTACTGCGACCACCGGTACTTCCATCGCCGCTTTGGCGACGACTTTTCTTCCCCTGATTCTGATCTTTGTCGTTTTCTGGTTCATGCTCATCCGTCCCCAGCGGAAAAAGGATAAGCAGGTGAAGGAAATGCTGAACAATCTGAAAGCGGGAGACCGGGTATGCACGATCGGCGGTATTTATGGCACGATTACCGGCATTAAAGATGATACTGTTACGCTTTCCGTTGGCCGTGATAATTTGACAATGGTTGTTGCCCGCTGGGGTATCCGCAGTGTAGAGGAAGTTACCATAGAGAATGACGCACAGGAACTTAACTGATTTTTTAACGCTGCGTTTTTCATTAATTGGCACCCGGACTGTCCCGGGTGCTTTTATTATTCCTGAATAATTACTTTTTCTGCACCGAAAGCATCATAAAGCTGATTCAGATAGTCTTTTTCATTGCTCTGCCCGTTATTTGCCGTTTTTCCGGCCTCGGATGCGATAAATTCGCAGGTTAATCCCGCTATTTCGGAAAGACAATCACAGATTTTTTGTTTCTTTTCTGGTTTATTCAGTGGAATCAGGAACATCGATCCGCCGGGCTGACTTGGTTGCCAGATAAATTTACCCTCATCACTGCTGATCAGATTTCCCTGTGTCAGCATACTCCAGATCGCCGGATCGTTTCTCTTGAACCTTTCCATCATTTCTTTCCACACATTTGAATCAGTCGCTTTACTTTGAATTTTATGAGTTTTTGGTGGCTCTTGCCTCATGCCTTTCTTTTCTGCTTTTTTCTCTTCGGTATCATCTGTCGTTGCACAGTTGCCTGATGAAACTGATATCTGACCGTTTTCAATCCGGTTCAGCAAGCGGTTCATTTGATTTTCAAGTTCCGTAATTCTGTCAAAAAGCGCCTGATTATCTGTCTGTTCTATCCGCAGGCAACATTTTAGGCTTGTATTCTCAAGTGCAAGTCGTGGCGTCGATGCATACCGCATTTCTGTTTCAAGAGCCAGATAAAGGTCCAGAATCATCATCAGACGTGAAACCGTAAATTTTTCTCCCTGTTCTGAATATTCTCTTGCTTCTTCTTTTGTAATATCCATCACTGCGGGAAGATCATCAGGGCTTGTTTTTGCGATCAGAAGCGCTCGAATATGCCGGCAGATGTCCTTTGCAAAAACAGCCGGATCCTTTCCTTCTCGAATCATCTGATCAATCATAAGAAATATCTGCTTTGCATCATTCCCGGCAAATGCTTCGCAGAATCGGAATAAAAAGGCGTTGTCACTGGTCCCCAGAATGCTGCGAACAAGTTCTTCATCCACATGATCACGATATCCCAGACACATATCCAGAATACTGAGTGCGTCACGCATCCCGCCTTCGGCAGAACGGGCAATCAGCATCAGAGCACCGTCAGTAGCCTCGGCCCCGCTTCCTTCAACGGCCTCACGGAGCCTTCCTGAAATATCTGATATCGATATTCTGCCGAAATCAAACCGTTGGCATCTGCTCAGAATTGTCTCCGGTAATTTCTGTGGTTCAGTTGTCGCCAGAATGAAAACAATATGTCCCGGAGGTTCTTCCAGTGTCTTTAAAAGCGCGTTGAACGCGGAGGTTGTCAGCATGTGAACTTCGTCGATGATGTATACTTTATATTTGCCGAATTGCGGTGGATATTTTACAGTATCGCGTAGATCCCTGATTTCGTTCACACCGTTATTGCTCGCAGCATCAATTTCAATAATATCCAGGGTTTCTTCGTTTTCCATTCGCTTACAGTTATCGCATATTCCGCATGGATCGCCGTTTTCCGGGTTTAGGCAGTTGATGGCTTTCGCCAGAATTTTGGCTGTTGAGGTTTTTCCCGTTCCGCGGGACCCGCAGAAAAGATATGCGTGAGCGATCCGCTGGGTAATTACCTGATTCCTTAATGTTTCAATAATCGCTTTTTGTCCGACCATCTGGGAGAAATTCTTTGGTCTCCATTCGCGGTATAGCGCGCGGTATGCCATTTTTTAATTTCCCCCTTCTTTGACGCTCATGTCAATCATATTTCTGAACTTTAATACTGTATGAGATCCGATCCCATTTACTGCTTCCAGGTCTTCGGGGTAATAAAACGGACCGTTTTTCTGCCTTTCTTCGATAATCCGCCTGGCGTAAACAGGACCGATTCCGTACAATAATTCAAGTTCTGTTTCGGTTGCTTCATTGATTTTTACTGCTCCGTTATGTTCTGTCACGGTTTCTTTGAGAATCCATGGATTGTTTTTTGTACGAAAACATCGCTGTTCGTTTTCTGTCGTAATCATCAGTACAGGCAGAATCGTCATAACCAGTGCGGTCGTAATTGTAATCAGTCCGAGAGCTTTCCTGATCAGATCATACATCTTTTCGAACCTTTTGACCCTGTTTTGTGTCTTCAAGTATATAACCGGCACTGACAATCTGATTCCGAAGTTCGTCGCTTCTGGCCCAGTCCTTGTTTTTCCGTGCCTCCGCGCGTTCTTTTACAAGCACGGCTATTTCTTCCGGCAGTTCATCTTCTTTTTTGGAAAGCAGGCCAAGAACATCGCAGATGGCTTCCAGACTGTTAAGCGCTGCCTCCGCGGCTTTCTTGGACGCACCCGGTTGAATCGTAACATTGGCGTCTTTGACCAGCTCAAAGATTGCTCCAAGAGCATCTGCCGTATTCATATCGTCATCCATCGCATCGTCAAAGCGTTTTTCATATGTCTTCAGACGATCAACAAATGCATCTTCATCTTGATTTAGCGATCGGTCCTCTCCGTTTTCAATCTGGAATCGCAGGGAATTTCTGGCTGTATAAAGCCTGTTCAGGCTCGCATTTGCTGCTTCAATCTGATCCCTGCTGAAATTAATCGGGCTGCGGTAATGTGCACTGAGCATAAATAAGCGAACCGCTTCCAGATCATATTCCTTGGCAATATCCCGTACGGTGAAAAAATTGTTAAGACTCTTGCTCATTTTTTGGTTATCAACGTTGATGAAGCCGTTATGCATCCAGTAGTTCACATATTTCTTACCCGTTGCACCTTCGCTTTGTGCGATTTCATTTTCATGGTGCGGGAACAGAAGGTCTTTTCCGCCGCAATGAATGTCGAACGTTTCACCTAAATATTTCATGCTCATTGCGGAGCATTCAATATGCCATCCGGGTCTCCCTTTGCCCCAAGGGCTGTCCCAGGCGGGTTCGCCTGGTTTCTGTGCCTTCCACAGGGCAAAATCTTCGGGAGATTCCTTATCTGTTTCCACATTCAGGCGTTCGCTGGCCCCCGTCTCACGGTCTTCCATGTTTTGTCCGGAAAGCTTCCCGTATCCGGGAAAAGCGGAAACACGGTAATATACATCTCCGGAAGGCGTAGCATAAGCATGTCCGTTTTCGATCAGTCTGTTGATCAGTTGAATAATTTCTGTAATATGTTCTGTTGCCTTTGGATGTACTGTCGCGGGACGGATACCGAGTGCTCCGGCATCCACATAGTATTCAGCGATAAAACGCTCGGCAAGCTCTTTCACCGTAATGCCCTCTTCATTTGCCCGCCGGATCATTTTGTCATCAATATCCGTAAAATTCTGTACAAATGTCACCTGATAACCTTCGCGTTCCAGTTGTCTGCGAAGCACGTCAAAGGTAATAAACGGCCTTGCGTTTCCGATATGGAAATAATTGTAAACCGTAGGACCGCAGGCATAGATCCCTACTTTGCCCTCATGGATCGGTTTGAATTCTTCTTTCTTTCTTGTCAGGCTGTTATAGATCTGCATATGTTTTTTCTCCTGTCATTTTTTACTGTTCAGTATCCGGTTCCGTATGATTGCCAGGCACCATACGAGCGCTGCAATTGCGGCAATAATGATTGCTATCGTCCTGATCTCAAAAGGGATGTAAAAGATATTCCCTCTTTGTGTCATGTTGTCTCCGCCTGTCGATAATGTGGCAGAATTCTTCTTAAGTTCCTTTCCGTCTGGATCTGTTACTGTCAGTTCAATCTTGATCTTCTGAAAATGATCCTTCTCCGGCATTTGGAGTGAGCCCTCAAATGATACCGTTTTTTGGCCTGCTTCCGGGGTGTAAGTAATAGTGTTGCTTTGTTTAAGCATTGGTAGCCTTTTTCCGTTAAAATGTGTAAATTTGGGATTGATTTCGGAAGCCGATTCGCTTTCGGGTTCAAAATCGGCTTTCATCAGCAGCGTTATCTCATTACCGTTCCATTGCGATACATCCACAGAACCGCTGAATGTGTTAACAGATTCGTTGTCCCAGTCCCATTCACCATAGCTGATGCTGTCTGTTGCGTTGCTTTCACCCAGTGCAATACCGCAGGTCACGATGAGTGACATCAGTATGATCAGGAAAATTTTTCTGAATCTCATTCTGTTCCCTCCGGTTTTTTAACGGCTTTTTTCGCTTTTTCTTTGCCTGTATTTAAATTGGGATCATCTGCTGAAAAAGCCCTGATCTTGTCGGTCAGTTGATTGAGACTGACGTTTACTTTTTCTGCTGCTTTATCTACTGATGTTCCATCATCAAAGTATCCGTTTATCTCCGACTGCAATGATGGCGAAGATATGATAATAACTTCATTGAGCGTTTCTTCTTCCTCTGTTGCTTCCCCTGCTTCCTCTTTTTTCATCTTTTCCTCCGGTTGTTTTTCCGTCGCAGGTTCCGTCCCGAATGTCTCTTCTGTTTCATCATTGTCTTCCGAACTATTTTTAATTATACCCTTTTCAGTCGTTGCTGTTTCCCCTTGAGCATATTTTTCTGCTCTCATATCGTTCAGCTGGTTGTCAAGTGCCTGAATTTCTTCGAGCATCTTGGTTAATTCCGGAGGAAACTCGTTTCCCTTCAGCCAGAGAGAGTAGACCACGTGGGAAAGATCGCCCGACAGTTCCCTGCGCCGGTTCTGGATAGTCATCTCATCAACTTTGTATTTGGTATTGTTCGCGATGTTGGTAGCAGTATTGCCGATGGTTTTCATGCTTTTGATCCATAGCAGTTTTGCTTTGTCGCGAATATTATTCACACCTGCCAAAGTGATTTCCTCCTTTTTATCGGATCAGTCGCAGCGATGCCGGTTTGACGGTAAACTCAGCCTTTTTCATAGGCTGAATCTCCCCGTCGATATTGATTCTCAGATTTTCACCCTCAATCATGATCCTTGAAACACGTCGGTGTTTTGTAATCTTGAACTTAAGATCCCTGGACAGCATCAGTCCCGGAAGATAAAATGGAATTTGCCAGCGTGATCTGTGTTTTATCAATACAAGATCCAGTTTTCCGTCAGTCGGGTCAGCTTTGGGACAAATCGGAATTCCTCCGCCAATATATCGTCCGTTTGCAATGGAACAGACCAGGTAACGCCCTTCCTCAGTCTTTCCGTCTGCCGTCACTTTCAGTTGAATACTTTGATAGTAATGAATCGCCTTCAGTAATCCGATAAGATAGGGAGTCAGTCCTCTGTGCTTATCCTTCAGGCTTTCCGCAAAATCTAATACTGTTACATCGAATCCCGTCCCGCAAACATTCAAAAAAAACTGATCGTTTACGATACCTGTATCTGTATCAACCGGTTTCCTGGACAGTAAAATTTCGAATGCTTTCAGCGGATCGTTCGGAATACCGGCTGTTTTAATGAAATCATTACCGGTTCCGGCCGGAATAATACCCATTGGTTTTCCGGTCTCAGAAAGCCCTGCTGCAACTTCGGAGGCTGTTCCGTCTCCTCCTACTGCAACTACTGCGTAGACCTGTTCCTGTCCGGAAAGCTCTGTTGCAATCTGTGTTGCATGTCCGGGCCTTTCCGTCAGGAATATCTTATATTCAATTCCCCTTTGCCGTAGTTGATTCTCGAGATTTTTCATTGTTTTCAATGCAAATCCGGTTCCGGCAATGGGATTCACAATAAATGCCCAGTACATTTTCGAATACCTGCTTATAAAGTATAAAAGCCCCTTTCCGGCCTTTCTTCGCCGGAAAGGGGGAAATCAGATCAAATATTCTTCAGAATTGTTTCGGCGATCTGTGGCCCGGTCAGCCCATATTCTCTCAGCAGGTCAACAGGTTTTCCGCTTTGTCCGAACTCATCGTTGATGCCGATCTTTTTGAATTTTTCAACGCCATTCCCGATAATCGCGGAAGCAACCGTGTCTCCCAGTCCGCCGAGAATTGAATGTTCTTCAACTGTGAAGACTTTCTTGCACTTTGCTGCGTATGTACGGGCCAGTTCTTCATCAAAAGGTTTGATTGTATGGAAAGAAACCAATGCCGTTTTGATGCCCTTGCTTTCCAGAATCTCAGCTGCTTCCATTGTATGCTCCAGCATGATTCCGCAGGTGAAAATAACGCAGTCGCTTCCGTCACGAATTACAGTGCCTTTACCGACCGTGAATGGTCTGGGATCGTAAACAGGTGTTGCCAGACGGGCTGTCCGGATAAAGACAGGCCCGTTAATCTCAGCAGCAGCCTCCACGCACTGATGGCATTCATTTGCGTCGGAAGGAACAAATACCGTCATACCGGGAATCTCGCGCATCAATGCAATATCCTCGATTGCCTGGTGGCTTCCACCGTCTTCACCCACGGTAATGCCGGCATGGCTGAATCCGAATTTTACGTTGAATTTCGGATAGCACACACCGTTGCGAATCTGGTCATAGTTTCTTCCGACAAACACAGCGAACGTGGAACAGAATGGAATAAGTCCCATTGTGCTCATACCGGCGGCCATATCGACCATGTTTGCTTCTGCGATACCGCAGTCATAGAACCGGTTCGGAAACTCTTTTTTAAAAGCGTTGGTCATTGTCGCGGATGCCAGATCGGCGTCCAGAACGACTACTTTTTCATTGGTCTGGCCCAGTTTCACAAGGGCTTCACCGTATGCAACACGTACAGCTTTCTTTTCCATTTTCTCAGCCCTCCAATTCTTTCAGCGCCTGTTCAGCCTGTTCTGCGTTCGGTGCTTTTCCGTGCCAGCCGACCTGACCTTCCATGAAACTCACGCCTTTGCCCTTTGTTGTATTCAGGATGATGTAGCGTGGTTTCCCGGGGCAAGGTGGAGTATGAAGTGCATCCAGGACCTGCTTCATGTCGTTTCCGTTTTCAACCTCGATCACATCATAGCCGAAGGCAAGTGCTTTGGCTTTGATATCTCCAAGGCTCATAACTTCGTCGTTGCTTCCGTCGATCTGCAGGCCGTTGTGGTCAAGAATCACTGTCAGGTTGTCAAGCTTGTAATGTGCAGCTGCCATGCTGGCTTCCCATACGAGTCCTTCCTGGCTTTCGCCGTCCCCTATCACGGTATAGACCCGGATTTTGCTGCCAATATGTTTTGCGCCCAGCGCCATGCCGGTTGCAATTGAGATACCCTGGCCCAGTGATCCGGTAGACGCATCAACACCTGGACATTTTTTTGTGTCCGGATGGCCCTGCAGGATTCCGTGTAATTGACGGAATTTGTCAAATTCTTCCTTCCCGAAGAATCCGCGCTCACAAAGCGTACCGTAAAGGGCAGGTGCTGCGTGGCCCTTGGAGAGCACAAACCTGTCACGTTCCGGCATCTTATCGTTTTTCGGATCAACGTTCATTACATCAAAATATAACGCAACCAGCGCGTCAGTACAGGACAGGGATCCGCCCGGATGTCCGGCTCCGGCCTTCGATGTCATGATAATGATATCTTTCCTGACTTCCCGGGCATAGGATTCAAGTGTCTGAATGTCCATTTCTTTCCCTCCGTTCCAGTATTTACAGGGTTTGCACACATAGAAATATTATAGTTTTCAGTTTTATTGTTGTCAAGATTTCTAAAGATTCAGAGCGCCTGTTTTGATCATCCTGTTCAGCGCTTCCGCCAGGGCAATCCTTCCGTGAGTGTATGTCAGTCCTCCCTGCATATAGGCGGTATAGGGCTCACGCATGGGACCGTCCGCACTCAGTTCAATGCTCGCACCGGCAACAAACGTTCCTGCAGCCATTACAACCTGATCGTCATATCCGGGCATATCCCAGGGTTCAGGCATGGCCATGGAGTCCACCGGGCTTGCTGTCTGAATTCCCTGACAGAAGGCAACCAGCAGTTCGGGTTTTTCGAAACGGATCGCCTGGATGATATCAGCTCTTTTCTCATCTGCGGGCGGTGTTGTTGCGAATCCGAGATTTTCAAATACCCGTGCCGTCAGAAGTGCGGTCTTCAGCGCTTGAGTTACGGTATGCGGTGCCATGAAAAGGCCTTGATAAAACGGCCGATAAGATGCCGCGTAGGAACCGAGTTCCCGACCCAGCCCGGGGGCTGTTAAACGGTATGCGATTCGTTCGATGTCCTCTGTCATTCCTGCAACATATCCGCCCGTCGGTGCAATTCCGCCGCCCGGATTTTTGATCAGGCTGCCGACGCAGAGATCTGCTCCGTGATCTGTCGGTTCATCCTTGCAAACAAACTCGCCGTAACAGTTATCTACCATGAGGCGAATGCCCTTATGTCGGGTATGAATCATCTCCGCCAGATTCTCAAATGCCTCCGGCATGAGACTCGGTCGCCAGGCATATCCGCGGCTGCGCTGCGCGATAATTAGGCTGGTTTTCTCCGTAATTGCAGCTTCCACTGCATCTACATCGATCTTTCCGTCTTTCATTTCCACGCAGTCAAAACCGATATCCATTTCTTTCAGGGACCCGGGGGGAGTCTTATCTCCGGTTCCGATTACGCTTTGCAGCGTATCATACGGCATGCCTGTGGCGCTTAGAATTCGGTCTCCCGGTTTGGTTAAGCCGAAAAGAGTCATGCTTAGTGCGGCAGTGCCGCTGGCTACATGCGGCCGCATCAGCGCTGCCTCTGTATGGAACATGTCGGCATAGATCTTTTCCAGTGTATCCCGTCCGATGTCGTCATATCCGTAGCCGGTCGTTGGTGCAAAATGACGGTAACTTACACCGAATTTCCGAAAACTGTCCAGCACCTGTCTGGTTCTTACTTCTTCATTGGCTTCGATCTCT
>Ga0310690_10009136_pt1 | contig 12466 bp, 16 predicted proteins | sample AusTroGonzalo_MG_2_FD_207661 | JGI IMG/M metagenome (GOLD analysis project Ga0310690, IMG submission 207661) | Bovine rumen microbial communities from tropical cattle in Woodstock, Queensland, Australia - Gonzalo_04 (v2) (version 2) | ecosystem: Host-associated > Mammals > Digestive system >...
TAAACGATTTCAAAATGGATGAGATGTTTGAGCATGCCCAGCTCAAATCATACATGGTTCCGTTTGTAAATAAATTCAATAACGAAAGATATGAACAGCTAAAGTATTATTGGACTGAGTGTCTCAAAAGAGTTAAGGTAGTTTTAAAGTACATTCCTGGAAGCTACCTGATTCAGACAAGTAAGTGTGATACTTATGTCATACCAAATCTTCTCGATAGTTATGATGAACGTCAAAGAATAGTTGTATCAGGTTCTTCAATGATGACTAATTATCATTATATGAAGAATACTCATATTATCTATTCAAGATATAGAGTGACTGGAATGTGTCAGTTAAGTGATCCAATCATGATTGTTCAAGCATTATCTAAGATAGATGAACCAATCATGGAAACATTCACAAAGAACAAATTGTTCTATAACTTATTATCTGCAATCGTTGGTGATAAGATGAGAGGTTTAATTGGATTAACTCAGATGGGTATAACATCTTTCGCAGATACGTTATTACGTTCTGTAGAAAAGAGAGATATCCCAGCTGATCCTAAATCACTTGATGTGGTATTACCTGTAATCAATAAAGATTATCATGATTATCTCAAACAGGTATATCCATTAATTGATATAGAATCCCACACTCAGATGATTCCGTTATCATACATAACAGAACTGAAGAGTGAGATGATTGATCTTTATGATATCGACTCATTAAGAGCAATCACAGTTAAAGACTTAAATCTGTTAGAGTTACTGTAATTAATATGGGGAGCACATCGCTCCCCCTCTGTTAATTATATTTGAAAGGATTATTATGGACGCGAAAAAAGAGTTAGAGAAAATTAAGTTTCACAACTTTATGGTGTTGACAATGTTATCCTTAGCTAAGGCTTTATTTGCTGCAAGCATCATGGGGATAATTGTTATATTAATATTAAACATATTTGGAGGATAATTATGGAGAAGAAGAAACCATCACTTTTAAAGAGGATTGCTACGCCTATCGCAATCATGGTTGGAGGAGAACTGATCAAAGAACCACTCAAGAAGATGTTCTCAGAGATGGCAGCAAATGTAATAACCAAGTCATTCTATGTAGATTTACTTGGACAGAACGTTCAGCCATTCTTAACGAAGTACTTTAGGAATATACCTAAGTGCTACACAACTGAAATAGATATCAGGGCTGATGAATTCCGTGTTAAAGAAATCCCGATAGGTAATATTTACGATCATACTACAAAGGGTTACTATACGGATTACGCTTTCATCGAAGGTATACCGTGTAAGCTGACTTTAGAAAGCAAATTCACAGGTCATGATTCAGGAGTGTCGAACACTTATATCACAACTCTCAATATCAATCATTATCCTGAAAGATTAGCTGAGATAATCAAAAGAGAAGTTGGAGATGTAATAAATAATCCTAAAAACAAAATTCATCGAATTCGTAGGGTTGAGAGTGCCAACGTATCAAGAGATGTACTTGGTACATTTCAGAGATCTTTCGACAACGTTTTTGTTCCTAAGGAAATCAGAGAAAAGCTTTGTACATCTCTTGATAACTTTATGAACAAGGCTGATTGGTACATTGAGAATAGTATACCATATCACTTCGGAATTCTCCTGTATGGAGCCCCTGGTACAGGTAAGACTTCGATAGCTCAGGCTATTGCAAGTTATACTAAGTCTGATATGTTTGTCGTTCCAGGTGACTACATTCTTCAGTTACCAAATATGATCAGAGGTCATGCTATTCCGACTGCATTTTTAAGAAAGCATGACTTCAACATTATACTTGTTGAAGACATTGACTGTGGTATGGAATCATGGGCACTCGCATCACGTGATCTTGACAGAATCATCAGAGAAGAAGGGGATTGTTCTGAAGCTGATATTGCTGATTGCAACAAGTATCAGGGTGAAGAAAACTATCAGAAGCGTGGTAAGAACTCAGGGTTAGCTTCAGTATTAAACAGCATAGACGGTATCGACGCTCCACGTAACACAATCTTTGTGTTTACAACGAACCATATAGAGAAACTCGATCCGGCTCTTATTAGACCGGGTAGAATTGATCTTATGCTTGAAATAAAGCATGTTTGCCCAGAGACATTCCGTGAGTTCATGGTACACCATTACGGTGAAGATGTTGTAATTCCGAAGGGATTAAAGATCAAGGATGGACTCACATTTGCAGGTCTTCAGGTAATGGTTATGGGTGGAGCAACTCCAAAAGATATAATTAATTTTGTAAGGAAATGATATAAATGTACATTAATCCAGATGAAGATTTCAATTGGATAATGTGTAATAAATGGGGATCTGAGTTTGTCAATGAACTCAGATCCTATGTTTATTCTAAGACGGGAATAACACTCACCTATGAACAGATTAGATATGCTCATGATAATTACTTCAAAACAAGAGCGTATTTATCAGATGATCCTTTCTATATCCCGGACACATTTGAAGATGAAGAATTAAAAAGAAAGTATTACAATTACACAGTAGACGAATCAACAAACAAAGACAAGATGCCACGATTAATCAAAATGAGAAGTATATTTAGAGGAATATTCTGTGGAATGTCATTCTATATTATACATCGATATGTTTATAAAGAATCTCCATTATTAGCTTTATTTCTGATGATGGTGATTGTACTTGTGGCATTCATTACAATATTCAACGAAGAAGAATACTAAAGGATCTAAAAGGAAATGAAGAGAATAACAGAAACATTATTAACAATATTCATCTGTATTATCGCATTAATATTCACATGGTTAGATTTATTAATAACATGGATCGTCAATAAGATAGGGAAGCGTTAATATGTATATAATATTCAAAACCGTTAAACAAATATTTGGTACAAAATCAAACATCGCTATGGGATTAACGATGATTGGTTGTATAATATTAATTTTAAATGATTTGAGGAGTAAAAAGAATGAAAGACGAAAAGAAGGAAGTTGTTAAACAGAAGAAACATCCTAAACCGGTTTCATTTAGAAAAGCTAGTCGTACATACGATACTATCTTCCGTGAGAAACCGCATGTGAAAGTTTCTAACAGCTTTGACATCGACCATAAAATCTTCAATGTCAGTATGGCAAGACTGTCAATACCAAAGTACTGTAGAGTCACTCAGAGAGACAGAATGAGTAATCCTGATAAACCTATGGATATCATTGGTTGTGATTCATGGATGAGTAATGGAAATCCTCAGTTCAAATTCACAGTTAGATCTGAACTGTTTGACTTCATCACATTCTTGACTGAAAATGAGGATGATCTTAACGCATTCACATTCTTATTATTCCATCTCTTTATAGAGAGATTTGTAAGACTGAGAATATTTCATGACTACATGCTCAATCAGTTATCAGCAGAAGAAGAGCAGAAGTACAAAGAGTATGAACAGTACGTGTTAGACAATCAGCCTCAGCCTGTAGGATTTGTCCATACTAAAGCATTCCATTATCTGCTTTTCTATAAGATGATGTATGAATATGAAGATCCTAACGAATGCACAGAGGGTCTTTGTAGAGGTGATGATAAACTCAGAGAATACTGGTTCAGACAGGTTCTGTTAAGAACATACCCAGAAGACAAAATAGACGAAGAGCTTAAGAAATTCAAACTTGTTAAAGAAACAGAAAAGAAGATAGTTGATTCTTTCAATATGTTCTCTTTATTTAAGTCTAAAGAAGAGATTCCTACAATCGATCAGGTTCCGTATAAGTGTAACAGAATGAAAGATTTCATTGAGATACTTAATATAGTATGGGATGATTGGCATGCTCTTGTTGATAAAATGGGTAAAGAACATCCTGAATATGTTCCATACTTTAAACGTACAAAGTTCAGAATGATCAATAATCCTCAGGCTGTAAAAGAAGAGTATCAGATGTGGAATGATCTTCAGCTTGAAGAATCATTTACTACTTATATTGACAATAAGATGATAAACGGAACATTACCAACTTACGCTGTTGAATATTCCATCTATCCGTACATGGGTATCACATTCAGTGTTCATTGTAATATGAATGTACTCTTATACACAATCATCGATACAACTGATGAACCGTTCTCAATCGAAATGTTCAGAAAGCGTAACGAGATTATTCTTCAGCATGAGATGGGACATCTTATAGATTTCATCAGAATGGTTATGTACAATTCTGAAGATAAAGTAAGATGCATCACAGGTCATAGAAGACGTATCACAAATAAGCTCACTAAGGAATACTGGGATACTCCTGAAGATCAGAGACCTGAATTCTATGAATGGTACAACTTCTGTTTACCAGCAGAATACACAGCAAACACTATCATGGGAATAACATTAGACAAAGTACACTTTGCACACGGCTACAAACCAAAGAACAATCCAAATACGTAAGAGCTAGAATACTGGATTTGTATATTTATATAATTAATAAGTATACATCTCCAGTATACAATCTAAAATAGGAGGAAATTACAATGGTAAAAGCAATTAAAAACTTTTTCAAATCGGAGAAGTTTTGGAATGCAATGAGATGGGTTGACGATCATACGTTTAAGATCACAATCCTTACCGCTTTAATGTCAATCATAACTTTTGTTTTGATGACATGGTTATTCAAATAATGGGGGTTTATCATGTATAACAAAGACACAATAACAGACTCTATCGTATTCTTAAAGAACTTCGATGGAAAAACACTCATGGAAAACTGGAAGATGCCTTTATTTCAGAGATGTTCATTATTGACATCAGATGAGATGAGACGTCTTATGGAACTGACAGAACTTGGATCAATTGAAGAATATCAGAAGATACTCGATAAGATGATTCAGGATCGTCAGATTGTTCTCAACGGTATGGATTCGTCACCCATATCTAATCCGTTGGATACAACAATTTCTGTCACACTTCCAACGGATGAAAAAGAGATATTCAAAATTATAGAAGATATCTGTAAGCCACTTAACATCGGCATTAGTTGTTATTCCAACAGCGATGATAGAAAAGTGGTTATCGGCTATAAGGAGAATATTCCAACAGTCATATTCGAACAGCTTGTAGAAAATCTTGATAAGTATATTCAGCCTTTAATGGCGTATGAACTTGTCGAGATTAACGCCTAAACGACATACCACCCCTTCAATGGGGTGGTATTATTTTTGTAGAAAGGATGTTTAAAATGGAATATAACAAAGGTCCAGTAATATGTTACAGATGTGATGTTTGTAACGAATCAATTGGGTTTCTACAATTCGAAGATTATTATGATCATGATGTTTGTACGGAATGTCTGAAGACTTTTGAATTTATGTCTAAAGAAGAAATTCATGAAATCCTAAAATGTGAAGCAGTTTCTCAGAAAATAAAGATGATTAAAAAAATGAAGAAGAAACATCTTGGTCATGAGGGAGTATTACCATGGATTGCAAAATCAAAACGTTATATCGCAGAAGACGGTTATCTATTTAAAATATGGGGGTGTGAACATGCGAAAGTTTGAAAAGAAATATCTACCAAATCACATGTGATATGTGTAATCACAATATCAGTGAATTTCAAGTGGATCGTGATGTTGAAGACATTGAGATTTGTACTGATTGCGGAGATATTTTCACAAATTACATGACAGATGAAGAAAGAAAGATTTTGTAGAAAGGATGATTAAAATGACAAAACAAGGAATAGGCGAATTCGGTTTTAAAACATTTTTCCATTTTTGTGATATATGTCATTATAGAACCGCCAATCTTAAAACAATCGATGATATTGATGTTTGTGAGGGATGTGAAGATGCTTTTAAATACATAACACCAGAAGAAAAAGCTGAAGTGATTCATTGTGTTAAAACGGTTAATACAGTAATGATGAATGCTTATAATAAGAAAAATGAGATTGATAAAGCAGAAAAAGAATTCGAAGAGAAATGTTTTCAAGAGTGGAAAAAGAAAAAAACCAATGGTTTGCCAGTCGATAATAATTTTCTGAATATGCTCAATGATAGATGGCAATCCGTAAAGGTTGATTACATGGATCAAAAGAGAAAAGAATTGGAAAACGGAGGTAAAGAAGAATGGGAGTATTAAATAGAGAAGATTACAAAGACGAAGAGATACTTCAGACTCTGTATGATTATTACAAAGGATACTATGAAGAACATGCTATCAAAAATTATCCAAATAATTTCGAACGAGATTATATAATCTTCAAAAAATGGATCGCTGGTTCTACGTTCAGAGCTATCGGTGGTGAACATGGGATCGGTGTACAAAGAGTATCAACGATCTGTCAGTTATACAGCAGGAGATACCAGAGAGCTAAAAATATCCTTCAGGAGATCAAAGATGGTAAAATAGATCCAGAAAGCTTGAAACGTTATGACAGAGCTGATGATAGATCTCCTACACATATTTCTGTGCTTGGAATGACTGTTAGATCAGTTAATGGTTTAGCACGAGCAGGATACACAGATCTTAAAGACCTTTCTAATATCTCAGAAGAAAAGTTCAGAGAAATCAGAAATCTCGGAGATAAGTCCTGTGAAGAGATTATCGGACGTATGAAAGAATTCGGCATCGAATTCAAGCCAAAAGAAGAATACAATGAGAAAGTCAAAAAAGGTACTAATGAATGCTTAAAGGCATATGGTATCAAACCTGAAGACGATGATGATGCTGAAGAGGAAGAAGCTGAGAAGGATCCTGTTGATGATAAAGTAGATGAGGTTAATAAAACATTTCTTGAAAAGTGTCTTGATAAAATGAAGAGTCAGGATACAATCGACAAGATAATGGATGAATACGCTTCGGATGTCAGAAAAGCTATGGCTGGTAGAAGGTTCAATTCTTATCCGTGGGCTACTAATAACACGGACAACCCATATGTTTATGATTGTGCTAAAGCTAAGATTCTTAGATCAATCATCAACTATAACGATGACGCTCTGAAACACATCAATCACATTCAGCTGAATGAATGCTCAGCAGCTGCAATGTTGAATCATGTTGAGGATATTCATAACATAATCACAGAAGAAAATATCTACATTATTAAGCTTAGAGAAATTCTTCAGAAGATTCCAACAATTGTTATCGATATGCCGACATCTGTTTACAACATGACACCTTTAATCATGGGATTTAGAATGTTTGCTGATATACATTCATTCAACATCCGTTATGTTGTTAAAGACATCATCACACCAAGGAATAGCCCAATAATCATTGCAATCCCAAAGGAAATGTCGATACAGATCATGAATGAAATAAATTACAATTTCTCATTCCTCTGTAAAAAGTATAATGTTGGACATCCGGTTCCAATAGAAATTAATGTAGCTCGTTAAGAAAGGAAACAAATATGAGAGGAGCACAGATAAAGAAAGAAGATCTGGAATTATACAGATTCTATCTTTCTGAGGATAATAAACATCCTGCAAAAAAGTTAGCTATCAAAACCCAAAGAATCTTGGAATATCGGTATGATGATAAAATGACTTATGCCGATATTTCCAAGAAAGTTAAAATGTCAGAGGTTAAAGTCAGAGCTGAGATACGTTTGTTCAGACGTAGAGCTCTGATTGCAAAATGGTATACAGAAAGGATGAGTTAAAATGTTTCCAATAAGCATAAGTGATCGTAATATTTACAAATTCAAATATACAGTGGTAGACGCTCAGTTTACATCTGTTACAGTGGATATAGACTGTGATAATTTCGATATGTCAAGATACATCGTGGTTTCATATATCACACGTGACACACATAAACTGTATGTTATGTTTGCTACAACAGAAACAGCAACATATCTGAATAATCGTTTCTATAAACATATACCGTTTCCTGTTGGTAAAGTTAGTATCGATAATTCCAACGAGGAAACAGATGGTATTTTAGTTGGTACGGATACTCTGGTAATGTTTACAGATGTATACGAACTGTATACATGGTTAATAGAAGTGATGCAGTTAGTATCTGAAGTACGTTTCTATGCGTATTCGCATAATGGTAAAGACCATATCATTCGTCCGATTGAGATTGTCTCTGAGAGATTAAACGTGCAACATCCTATCCATGTTGTGAATAAAGATAATGTACCGTTCTTAGCAGACAGATTCCCATCATGGGAAATCCATAAGAAGATGAATGCTATAGGTAACGATGATAACGAAACAAATTTCATATCTAATAAATATGAGGATTTACCGACTATCCATCTGACAGAGGATCAGTTCAACTGCAAACCAAATGCTGAATTCTATTGTCATCCATATCTGAATGAAGATGACAATGAATATATATTCGCGTGGTATCCTAAGACATATACATGCTTTAAAGGATTCGTAAATATCTGGGAAAGGCTAAGGATGAATGGTAAAGAATATCAATTCCAAAGAGGAAAAGGATATCTACCAAAACACATCAAGACGATTAAAACAGTTGAGATGTTCGAAGGACGTTTCAGAACTGTATTCAACCGCATGGATACAAATGATATTACCAAAATGAAACATGTTATGGTTTCTTTTGACGGAGGTATCATGGGTAAAATCGATGGTAATAATCTGAGACAGATTATGGTAAATCATTATGATCCTAAGGATGACCCAGACTCAGGAATCACAGCACGTATGATTTATGGAAAGGATTGATAATATGTTAGAAGAAAAGAAGTCTCCATACAATATATACATTAACCCAACAGAAAGCTCACACCGCCAGATGATATATGACATCGTTTACAATTGGCGATTTGATAGTCAGATGATGAATGATGTTTATGGAAAACATAACTCATTCTTTGACTTTGACTGCCCAGGATACAGCTATCGTTTAGAGTTCTCATCATCATCAGACAAATCAAAATATATATTCGAAGTCAAGTTTGATGACCCACCGCATAAAATGTTTGAGGATCTGATTGCAATTCCAGGATACTCATTCTCAGTAACATTTAATGAAGATGGAAACATCAAGGAAATGTATATGCAGAATGTTAGGCCGAGTAATGTTCCAATATATCCGAAAGATCCAGCGTGGAAATTATTCAAAACCACATATGAATTATTCGATAAGTCAAAAGAACCAGAAATCAAAGAAGATACTGATAGTCATGGTCCTGAACTTACTGCGCTTAAAGAATCACGTAATTTCAATTTTGGTGATATTGGATTAATTCAATATTTGATATTCCATAAATTCTATTTCAATCATGGAAATTTTTCAAATGGTACTCAGAAAATATTCCATGAGCTCAGACATAATGACGGAACGATAGAAACAAAAATGACAGCGGAAACAATGACTCTCGATATCATTGTATATAACTATAACCATAGTGACATATTAGGCAATCTGTCTATTGAGTTTGATTCTAACGGTGATATCGCATGTTATTATGTTCCATGTGACAACGGCGATATGAGTGCTAGACCAAAGATCAAAGATAACATCACATATGAGACATACGAATTTATCAAAGATGATAAAGTAGCAGTACAATTCTTTCAAGCGATATACACGATAATCAATAATCGTGTGGACAGCTTAAGCGATTAAAATGTTTTAGAACGCTGCCTAATGGCAGCGTTCATTTTTTATATTTCATCATCAGGTATTATTGTAATTTTTTTGTCTATTAAGTCGCGTGATTTGATTATTCTTTGATTAGATGAACCTCTGAATTTAAGATTGAGATTCCGTTTAGATTCTATGTATCTTCCTTCCACTATAACGTCACATGCATATAGTATTTCATGTAAACGTTTACAGTAGTCAGATACGACTAAGAAATGTTTCTTATCATACTCTTCTAAAGTTGATAACATTTCTTCTGCTGTGTATCCAGTCCACAGCCAAATGGTTTTCTCATGATGAAACTTCATACGTACTAAACGACATAAACTAAGCACAGTTTCTATGTTGCGTGGATGTAATGGTTCTCCACCGAGTATGCTCAATCCACATACTTGATGAGAATATAACGCATTCATCACTTGAGCTTCTTTACGTACATCATATGTTTCCCCATAGTTAAAATCATGAGCTTCTTGATTATGACATCCAGGACATTTAAATGTACATCCCGAAACATAAATTGCGGCACGTACACCCGGACCGTCTGCGATATCATATTCTCTGATTTGACATATATTCATAAACCAACACATCCTTTCATTTATATAAACATTAGTTATATCATTCCGCATATATATGTCGGCGGCGGGGGGTTTCTTCATAAATTACATAACCTTGGATTATTGGGAATTGTCGTTTCGCGTCTCACATATATAAATCTTGTTGAGGAGTGATTCCCAGATCTGATAAGCTTGAGATGAATTTGACCGATTATATCCGTATCATAAATCTTGACGATATCCGTTTCAATATGTGAGTTTCGTTGAAGGAACTCACATATTATATTTATCCATTGACAAATCCAAACGAGAGTCTATATTTAATTTACAAAAATAAGAAAAGTTAACCTAAGGAAAGTTATATAACGTATACACTTGCCAAATCACGAAGTGATTCTTACTGTAATATTGAAATTCAATTTAATTAAAAATTGAATTTAATTAATATATTACAATTGTAATATTATACATTTTCATTTTTAAAAAAATAGGAATTAAATTTGAAAAAATATCTATCCTTAGGAATGTCTATATTAAAAATAAACAAATTATTGAATGACTCCCGTTGTGGGAGTCATTCTTTTATATACTTTATTGAGAAATCCACAGGAGAGTCTATATTATGAAAAAGACTAATTTTATTTAATCTTTTTCACTTTTTATTCATTTTAAAAATTTTCCTATTCAATTTTAAGATATCCCCCTGCAGGATAAATTTTAATTTATTACGCAGTAATAAATTTTACTATTTTTATTATATTATTTATTGCTATTATTTTGATTTTCTATATACATATCATTATTATGAATGATTGGAAACAATCATTTCGGTAAACATTAAATCTTTTAATTCATTTATGGGGGAATGCAAAATGATGCCTATTAAGTGTAACGTAAAACTCTATGAAAGCATGCTTTGGGATCCATGTCTTGAAGATTGGAACAACAGACCTTGGGAAGAATCGTGTGTCATCTGTGGTACGGTTGTAGTGTCTAAGAAGCAGCTTGTAAATGCAGTTGTAAGCTCACATTACATCACAACATGGTGCATTATCAATGACGGTATGTTCGCTAAGAACAAGTATACTATCGTAGACGGTACATCAAACGATATTATCAAGGCTCTCAAGGATCATCATGATGAAGATGTCCCGGAAGGTGATTACCGCATCACTTGTTGGTACAACAGATATGATGATTCGGAAGGCTACTGGGACGATCCAGTATGTCAGATCGACTTCATAGGTTAAAGAAAGGAATGATATTTTATGTCAGAAGAAAAGAAAGAAAAAGTAACCTGTTACAGACTCTACATTACCAGAATTGAAAAGGAGTCAGGCTACTGTTTCACCGATAAGTACGAATGTCTCGAGTCTCTCGAGGAAGCTGTTTCATTCATTGAATCAGCATTCAGAACAAGATTTGGCGTGAAAGAAATTTCATTAACGCCTTACGAAAGAGAACCAATCAGAAAGTTCCCGGCAAAACTTTGCTGGGACGATTGATCTAAACCCTTAGCACAAACAAAATTAATTAATAAGCACCCGGTTTCCCGGGTGCTTATTTTTTGTTTATTTTTTATAATTATAAGTGTAAAACACGCTGTTTGATTTCTTTGGTCTTACCAACGTTCCAGAAGTTAGCTCCTAAATATCCACATGTACGGCGTGTTACAGTAAGCATTTTTCTGTCTCTGTTGCCACATTGTGGACAGTACCATTCATTCTTGTCATCCAACTGCATCTCTCCATCATATCCACATTCATGACAGAAATCACATTTAGTATTGAATTCTGCATACTTGATATTGTGATACATGAAGTTGATGACTGTTTTAACAGCTTCTCTGTTGTGAGACATGTTTGGTACTTCGATGTATGATACAGCTCCACCTGAAGATATTGTCTGGAATTCTGCTTCAAACTTTAACTTAGCAAAAGCATCGATCTGCTCTCTTACGTCTACATGATATGAGTTTGTGTAGTAACCCTTATCTGTGATATCTTCGATATCTCCAAATTTCTTTCTGTCAATTTCTGCAAATCGATAACAGAGTGATTCAGCTGGAGTACCATATAATCCGAATCCTAAACCTGTTTCTTTCTTCCATCTTTCAGTTGCTTCTCTGAGATGATTCATTACTCTGAGAGCAAACTCTTTACCAACTGGGTCTGTATGTGACACACCCTTCATAAGCTTAGTAACTTCGTAAAGTCCAATATATCCAAGTGAAATTGTTGAGTATCCATCATGGAGTAACTTATCAATCTTTTCACCTTTCTTAAGACGAGCGATTGCACCATACTGCCAGTG
>Ga0310690_10009137_pt1 | contig 12466 bp, 12 predicted proteins | sample AusTroGonzalo_MG_2_FD_207661 | JGI IMG/M metagenome (GOLD analysis project Ga0310690, IMG submission 207661) | Bovine rumen microbial communities from tropical cattle in Woodstock, Queensland, Australia - Gonzalo_04 (v2) (version 2) | ecosystem: Host-associated > Mammals > Digestive system >...
CTAGACGCTGACCTATCCGGCAAGCTTGTCGAAACATGGGTCTACCATGAATTGAGCGCAATAGCTGAAGCGGAAGAGCACGACTATGATATCAAGCACTACCGCGACAAACTAAAGCGGGAGATCGACTTCATTGTGACCAACGAAAACGATGAAATGCTCGGAATCGAGGTAAAGTCCGGTGGAATGGTTGGGCAGGACGACTTCAAGCACCTGAAATGGTTTGCAAAGAATCTTGCAAAGGGCGAGTTTACGGGCATCGTCCTATATTCCGGTCCCGAAGTCCTTCGCTTCGGCGAAGGTTTCTATGCAGTGCCGCTTGCCGCACTTGGTGCATAGGGCTAAACAAAGAGACCGCACCCGAAAATGCACGCATTTCTGCGGCTTAAATTGAACCGTCTCTGCCTGACTGCCAAAAAAGAAGCCGCCTCCAGAAAGGAGACGGCTTTCTTTTGCCTTGTGGCGTGTATCGCTTAGGCGCGCTTGCGCTTGAGGGCGAGACCAGCCATGCCGAGGAGGAGCATGAGACCAGAGGTCGGCTCCGGGGCGACAGCGGTGGTGTAGCCGCCGGAGGTCAGATACTCACCGCCGCTCCAATCCATGTTGACCGTCAAGTCGGTAGGGGCGGAGGCTCCTGTTGTTCCGGTGATGCTTCCTGCATCATAGTAGGCTGCGGCATCACCAGCAGCATTTTGCACGAGAACGGCATAGTATCCATCAACACTACCATCAATAGTGTAGGTAGATGAGAATGCCCAGTTCGATTCGTCAGAGGATGTCATCGAGTAGAGCCCGACAACCGAGCCGCCGTTGTCAGCAGTTCCACCGACAGTCCAACTGTCCAGCGTTGTCGCCGCACCTGAAAACGCGCTATCCGCGAAGAGAAGCGCGGCCTGAGTCCCAGCAGGGAGAGCGCTTAATCCATCGGGCGAAGCAACAGCACCGCCCCAGTAGACGGATGCCGCCTGTGACATCGCAGCCGCGCAGACAATCGCCGCCGCAATAATGAGTTTCTTCATTTTTTTGGTTTCCTTTTTTATCCTCCGTAGCTACTAAGGGCATAGGAGGGTTGTTGTTTTATTCGCACGGCACACTACGCACCGCACAAAATCGTCACTTGACAGGATTATTGAACTTGACTGTTCCCTCTTTGCTACGGCTCAGATAGAACGCGCCCTTGCCGGACGGGAATGTGTCGGTCGTCGCCGCATTCTCTCCCATGCGAGACCACTTGCCGTCGAGTTCCTCATTGTAGCTAGAACCACCCTTGCCATAATGTCCATTTGACAGGAAGTAGGTATCATACCCACCTTCGTTGTTCATAATCTGGATGTTATCGGCATTCGCAAAAGTCAGACCTCTTGTTCCACCAGTAACTTCAATGCCGCCATTAAGGGCTACATCGCAAGCATAAGGGCTACCAATCAAAGTATAGGACTTGTTGATGACATAGGTCTCGGACTCAGAGTTGCTAACAGCACCAGCAACGGTCATGGTGAACGGGGATGACTTGCCGCCGCGCGCCAGATAGAAGAACGTGGTGCCGCTGGTAAGCCCTCTTTCGGCGACCGCATTATTGCCCATGAGAGACCACTTGCCATCAAGTTCCGCGTTGTAACTTGAACCGCCTTTGCCATACTGACCATTCGACAGAAAGTAGGTTTCATAACTACCATCACTCGTCATTATTTGGATGTTGTCACCATTGGCGAATGTAAGGCCCTTCGTCATTCCCTCACAGTAAGGGAACGCCTTCTGAATGTCAAGTGCACCACCACTCACGTCATCAAAGTTGACCGAAAGTAGCGTGTACTCCTTGTTGATCGTGACAGTATTATAGCCGACAATGTTCGCAGACTCGATTGCGAAGAGCGATCCGCATGTCGCTGCGGCCGCGAGGAACATGAGTTTCTTCATTGTTTTTTTCCTTTGTTTTTATTGGCCTTGGTTCACCTGCATCTGCATCGAGTCACCTGCTCGACGTCCGCACAAGCTACACCTCGTCCAAGTTTCGCGAGTATGATATCATTTTTCTTCGCAGCCTGTCAAGGGGGTATATTGAATTTTTTTTGAATGCGCACAGGCGCGTGACAGGCGCGTGGCGGCCTTACCATCTGACAAGCGACACGAAGCTGCCCTTCTCGTCGGTCGGCAGTTCCGCCATCGGCTTGACGCGCGAGAAGTCAATCATCCGCGCCTGATGGAGACCATTGCCGACGGGTGGATTCGCCAAGCCCTGTGGCTGACGGCAGAAGAAAGCCACCTTCGCGGCAAACTGGAGAGTAGCGTAGTTGTCAACCGTAGACAATCCGAGAAGCGGGCAGTTATAGTGATCGCCCAGCGTGCGCATGAACGGCTCCAAGTCTAGATGCCAGTTCGAGATGTTTACGCAGAGAATGCCGTCCGGCTTAAGCAGTTTGAAATAAAGATCGAACGCCTCGACTGTAGACAGATGATATGGAAGGTTGTCACCTGTGAAGGCGTCCACGACGATGACGTCGTAAGGCTCAACGCCGGCTGCAAGCTCGGCTTCGAGGCCCTTGCGGGCGTCTCCCAGGACGATGCTCTTTTCGGCTGGGCAGTCGGAGACGAATGTGAAAAGGTTCGTGTTCGTCGCCACGCTCAGCGCGTCCTCGGATATCTCGTACGCCCTGTAGTAGTCGCCCTCGCGTCCATATGCAAACAAGACGCCTACGCCAAGACCAGTGATATTGACGCGCATCGGTTCGCCTGACCGGTATTTGGGATGACCGACGAGTGCGTAGCCGGAGGCGTTCATGGTGTAGTAGCACGTGGGCATGCGCTCTTTGCCGGGAATCAGGACTTGGATACCGTGGACCGTGGAACCATGGACGAACTCGTGGATGACGCCTTCGCCGGCAGACGTGCGGGCCTTCGCCTCCAGAACGTCAATGGTGCCGAAGAATCCGCGTCCACGATAGACATGAGCGCGCGATTCCTTTCCGAAACCAGAGACATACAGGCAGACGGACGCAACGCACAGCGCCACCGCAAGCCCGATATGCGCGACAGCGGAGAAACGGCTGCGGGCCCGAACGTCTGCGGGGGGCGCGATGAGCCCAAACAGGACGAGACCGCCCAGAAGAACCAGCGAAACAGGATGTTCCATCACCGTGTTGAACAGCGACGGGAAGGCAAGAGACGCCAAACTGCCGCCGATCGCCCCGCCGACGGCCTGGAAGAGATAATAGCGAGTAAGGGACGAAGAACCAGCCGTCGGACGAATCAGGTAAAGCCAGCTGTGAAGAAAGGTGCTGGCAACGAGCAGCAGTCCGCCATACAACGACAGCGCCGTCGGCAGACCCACCTTGGCGATGGGTTTGCCGTGCATCCAGCACACTGCGGCAAGAAGCGCCATGGTGAGGACGCCTGCGGGCTTCACAATCTTGGCGGCCACGCCCGAGAAGCCAATTATATACGATGCGAGGAACAGCGCCAGAGTTCCCGTCCAGATCAAGGGCATCGGCATGACGTCAAGCGTTATGTGAGTCGTAAGGGCGTTCAAGACAAAGCATGACGCCGCAGGAAGAATGGAGTACAGGAGAGGCGAGGAAGAAGAGCAAGTGGACGACGGCAAAGGAGAGGACGGCTGGGAAGGCAACGGGTCGGACGACGAGGACGAAGGCGCGTCGGAGGACCGGGAGACGAGGCAGAAGAGCAACACTGCGTAAACGACTATGCCGAAAGAAAAGCCGATCCACTGACAAGTGATTCCGACATGCGGCTCGAACAAGAACGGATAGGCGAGCAGTCCGAGAAGAGAGCCGAGGTTCGAGACTGCGTAAAGCCTGTACACCCCCGATCCGCCGGTCACAGACTGAACAAGGGAGGAGTTTGCGGAAAGCAACACATACGAAAAACCGGTCAGCAAGACGACGCACAGCAGAACGTCGAACGCAGCGACGCCAGTCGACACGAGGGGCAGGAGCCGGCCCCGGGACAAGGCGACTGCGGCCGTCACGCCGGCAGAGGCCAGCAGAAGAGCCGAATGCCGAAAGACCCTCTGACGGCTGCCTCCGACAAGATGTGCGTAAAAGTAGCCTGCAAGCAAAAGCACCTGGAACGCGCAGAGGCAGACGACCCAGACGGCGGCGGTGCCCCCGAAGACAGGAAGAATCGTGCGTCCGACCATCGGCTGAACGCCGAAGACAAGGAAGGATCCGAGGAATATGGTGAATACGGAGATGGTCTTTTTCATAGTTCTGTCTGTTAATCCAAGGGCTTAAGCCCGATTGCAACAAGAAGATCGTTCGCGTCCGACTTGGACATGGTTCCGGCGTTGACCTGGGCCGATATGCGAGAGCGGTACTCTTCGTTCAACCGGCGGCGAGCCTCCAGAAAGTCCTTTATGTCCTCGGCCTTGTGCCCCATCTCGGCAAACTGCTTCAGCATGGCAGGGTCCACGTCGTAGTCCGAAGGCGGAACCGTCTGCACGGGAGGCTGTCGAAGGCGGGATATGACCGCTATGGCAAGGGCGACGGCCAAGGCCACGATGGCAATCCAGCGCTTTCCCTTGCCGAAGAGCTTGTTGAATACGCCCGGCGCCTCGGTGACGCGGCCGGGCCGGATGCCACGGGCCTTCAGAACGGCAAAAGCATCGTCACGGCTGGCCGCACTTACGACGCCTTCGTGGAGCTTGTTGTCGCTCGTCCGGTACTCGTAGTTGAACTTCAATTCAAGCCCGTCGCGCTGTCCGAGGTCAATTCGCAGGGAATGTCATTTCCGGCCCGCCCACAGAGCGCAGTATCTCGAGCATCGGGAAGTAGCACATGGGCGTCAGCATGATGTTTACAGAATCAAGACCCTTGACCGTGTTCGATCCGTAGAACATGGAGCACCTCGGCTCAACGGTCGCACCGCCTCCGGACGCAGCGGCAATGCCTTTCAGGACAAGCTTGGCAACGCGGTCACGGTAGGTCTGGACATCGGGGCTGCCTTCGGAAGCGATGGCCATGTTCACAACGGCCCAGCGCCCGGGCGCAGCCACGACCGGAACGCCCAACTTGTCGTTGACGAAATAGACGCCCACCTTGGAATTTGGATTCAGGAAGAGCTTTTCGGTCAAAGACGCGTCCTTAAGGAGCTGTTCCGAAGATATTTTGGGCAGAGAGTTCGTCCAGACGTTGAGCTGAAGCCTTGAAGCCGCATACGTCGAGGCGAGCGACCAGTCTGACTCCGGCACGGCGCCACCCACGTTAACGAGGAGCAAATGGGGCTTCTCGGCGGCAGCGGGGCTGAACTGGCGCACAGACTCGTCCAGCGCGCTGGGAACATGGTTCTGAGCCATTTGCGGAACCGCAAAGCATGCGGCTGCTGCAAAGGCAAAAGACATTGATGCAATGCATTTTCTCATCGGTTTCTCCTTAGTTGTCAGTTCTGTTCATCGGACTCTTCGCCATCAGGCTCCAGCTGCTTGGCTCCGTACTGCTCCAACAGCTCATTCGCGCTTTTCCTGTAGGCCTCGGCTTCTTCCGCATCCCCTTCGGCAAGCAATTCGTCATACGCTTTCCTGGCTTCGGCGTAAATGTCCAGACGGGCGTTGAACTCGCTTCGGTGCTCGTTCAGGATATCCGAAAGCTCCTTGTCGGGATTCTGCGCAATCAATTCGGCAATCTCCTTCCGAATCTCGTCAACCTTGCGCTTCATTTCCTTGACGCGTGGAGGATCGTCCGGGTCATCCCCTATTGGATCGTTCAGCGAATTGATGAAACGATCCGTGTCCTCGGGGCTGATGTGCGGGAGGGGCGGGATGGACGAGCCGTTTGACGCAAACACAGCCAACCAAATGAGCTGGTCGGTGCCATGTTTGAAGACGCGGCGCGGTCTGGGCTTGGCTTCGGACGCATTGGGATCGGCATCCTGCGTTTCCTCATCGCCCGATGCAGCGCGCGGATTGCCGCCTGCGCCATTGCCGGGCTTCGCAGCACGCGCGTCAGTCGGCGTCGCGCTTCCGTCTGCAGCGCCTTTGGCGTTCGTCTTGGTCATGCTCGGACTATCCAACGACAGCTTTGCAGGACCCCTCTTGCCCGGCTTCGCAGACGTATCGACATTGCGCGAGATGAAGAACCACGCTGCCACGGAAAGAACGCACACGAGCAGACCTGCGGCGATTCCCTTGGTCAGCGCAGGAGACTTGCCAAGCCGGGCGGACCGCGAACTAGCCTTAGCCAGACGGCTTTTGCCGGTCTGCGACTGTTCGACGCGTATGGCATTTATGCCGCGCTTCTGAAGCGCGGCGAAAACGGCATTGCGGGACTCCGCCTCAAGCGACATCTGATCCTGACTGCCGTCTTTATTCCTATATGTGACTATCCAGACCATTGCCTTGCCCAATCAACTTTTGGAGTATTGTATCATTTTTTCGGGACTTCGTGTAGTGGGTTGCCGCTTTGGCAGAGCAACAACGCGCCCGTGCGCACTCTTGGCGCACGGGCGCATGCACTAGCTACGACGGGCGGGAGGACGCCTGATGCATCCATTTTACCAACGCCAGCCTGGCCTCGGCGGCGGAGGCGGGGGCGGAGGAGGCGGCGGGGGTGGAGGCGGAGGCGGGGGCATAACATGCCATCCTCCGTGATGGTGGTGGTGATGATGATGGTGGTGGCGCTCGACGCTGCCGCCCATCTCATTTCCACCCGGCATTGCCATAGCCGCTCCAGCGAATGCGATTATCGCAAATGCGGCGATGAGTTTCATCTTGTTCATTGTAGTGTTCCTTTCTTCGCTACGCGCAAGCCCATTCTCGCGCTTACACCTTGTTAGGAACACCACGCAGAACTTTCTGACAAGTTTCTTTTCGCCCTACGACGATGCAGTTGCGGATGAACGCGCCGTAAACGGACAGCAGGTGAAGTCCGGCGAAGCGCATGCGTCAGTCGCCTTAGGACAGCGTGGATGAAACGCGCATCCAGTCGGCCAGTCGGTCGGCGGAGGGACGGTTCCCGGTATCCCCTGAAGAGGAGCGTCCTTCGGTGCGTCCAGGCGCGGAACTGCGGCAAGCAGTCCCTGCGTGTATGGATGGCGCGGAGATGTCAGGACGTCGAGAACAGCCCCGAATTCGACAATCTCGCCCGCGTACATCACGTTCACAAAGTCCGAATACTGCGCCACCAGCCCGAGGTTGTGCGTGATGAGGAGGACTGCGGTGCCGCGCTCGGAGGCGACGCGGTCGATAAGGTCCAGGACCTCTTTCTGAGTCGTAACGTCCAGCGCCGTCGTCGGCTCGTCCGCGACAAGCAGGTCTGGGTCGGCGGCAAGAGCCATCGCTATCATGACACGCTGCTGCTGTCCGCCTGAAAGCTGGCAGGGGTATTTCCTCTCCGTGTCCGCAGGGAGGCCGACGGCGGAGAGCAATCCGGCTACTTTGGCCCTGTCCCTGCAGCTTTCGAGTATCTGGCGTCCGACGCGCATGACGGGATTGAGGGACTGCATCGGATTCTGGAACACATACGATATCTTAGGCGTTCCCTCTATGCGCCCCGAAATCTCCGCACGGTCGACAAGCCCGCCTATTGCAAGCGAAGTCAGCGACTTGCCGCAGCCGGATTCGCCGACGAGCGCGACGCGCCCCTTTTCCGGGACTTCGAACGAAACATCCCGAACCGGGACGGAGAGGACCCCCTCCGCCCGGAACGCAATCCGAAGATGTTCGACCTTGAGGAGCATCGGCGGCCCGTCAGTCCGCCAGCGTGACGGCCGGGGCGAGCGTCTCGAAGTCGGCGGTGGAGCCGACGTAGCCGGACATCACCTTTGCTAGTTCGGCGCGAACGCGCGGGAACTCTACGTTGAGCCAGAACTCCAGCGCGGCCTTCTTGTAGTCGTACTTCTCCGCGAGCTTGACGAAGAGCGCGGCGACGACGAGCGCAATGCCAGCGTCGACGAGCTTTCTCGCCGAGAGGTCGTGGTAGGTCTTCGCGTCCTCGCGCCCTTTCACGTAGGCGACCGCCTCGTCAAGGTCGGCGAGCAGCTTCGTCATGCGCGGATGCTGGGCGCTCCAGCCTTCGCCGAGGATGTCGTCAATGACGTCCTTGACGAGTCCGCCCGTGACGCCTGCGATCGCGGCGACGACCTGGAGCTGCGAAGTGCCCTCGTAGATCGTGGTGATGCGGCTGTCGCGCAGATAGCGCTCGCACGGATAATCCTTCATGAAGCCCGAGCCGCCGAGCACGGCAATCGCGCCCTGCGCATTGCGCATAGACATCTCGGAGCCGTAGTACTTAGCCATCGGCGTAAGCATCTTGTTGAACGCAGCGACCTTCTTGAGGCGCGTGCGGACGGCAGGCGCATCCGGAGAGCCCTTCAACGTCTCGAACTTGCGTCCGAGGCCCGCCTCGAGGTCAACGTTCTTCGCGGCATAGTAGGTGAGCGCGCGGGACGCCTGAAGCTCGACGGACATCGTGGACATGAGCTCGCGGAGCGCGGGGAACGTGTCGATCGTGACGCCGAACTGCTTGCGGGACGCGGCATAGTCGCGCGCGGCGCGGTAGGCGGCCTCGCCGATGCCAGTGCCCTGCGCGGCAATGCCCATGCGAGCGCCGTTCATGAGCGCCATGACGTATGTGATGAGACCGCGCTTTCTGAGGCCGATCAGCTTGGCCGGCGCCTCCGTGAATACCATCTCGCACGTGGGCGAGCCGTGGATGCCGAGCTTGTTTTCGAGGCGGCGCACCTTGACCCACGGTCCCTTCTCGACGAGAAGGCAGCTGAGGCCGCGTCCGTCGCTGAACTCGGGCTCCGTGCGGGCGAGGACGAGAAGGACCTCTCCGCAGCCGTTCGTGATGAAGCGCTTGACGCCGTTGACGCGCCAGACGCCGTCCTTGTCCTGGTATGCGGACGTCTTGACGGACTGGAGGTCGCTGCCCGCGTCCGGTTCGGTAAGAACCATCGCGCCGGTCCACTCTCCGCTCACGAGGCGCGGTACATACTCCTTCTTTATGTCCTCGTCGGCAAACCAGTTGATCGTCTCTGCGATGCCCTGGAGTCCGAAGAGGTTCATGAGGCCCGCATCGCCGCGGCTCACGATGTCGTTGCACGCCGTGAGAACGGTGCATGGCATGTTGAGTCCGCCGAGGTAGTAAGGAATCGTCACGCCCATGAGCCCGGTCCTGCCGAAGAGCTCGATCGCGAGCTTCATTCCCGGCGCGCGCGTCACAGACCCGTCCTCGTTCAGCGTGTTGCCGACGAGGTCGGTCTCCTCGGCGAGCGGGGCTATGCGGTTCGCCATGATGTCGCCGCACAGGTCGATCGCGCGCTTGTAGTTGTCGATTGCGTCCGCCGCGTCCTTCGGCGCGAAGTCGTATTCCTTCGCGAACTTGAAGTCCTCTTCGAGGAGCGTCGCGACCTCAGTCAGGTCGAGCGCGTCGATTACGTTCTCGATATCCTTGTTGTCTCTGTAGAAATTGCCCATGTCTTGCCTCTTTTATGCCTTGATTGCCTTGATGAGCTTCGGGATCACGACGTTGAGGTCGCCGACGATGCCGTAGTGCGCGACCTTGAAGATAGGCGCGTCCTTGTCGGTGTTGATGGCGATTATCTTCGCGGAGTCCTGCATTCCGGCGAGGTGCTGGACCGCGCCCGAGACGCCGCAGCTGATCATGAGCGCGGGACGGACGGTGACGCCCGTCTGTCCGATCTGCCGCTCGTGCTCGCAGTAGCCGAGGTCAACCGCGGCGCGGCTTCCGCCGACTGCGCCGCCGAGGACGCCCGCGAGGTCGTGGAGGAGCTTGAAGTTCTCCTTCGAGCCGACGCCCGCTCCGCCGCAGACGATGATGCGCGAGCCCTTGAGGTTGACGGTCGAAACCCTGCGGACGATGTCGACGACTTCGACAGGTATCTCCACGCCGTCAAGACGCGCCGAGTGCTTCACGAGCTCGCCCTTGCGCCCTTCCTCGCGCGGAAGCGGCTTCATCACGCCCTCGCGCACTGTCGCCATCTGCGGCCAGTTGCGGGCGTTGACGATCGTCGCGATGATGTTCCCGCCGAAAGCCGGACGGATCTGGTGGAGAACGTTCGTGAAAGTTTCCTTCGTCTTCTTGTCTTCGTAGTCGCCGATCTGGAGGTCGGTGCAGTCCGCCGTGAGGCCGCACCTCAGCGCCGACGCGACGGACGGCGCGAGGTCGCGCCCCATGTGCGTCGCGCCGAAGATCGCGATCTGCGGATTGACCTCCTTGACCAGCTCGACCATCGCATGGCGGTACGCCTTGTTGCGGTAGACCTTGAGCGCGGGGTCGTCAATGAGATGCACGACGTCCGCGCCCGCCTCGAAGAGCGGCTTCGCGAGCGCCTCGACGCCAGAGCCCATAAGGACCGCGCCGACTTTGACGCCCAGTTTGCCCGCAAGTTCGCGGGCCTTGCCGAGAAGCTCGAACGGAACGTCGGAGAGCTTGCCCTCCTCCTGCTCCGCAAAGACCCAGACTTCGCCTTGTGTGTTCTTCATGTCAGTTTATCCAATCGTATGGTCCTTGATGAGTTCCGCGACGAGCCCGCCGATTCCCTCGTCGGTCGCGGCGACTTCCTTGAACTCGCCGCCCGCCAGTACGACGGACTCGATCTTGTTGACGCTCGTCGGCGACCCGGCGAAGCCGCAACGGTCGTCTTCGCATCCGATCGCGGCGCAGTCGAGGATCGTCGGCTCGGCGTTCTTGTACTTCATGACGCGGCGCATCTCGAAGGGACGGAGTTCGCCGAACTTCTCGGTCACGGTGAACAGCGCCGGAAGCTGCGCACGGCACGTCTCGACGCCGGTGCCGATGTCGCGGACGGCAATCGCAGTGTCGCCGTCGAGGTCGAGCTTCTCAAGGTACGTGACTACGGCGCAGTCAAGCTTCTCGCCGATCTGCGGACCTGTCTGGGCCGTGTCGCCGTCGATGGCCTGGCGTCCGCAGAAGACGAGGTCGGGGTTGAACTTCTTCACCGCCTGAGAGAGGATGTAGCTCGTCGCAAGGGTGTCGGACCCGGCCGCCTTTCTGTCGGTGACAAGCACCGCCTCGTCCGCGCCGCACGCAAGCGCCTCGCGCAGAATCGCAGTCGCCGCCGGAAGTCCCATCGCTATTGCGACCACCTTGCCGCCGTAGCGCTCCTTGACGGACAGCGCCGCCTCAAGGGCGTTCTTGTCCTCGGGGTTGAAAATTGCCGGCAGCGCAGCGCGGTTAATCGTGCCGTCGGCCTTCATGGCCTGCCCGGTCACCTTCTTCGTATCAGGCACCTGTTTGATGCAGACAACGCAGTTATAGCCGCCAGCGCGGCCCTTATTCGACTCTTTCATGCGGATATTATATCATATTCTCCGACTAATAGGCCGAGAATATGGCCGGAATTCATCAGACGAGCGGCGCGGCGGGGTTGCCGTGCACGCGGGCGCCTTCCGGCACGTCCACGAAAACAACGCTTCCGGCGCCGACGACGGCGTTCGCCCCTATCCTGCGACGAGGCACGACAACCGAACCGGGGAACACGCTTGCGCCCTCGCCCACAGTCACCCCGCCGCCTATCGCGCACTGCGCGTAGACGTGGGCATAGTCGCAGATTCGGGAGTCGTGTCCGATCGAAGTGTTGTGAAAAACGCACGCGTGCCGTCCGACCGTCACGTCCGCCGTGAGCGACACGTTCGGCGCGAGGAACGATCCCTCGCCCACCGAGACGTTTGGTCCGACGACGGCGGTGCTGTGCACAACCGACACGAACCGGCCGCCCTTCGCTTCGATTGCCTCGGCGCACCGTCTTCTCGCCGGGATGCTGCCAAGCGCCGTTATGAACACGTCGTCCTTTCCCGGCACATAGTCCGTCGGCGAGCCCAATATTGGCGGATAGCCGGCGAATCCCTCCAGCGCGCCGGGATTGGCGTCGAGGAAGCCTCCTATGACGAAGTCTTTCCCGAATCCAACGGCCTCGCGCGCCGCCGCGAACATCTCGCGCCCGAAGCCGCCTGCTCCGACGATGACAAGCCGTTTCACGAAAGCACCCTTCTCATTAACTCGCCCGCATTCGGAAATTCGCATATCTCGCCTAGCTTCAGGTCGCGTCCGTACCGCTGCGCGACAGTCACCTTCAGTGCGAACGCCGTGAGCGAACCCCAGAGGTGCATGCGGCGGTAGTCGTCCTCCGGCGCTATCGACGGGACTTCGAGGACGTCCGCGAGCATGGCCAGGAACTCTGCTTCCCTGTCGTTCATACACCCTCCTCGCGAACTTCTCCCGGCATTCCCCCGGATTTCAACGCGCCAAGCTTCGCAGCGGCCAAGTCGCAGAGCTCGTCCACTGCCGGATCGTCGGTCAACTCGTGCATGAACTTTCGGCGGAACTCCAGATGTCCCTTCTCGGCGCACATCCTGCGCGACGCCGCGAACTCCAGTCCGGACAGCATCCAGCCAACCTGTATCAGCACGAAGTCCGCGAGGCACTTGATGTCCTGGTATGCCACGGGGCGGCCGTTCCGGATGCACTCGACG
>Ga0310690_10009138_pt1 | contig 12464 bp, 9 predicted proteins | sample AusTroGonzalo_MG_2_FD_207661 | JGI IMG/M metagenome (GOLD analysis project Ga0310690, IMG submission 207661) | Bovine rumen microbial communities from tropical cattle in Woodstock, Queensland, Australia - Gonzalo_04 (v2) (version 2) | ecosystem: Host-associated > Mammals > Digestive system >...
CAGGATGTGAGCGGTCAAAAGGTAATTGTGCTTGCAGGGCGGAAGGCTCGCTATTACTTTTTTGCTGAGCATGCGGTAGTTGCACAAGGGGTCGTTCAGCCTGTAGCCGTACTTGAACTTGATGCATCCGTCCGCAAGATAGTTCGCCCACTTGGTGAGCGTGGGAATGCTTCTCCTGTTCTTTTCGCGGCTTCCGCAGATGATGTCGGCGTTCCTCATTTGCGCCATCCTGACGAAGCGGTGCATGTCGCCCGGTTCGTGCTGGCCGCTGGCGGAAAGAAAGATCGCGTATTTGAAGCTGCAGTCCCTGAGGTAGGCCACCGCGGTGTTGAAGGAGGCGATCATGCCTCTTGTGGAAACGTGCGTTATCACTTCGGCTCTTGATTGCTGGGCCAGTTCGACGGTGCGGTCGGATGAGCCGTCGTCCACGACGATGCAGCGGTCGCATTTGCGCAGCGATTTCTTGACCACGTTCTGGATGGTCTTCTCGTCGTTGTACGCCAGAATGACCGCCACCAGCCCGTCGGAGAGGGGCTGTTTTTTTCCGGTGGAGCCGCTTTCGTATTCGTCCGGGAAAGTGATCATTTACACTTCCATGGTTAGGAGGACCGTGTCGTTTTCAAGACGGTCGTCTTTTTTTGCAAGCAATGAGATGATCCTGCCGTCGCAGGGAACGGAGAGGACGAGAGAGGCCTTGTCGGTCACGATCTCGCAAAGATCGTCGCCTTCCTTTACGGCGTCGCCCGGTTTGACCAGCCAATCCACGAAGGAAACGTCCTTCAGCTCATCGGCCAGGAAAGCAAGAGTAAATTCTTTTTTCGCCATATCAGGGAATGACCTTGCTTAAGGGATACTCGATGATGTCCTGGGCGCCCAGGGATTTCAGCTGCGGGATGAGGTCCCTTGAGGTGGTTTCGTCCAGGACCACTTCCATGGCGACCCAGTCTTTGTCCTTCAGGGGCGAGATGGTGGGCTCTCTCATGCAGGGAAGCTTGGCGGAGATCTCCTCCAGCTTGGCAAGGGGAGCGTTGAGCTTCAGCCCGACTTTGTCCCTGGCCCTCAGGGCGCCTTGCAGAAGCGTGGCGAGGTTCTCTATTTTCTCGCGTTTGAAAGGATCCTCCATCGCTTTCTTGTTGGCGATGAAGCGGGTGGTGGAAGTGGTCAGGGTGTCGATGATCCTGAGGTTGTTGGCTCTCAGAGAAGAGCCGGTCTCGGTCAATTCCACGATGGCGTCCACCAGGTTCGGGCACTTCACTTCCGTGGCGCCCCAGCTGAACTCAATGTTTACGTTGATGCCTTTTTCCGCGAAATATTTCTTCGTCATGTTGACGGCTTCCGTGGCGATCAGTTTGCCTTCCAGATCTTCCGGCTTCTGGTATGGGCTGTCGTTGTGGACGCAGAGCACCCACCTGACGGGATTGGCCGTGGCTTTGGAATACATCATCTCGCAGATCTCGACGACGTCGCTCTGGTTCTCGACGATCCAGTCGTGGCCGCAGATGCCGCAGTCAAGGTGTCCTGCTTCCACATAGCGTGACATTTCCTGGGAGCGGATAAGTATCGGCTTGATGTCGGGGTCATTGATGGTGGGGTAATAGGAGCGGCTGCTGATATTGATGGTGTATCCCGCCTTGCGGAATATCTCGCAGGTGGCGGCTTCCAGGCTGCCCTTTGGCAGTCCAAGCACCAGTTTGCCTTCAAAAGTTTCCATTATTTTTACTGATTGTTGTTGAAATTGAAAAGTTCGTCCACAATGGGACCGTCGTAATTCAAATGAAGATGATCGTAAGCTTTTTTCAGAGGGACGCGGCCTTTCTGAGTACGCATGATGAAGCCCTGCTGGATGAGGTAGGGCTCTATCACTTCCTCGATCGTAGAGACTTCCTCGCTTATCGTTACGGCGATGTTGTTGACGCCGGTGGGGCGGCCGCCGAATTTTTCGATGAGCGTTTTAAGATAGGCGTGGTCCATGTCGTCGAGGCCGAGTTCATCGATCCTAAGCATGTCGAGCGCCTCTTTCGCAAGCTTCGGCGTTATAATGCCGTCGCCCTTGACCTGGGCGTAGTCGCGGACTCTTCTGACCAAAAAGTTCGCGATCCTGGGCGTTCCCCTTGACCTTCCGGCGATCTCGGCGAGCGCTTCCTCTTCGATGCCGGTCTTCAGGATCTTGGCGGAGCGCCTGACGATCTCGCAGAGCTCTTTTACGCTGTAGAATTCCAGCCTCAGGGAGATGCCGAAACGTTCCCTCAGAGGGGCCGTGAGATTGCCCATCCTGGTCGTGGCGCCGATCAGCGTGAAGTTCTTGAGTTCGAGCCTCACCGAACGCGCCTGGGGCCCCTGGTCGATCATGATGTCGATGAAGAAATCCTCCATGGCGGAATAGAGATATTCCTCCACCGAAGAATCGAGGCGGTGGATCTCGTCGATGAAGAGAATGTCGCCGTTCTCCAAATTCGTCAGAAGACCGGCCAAGTCGCCCGGCTTTTCGATGATCGGACCGGAAGTCGTCTTGATGTTGACGCCTCTCTCCTGGGCGATGATGTTGGCCAGCGTAGTCTTGCCGAGCCCGGGAGGGCCGTAGAGCAGGATGTGGTCCACAGCCTCGTCTCTCCTTCTGGCGGCTTCAACCGCGATGTGCAATTGCTCCTTGATCCTCTCCTGGCCGGTGAAGTCGGAGAAGCGCTGCGGCCTGAGGGTCAGGTCGACGGGGTCGTCTTTCTGGGGAATATTTCGTATAAGGGAACTCATAATGTGATATTTTACCAAAAACTTTTTTCGCCAGGGGCCGCATACATCCCTCGCTCACCATTACGCGCGCATTGCCTACATTAGCGTCCTCCATATGTTCGCTCCGGGGTATATGCGGTCCCTTGCAAAAAAGCGCGATTTTCACGCTGCGACGAAAAAAAGGATACCTCCCAAAGCGAACTCACGGAGGAGGAGTTCCTCGAAATTTGAGCGCGTAGTCCGTGAGCTGGGGAGGTATCCTTTTTCGTCGCGGTTTTGCGACTCCTTGCTCAGCCTCGGAGCGAAGCCAGAAGTTCCTTGTTGGTCTTGTAGCGGGCGATGAGTTCCTTTAAGGTCACCGCGGCGTCTTTAACGTTTTCGTCGGCCAAAATTCGGCGGAGCGTCACTATTTTGGCGTATTCCTTTTCGGAGTAGAGCAGCTCTTCGCGGCGGGTGCCGGACTGATAGACGTTAATGGCCGGGAAGATCCTCGCTTCCGCCAAAACGCGGTCGAGGACGATCTCGCAGTTTCCGGTCCCTTTGAATTCCTGGAAGATCAGTTCGTCCATGCGGGATCCGGTGTCTATGAGCGCGGTGGCGATGATGGTAAGGGAGCCGCCGTTCTCTATTTTCCTCGCCATGCCGAAGAAGCGGCGGGGGATCTCCATGGCGCCGGGCGCCAGGCCGCCGGACATAAGCTTGTTAGAGTAAACGTTGTTCAGGTTGAAAGCGCGTCCGGTCCTGGTTATGCTGTCAAGCAGCACGACCACGTCTTTCCCGCATTCCAGTTCCACTTTGATCGTGTCCATGGTGGCCCTGACCAATTCAACGTGCTCCTTGGGAGTCTGGTCGTTGCAGGAGGCAAGGACGTCCACGCCTTCCAAGACGCGCTTGAACTGAGTGACTTCCTCAGGTCTCTCGTCGACAAGAAGGACGATGACGTGACTTTCCGGGGAAACTTGTTTTATGGAGGCGGCCAGTTTTTCCAAAATAGTCGTCTTGCCGGCTTTCGGGGGAGAGACGATCAAGGCTCTTGTGCCTTTGCCGATGGGCGTGACGAGGTCCACTATGCGCATGGTCTCGTCGCCTGTCGAGCTGAGGTCAAAGCGTTCGTCGGGGGCGACGGCCGGGAGTTCCGTAAGCTGGGGGCGGAAGCGGAAGACTTCCGGGAGCAGACCGTTCACGGAATCGATCTCATAGACCCATTTCTTGCCGTCTATCTCGGCCATGCGCCCTTCAATATAGGCGCCCTGTATGAGGCCGTAGCGGCGGCAGAGTTCCTGGCGGATGTATATTTCGTCGCCTTCCGGCTTGAAGGATCTCTCAGGCTTCCTCAGAATAGGCCCTTTGTCGTTGCGCCTTACTACGCCGCAGACGGGAGTGAATTCCCGGGGCGGTTCTTCCAGGACAGGGTCTTTGTGGAATCTGTTTTCAAAATAACGCTTGCGATTCCCGTAATTACGGAATTTGCCGTTGTTATTGTTGTTTCTGTTTTTGTGGAAACGACCTTTGCGCTGTTTGTTGCTGTAATTAGCCATGTAACTGCAAAAATAGATTAAAAATTTCTTGCATAAGGGAGGGAGAATTGTCGCAGAAGCGACCAAAAAGAAACGATCAGTCTGAAAAACTTTGAGGCGCGGTAAAAAAGAAGAGCGCCATGATCATTTTGGAGAATGGTAGCATAAGCGCTCTTTTATTGTCAAGGTCTCACCAGAGGTAATAATTGCCGGTCGCAACGACGTAAAGGCCTAAAAGCAGATTGGAGACGCCGTGCGCAAATATGCACAGAGGAATGCTTTTTTTGCAATAGTAAAGGAAGAAGATCAAGCCTCCCCAGATGAGCGCCACGAACCACCAGGGGTGCGAGAGGATAAAAAAGCCCATGGCGATGAGGAAACTCTTCTTAGTATAGTATCCGATAGGCACTTCCTTGTATTGTTCAGCCACGCAGAATCTGGTCAGGGCGGAGCGGCTGAAAAGCTCCTCGAAGAAGGGGACCATAAGAGAAGCTCCGGCGATCCTGACGGCAAGAAGAATGTTGGCCAGGACTCCGGCGTCCAAACTGAGATGCAGAAAATCCTTCATCTGCGCCGCGCCTGCCTCTAGGATCTGCGCGGAGAAAGAAGATTTCGGCAGTTCTGAGGGAAGAAGTATCATAGCGCCCTGCGCTTTATGGAAAGCATCCTCGGCGAACTCGAAGCCGTAGGTCAACGAGAGGTAGATATTCTCGTTGCCGAAAACGGGTATCCTTGCGAACATAACTTTCCAGGCGAAGTGATAGGGAAGTATCCAGAGCACGATGCCAACGACGCCGATCGCGAAGGCCAGGAGCCAGTCGCCGAGCTTCAGTCCTTTAAGCGAGAATTCCGGATAATCGCCTTTCGCAAAATAGACTCCAACGGTGAGAAGCGTAAGCAAAAAGGCGAATATATAGGCCTGGTAAGGATTGATTATCTTGGCCAGCACGGCCGTGCAGATACCGTAAACCACGTACGGCATGATGTGCGGCTGAGCGTAGGCAAGCAGTTTGCCGGTCGGCATCACCAATCGTTCTTTGGGCGGTTCGTAATCGAGTCCGCGGTTCAGGAAAGAGAACATCGCTGAAAAGAAAAAGAGGTTAAAAAAAGCCGCTTTACGCGGCTCTTTAGTTAGTGGCGGAGAGAGAGGGATTCGAACCCTCGATACGGTTAAACACCGTATGACGGCTTAGCAAGCCGTTGCTATCGTCCACTCAGCCATCTCTCCACGAACTGTGAGGAAAGTCTATCAAAAGAGCGTTTCTTTTGCAATAGCGCCTCTTGGTCGGCGGGCGGTTTTTTGCTAGAATAAGTTGATTTGGAAGAATCGTTTTCAAATGGCGAAATCTGCGAAAAAGAAAAGCACGGCCAGAGAGGTCATAGCGTATTTGGTCTGCGGCGTACTGACGACCGTGGTCAACGTCGCTGTTTACCACATCCTTTACAGGTTTGGATGCGGCGTGACGACTTCCGGCGTAATCTCGGTCATCTGCGCCAAGATCTTCGCTTACCTCTCGAACAAATTCTTCGTTTTCGACTCGAAGTGCGAAAACAAGAAGGAACTTGGCATGGAGGTCTGGCGTTTCGCCCTCGCCAGGGGATTGTCCGGCGTTTTGGACGTCGGCCTTACCACTTTGCTCGCCTGGCTCATTCCCAAAGACTATGAGCTGGCTCTTTCCCTGGGCGGATGCTATTTTGCGTTTACTGTCGTTACCCCGGGAGTGGCGGCCAAATACATAACCCAGCCCATAGTCATAGTAGTCAACTACATTCTGGGCAAGAGCTATGTTTTCAAAGGCAAGAAAGACGAAGACAATGCCGAAGAAGCCGTTGGTGAGGAAACGCCTCTGGAGGGGACTTCCGAGATGGAGGACAATGAAAGCCGGCCTTTCCATACTTTCCTTCTGGTCGCCATGGATTTCTTCCAGGAGCAGTTCTCCCGTCTTTACTCCTTCCTCTTTTCCTCGGACGAGGAAGACGCTGAAACGGAAGGCATAAACAAGGAAACTTTCTGGGAGAAGTTCCTTTCGGTCATCGGTTTCTTCAGGGTCTTCGAGATGATCGACTGGGTAGGATCCCTTTTCAGCAGGAAAAGCCAGGGGGAATATTATGACGGCGGTTCCGGAGTTTACGGCGAGTCCGGCCCTGATGACAATCAGTACGCTTCCTATTCGGGATCTTCCGGGAGGAAGGCTATAGGGGCGAAAGGCAGATTGCTGATAAAAATTTCCGCTTTAGCCGTCACTTTTTTGGTCTTGTTAGTGCTGATCGCGGCGTTCTGGAATATCTCGAAGGGAATGTACCGCGATTTCAACATGAACCAGGATCATATTTTCCGACAGTCCCACATGTTCGAAAGCTGGCGCGAACTTTTCTTTGACGAATCGGGCGCGCGCTACGGTTCGCTTTTCGGGGCCGTACAGATAGCCTATGCCTGGCTCTGCTCAAAAATAAATTACGCCAGGCTGGTCTCGCCGAACCAGTATGCGATGATGTCCTGCCTAGTCTCAGGCATATGCCTTTTCATCCTGGCATTTTTCCAGACTGCCGTCAGGATGCTCACGGCCTCGACGATTATGACGCTCGGGCTCGTTTTTCTTCTGGCCGGCAGGAACCTCTTGCAGCTGGACGGCGGCCTTTTTGCGATCCAGCTAATGCTTCTTCTGCTTGTTCTCACAACTTACCGGGCCACGGTCAGCGGCTACAGCGGCGGATACAAATATTTCCTTATGCGCTGTCTTCTTATCTCGCTTTTGGCGGGGATGCCCGGCACTATGCCGATCTTTGCTTTCATTTGCCTTATCATGGTGACTCTGACCCAGACTATCGGCATTATCTGGAATGCCAGGGGGAAGGGGTTCGGCAATTTCGCTTTCCTGGCTCTGAGCCGCCTGACGCCCCTTGTCCTGCCGGTCGCCGCGCTTTGGTTTTTCTGCGGCGGGCTTGATCCGACGAAATACGACATCGGCGGCGATTTTTGGATCGTTTCCTCCCCGAACCCGATCACCGTTTCTCCCTTCCTGGCGCGCACGGGCCTTCTTTGCACGGTCTCCATAGCGCTCGGCGCCCTTCTGATGCTCTTCTCCGATGTCAAACGCTGCGGACTTTACTGCATTTTGACAAGCGCCGCTTTCTACTTCTATTTGAGGCTTGCCAAACTTGATCCCGGGACGGTGGGATATGCTTCCGCGGTTTTCCTTTCGATGATGATCGGTGCGGGCGGCATGTTTTGCGGACAGTTGTTATCCCTGTTCGCGAGATTTTTGTGCCGCTTGTTCTCCGTGCCCAGGCTGAGGCCTTTGTTCGCCTCGCTGCTCGTTCTGCCTTTCATTCTTTATCTGCTTGCGGCCAAGAGCTCCGGCTTTGAATCCGAATCCAGCGACCTTTCCGAGATAACTGACAAGATCTGCAAATGCCTGGACGATTCTGGTAACGGCTTCAAAAAAGGCGATATTCTCGTTTTGCCGAAACTTACCAAAGGAGAGGAGGGCGGCACGTCGCTTTACGACGTTCTCCGCTACGAAAACAGGAGAAAGGCTGCCCGCAACTGGAATATGCTTGAAGACAACGATCTGTCCGCCAAGAGCGACGCTTTGTCCAAAATGAAAGGGAGCGCCTGGTGGGTCTTGAGCCTTGATCATGCGGCCGATCTCCGCGCTGTCAGCGACATTTGCGACGTGCTGGTCTCAAACGAGCGGCTGGCGCTGCTGAGGTCGAACGTCCCCGTGCATTCCGCCCAGCAGTTGGCGGCTATGTATCTCGCCGTGCTTAACTGCGTGGACACTTCCTGGAGCAGGGAAGACAGGGATGAGCTTTGCGCTCAACTCGCGCTTTTGCCGCCCGTTTCGCCGGACGACCTCTCGTACGTCAGCCTCTCGAGAGCTTATCGCGGCGGCTTGGTGAGGGGCTGCAAGCTCATGGAGACCGCGGAGCTTCAGAAGAGCCGCAATTTTGCCGCCAGATGGGCCGGCGCCGCCAGGCAAAAGGAGCAAAAGAGCGCGCAGGATTATCTGAAACTCACTGTCAAGGATCTCCCGGACGTCGTTTTCCTTTTGGATGCTTACCGTAATTTCGGCGGGGAACTGAAGTTCGTTTCTCCCGCGGATCTCATGAGCATCTACGGTTTTTCGAAAGTTAATTTCAGGATCTTCATGCCGTTCTTAGACAAAATTTACCGCGGCAATCCTGCCAACGTCTTGTTCTTCAACACCTGGGTCGACATCAAACGCAGGGTGGAGGAGGAGGAAAAGGATCCCGACGAGCCCTACGGCAGGCGTTATGCCGACAAGAAGGAATTGGCGAACGTGATCACCAACGAACTTCCCAGGGGAGCTGTTTTCGACGAACCGGGCGAATGTTTGCAGAATCGTTATTTCGAAAGAGGCTTGGGGGTTTGGCGTGCGGAATCCGTCAAGGGAGATAAATTGCCGGCGGCCTTCCTCTCCACCCCGGGCCTTTGGTTGCTGTGCCAGGGCGAGCCGGGCGGCCGGGCCGGAGTGTCACAGAAGCTGGAACTTGACAAAGGCATATACCTGGGGCAGGCTTACGCCAGGATCCCCGAAGGCAGGGAGGCGCCCGATGAGATCTCCCTGGGATTCCGCGTCCAGAATTTGGATGCTCCGACGTTTACCGCTAAATGGAAGGCGGGCAGTCAGTGGACCCTCGGATACATAGTGGTGACAAACGAGGCGAATTGCCGCGCGGTCTTCTACTGCGGAAGCGAAAATGTCGCAAGCCCCGGTTCTGTGGAGTTCACGGACATAAGCTTCCGCCGCATCGACGGAGAGTTCGAGGAATACTTTAAGAATTCGCCGATCGGCTGGAGACTGCGCCGCGAAAACGACGCCGTGTCCCTTCAGTTTGAGGAAAACGAGTTGGAACTTTCCCGGGAAAATCTCCTTGACAAGGGGGAGGACCGGGTCGAAGAGGGGACTATTGACACTGAACGCCAGTTCTGATACAATTGCCTCGAAAAATACTGCAGAAACAATGCAGAGTGAAAGGCCGGATAACAGCTTCGAGCGTTAAGGCCTTCAATACAGGGAAACGAGCCCTTTATTTTAGTCCGGAAGGTTCCGGGCGGGGAAACGACCCACCGGAGGGGAGTCACATATAGTTGATTCCGTTTGGGAGACATTGTTTAAAATACCACATTTATGGAGACATAAAATGAAAGCTACTAAGATCATCGTTGCTTCTTTACTCGTCATCGCTGCCATCGCTTACGCTGCCAAGACCCCGCAGGTCTTCTGCGAAGGTCTGGAAGGCTTCTCTAAGCCCGTCGTGACCCCGGAGGTCACCTTTGATGAAGAAACCGGCACCACCTATGTCGATTTCGGCACCCAGCTTGGTCCCAAGGGCCAGGTCCAGTTCACCACCGCCAACGGCAACATCGTCGTTGTCGCTGCTGCTGGTAAAGCCATCGCCCAGAAAGGCGGCAAAGTCACCGGCACCCTCAACGGTGTTGTTTCCGGTTTCAACGGCGTCGCCCTTAAGCTGAAAGGCATCACCGTCGGCACCGTCATTGGCGCTGGCGTGAAGTCCGCTCAGGTTGCCAACATCACCGGCAGCTTCGAAGCTGGCGCTTTCGCGAAAGGCACCGCCCTCAAGGCCACCACGAAGATCGAAGGCGACGTCTCTGGTATCTTCAAGAGCATCCAGTGCGCCCAGTTCGGCGAAGTCGACGGCCTCGGCATCTCGACCCCCAAGAAGGTCGCTTTCAAAGCCAAACAGGCTGGCGGCACCATCGTTGTCACTCCTGGTCTGGTCTACACCGCCAAGAACGTGAACGTGGTCAACCCCGTGACCGAATAAGAAGCTAATTTCTAGCATTCTTTGTGGAAGAGACCCGCGCGAGCGGGTCTCTTTTTTTACCTACAAAAAAGCTTTTGGGATTTGCTACAATAGGTATTATGAAGACAAAAGAGACAAAGGAAGGTCTGATAGATTCAGGAACGCTCATCGGCACGCCGGCTCTTTTCATTGTCTTGCCGAAAGGAGGCGATGAAGGGATTTCAAAAGGCGTCGACGAGATCCTGGAGACAGTGAAAAACAGCTTTAAACGCTACGTGGTGATTTCCGGGGGCATGGCGGATCAAGCAGAAGAGCTGAAAGTCCTGCTGTCTGGCATAGAGGATCTCTACTGCCATACCGTAATAGAAAGCGACGGATCCGAAACGCTTGACCTGGACGCTGACCTCTATTCAATTTCCCTGAAGCCGCGCAGTACCTGGCCGACTGAAAACATAAACGCTTTCGTTTCCGCCGGAAGAATAGTGGAATTGAAGATATATCTTGAGGATGAGATAGACCTGAGGGAGACGCTTATTGCTCTTGCCAACCATAATGTGCCGCGCTCGGCGATCTTCTTCCTGCCGGCCGGGGAAGAGGCGGAAAGTTATCGCGAGAACGCGGCTTTCCTTTCTGAGGAATGCCAAAAGTACGGTTTCCGTCTGGGGCCGCGTTTAAAATTCTTACTGGAAAAATAGTATGGCGAAAGCGCAGAAAATATACGTCTGCCAGGAGTGCGGCGCGAAGAGCCCCAAATGGCTCGGGCAGTGCCCAAGCTGCGAAGCTTGGAACACTTTCGTGGAGGAGAAAGTTGAAGAGAGCGCAAACGCTCCCAATATAGTCATTTCAAGCCCGGCTCAGCCCTTGATGTCCGTCGTTTCAGCGGGCGACAAAAGGCTTCCCACCGAGATCAGCGAATTCGACCGCATCTGCGGAGGCGGCCTGGTGGCCGGGCAGGTGCTTTTAGTCGGCGGCGATCCCGGCATCGGCAAGTCAACGCTTTTGTTGCAGATCGCGGAAGCGTTGGCCAAGCCTGGGAGGGAAGTGCTTTACGTTTCCGGCGAAGAATCCCAAGCCCAGGCGAAAATGAGGGCCGAGCGCCTCAACATCAAGAATCCCGATATCTGGATCATGGCGGAGACGAACCTGGCGGCCTTTTTACAGGAAGCCAAGAACCGCAAACCCGCCATATTGCTCGTTGACTCCATCCAGGTCATGTACGACCAGGAGATAGGCAGCGCGCCGGGGAGTGTGGCGCAGGTAAGGGAATGCACGGCCGCGCTCGTCAGGTTCGCCAAGAAGGAAATGATAACGACCATAATCGTCGGCCACGTGACGAAATCCGGCGCCATCGCGGGCCCCAGGGTAATGGAGCATTTGGTTGACACGGTATTGTATTTTGAAGGCGAAAGGCACAACATTTACCGTATCTTAAGAAGCGTCAAGAATCGCTACGGCTCGACCGACGAGATCGGCGTTTTCGAGATGACGGGAAAGGGTTTGGTGGAAGTGAAGAATCCCTCCGCAATTTTCCTCGCGCAGAGATTGAGCAAGAACAGCGGATCGGCCGTCGGAACTTCGCTGGAAGGCACCCGGCCCATCCTTATGGAAGTGCAGGCGCTCTGCGCCAAAGCGCCTTACGGAACTCCGGCCAGGAAAGCGCTGGGCTGCGATCCCAATAGGCTTCTTTTGCTCCTGGCGGTCTTGGAAAAACGCATAGGCATACCGATCAGCGCCCATGACGTTTACGTCAACATCGCGGGCGGTTTGAAGATCGATGAACCTGGGATGGATCTGGCGCTCTTGGCCGCTGTCGCGTCCTCTTATTTCGACGTCTGCGTGGCGGACGACACCGTTCTCATAGGCGAAGTAGGTCTGGGCGGGGAAGTCCGCGCCGTGAGCCAGATCGAGCGCCGCGTCATGGAGGCTATTCGCCTCGGTTTCAAGCGCTGCGTCATGCCGGCGCACAATTTGAAGAGCTTCAGGGAAAAAGGCAAGTCCGAAGTGGAGTGGAACGGCATGACTTTGATAGGCTGCGCCGACGCGGCCCAGGCCATAAGAGCCGCGCTTCCGACTTTGATCGACAAGCGGGGCAACCCGACCGATTAGCGGCTGTTTTGTCCGCGGCGTAATTTGGTATAATAAAATAATATAACTGAAAACTATTATTCCAACACCAAGGACGAAATATGAAAAAACTTTTTCTGTTTGCCGGCATCGCCGCTCTGATCTTCTCCAGCGCCTCTTACGCTGAAGAGAACGCTTCCACCAACCAGTGGACTTGCAAGAATCTCGCTTACGGCCCTGCTTCCATAGGTTACGGCATCATTCTGCCCCTCGGAATGGGCATCACCACCGCCGTTATGGATTTCAACATCGCCAACGACGACTGGCGCTCCGCCCTGACGCTCCCATATTCAACTCCGGCGA
>Ga0310690_10009140_pt1 | contig 12463 bp, 8 predicted proteins | sample AusTroGonzalo_MG_2_FD_207661 | JGI IMG/M metagenome (GOLD analysis project Ga0310690, IMG submission 207661) | Bovine rumen microbial communities from tropical cattle in Woodstock, Queensland, Australia - Gonzalo_04 (v2) (version 2) | ecosystem: Host-associated > Mammals > Digestive system >...
GTTGCCGGCTTCGATATACTTCTTGGCGTTATCCCAAGCGCCGCCGGAGTTGGACATGAAGATCGCGAGCAGGAAGCCCGAGGCTGTTGCGCCCGCGAGCATACCGACAACGCCGTAGAAGCCCAGGACCAGACCGACGACTACCGGTACAACGATAGCGATAACGGTGGGCAGGATCATCTCCTTAAGCGAGGAGCGCGAGCACATATCGACGCACTTCGCGTAGTCGGGATCGGCTTTGCCTTCCATCAGACCCTTGATGCTCTTGAACTGACGGCGAACCTCGATAACGACGCTCTGAGCAGCTCTGCCGACGGCGTCCATTGTGAGCGCCGCGAATACGAACGGCAGGCACGCGCCGATGAACAGACCGATCAGAACTAGCGGATTCATAACGCTGAAGCTGCTGAAATCAGCATTTGCGGCAGCCTCGACATTAGCGGAAGCGCCGACTTCTTTGATCTTCTCTATGTAAGACGCTACGAGCGCGAGAGCGGTGAGCGCGGCTGAACCGATAGCGAAGCCCTTGCCTGTAGCGGCGGTGGTGTTGCCCAGAGAATCGAGAGCGTCTGTACGCTCGCGCACCTCGGGCTCGAGGCCGCTCATTTCGGCGATACCGCCTGCGTTATCCGCAACAGGACCGTATGCGTCGGTCGCGAGGGTGATACCCAAAGTGGACAGCATACCTACAGCCGCAAGAGCGATACCGTACAGACCCATCTGCGGATCGGTGATCGAACCGCCGGATACGAAGAAAGCTGTCAGAACCGCAACAGCAACGATGACGATAGGCAGAGCGGTGGAGAGCATACCCAGACCCAGACCGCCGATGATGATGGTGGCGGAGCCAGTCTCGGATTTACCGGCGAGCTTCTTGGTGGGGCTGTAAGAATCGGATGTGAAATACTCGGTGGATTTACCGATCAGAACACCGGCGATAAGTCCGGCGATGACCGCAAAGTACATCTTCCAGTTCTCTGCGCCGAGGATGAAATAGATCAGCGGGAACGCCGCGAGAGCGATCAGGATCGCCGCGAGGTTCGTACCTCTTGAGAGAGCCTTAAGCAGCAGACGCTGCTCGGTCTTCTCGCCTGTGCGGACAAAGAATGTGCCGATGATAGAGCAGATGATGCCCAGAGCCGCCATGATCATCGGGATAGCCATAGCTCTGAACTGCATTTCGCCCGAGCCGGAGAATGCCGCAACGCCCAGAGCGGCGCAGGAAATAACGGAGCCGACATAGCTCTCATACAGGTCGGCGCCCATACCGGCGACGTCGCCTACGTTGTCGCCTACGTTATCTGCGATAACAGCGGGGTTACGGGGATCGTCCTCGGGGATACCTGCTTCGACCTTACCTACGAGGTCAGCGCCTACGTCGGCAGCCTTGGTGAAGATACCGCCGCCTACACGGGCGAACAGCGCCATGGATGACGCGCCCATACCGAAGGTCAGCATAGCCGAGGTGATGCCTGCGGGATCAAGACCGAATACGAACTTCAACAGTGTGAACCAGATCGAAATGTCGAGAAGTCCCAGACCAACGACGGTGAAGCCCATTACTGAACCCGCCGAGAAAGCGACTCTCAGACCCTTGTTCAGACCGGTGCGGCAGGCGTTAGCGGTACGCGCGTTTGCCGCGGTAGCTATCTTCATGCCGACAAAGCCTGACAGACCCGAGAAGAAACCGCCCGTAGCAAATGCGAACGGAACATAAGGGGTCAGCAGTCCGAAGATCGACATCACGCCTAAAATCAAAAACATGACCGCAAAGAAAATCAAGACTATCGTGTACTGCCTCTTGAGGTAGGCGTTCGCGCCGGAACGGATGGAAGCAGAGATCTTCTTCATCCGGTCGGTACCCTCATCAAAGCCCAGCACGCGCTTTGCCATGATAAGGGCAAAGCCGAGCGCCATCAGCGCGCCTACGAAGATCGCAATAACAAGATACATATCCATACAATCTACGTCTCCTTTCTTCGATACGGGTCTTTCATATGAAAACCTCGTATCACGTAAACTTTATTTTACTATATTAAAGCGCAATAGTCAAGAATTTAACATTGACTAATCTTTCATAATTTCAGCTTTTAAGCCATTATTTTTTGTGTGCAAACTACATATGGGGCAAAGAACAGGTTTTTATACAAGAAAAAAGCGCAGCCGTTAAGACTGCGCCGTGATTAAAATGCTTGTTATTCCGATTCAAAGATCCATTCGCCGATACTGCCGAGTACCGCGATGCCCGCCTTGTAACGCTGGATGATCAGAGCGTCCTTAAGGGTGACCGCGCCGTCGGTATTGACGTCGGCGTTTATGAGCTTGTAGTCGAGATTTTTACCGGCGGTTATCATCTGGATATATGTCGCGTCGAGCACCGAGATATCATAGTCGCCGTTAGCGTCGCCGATATATGCAGCGGACGCCTCGATCGAGGATAAGCTGTAGGGGATGGGGTCGATCTGCTCGTTAGCCTTGCCCTTGTAGAAAAGCCTGATCGTTTCGTCGCCTTCGCGAGCCGTCATGACCTCCATGATGTGGCGGACGTCCGTCGTGCCGGGAGCTACAGCCTTGAAGCGAGCCTTGAAATAATGCTGATCCACGTTTGTAAAGCCTTCTATTCCGGAGTATTTGCTGAAGTTATAGTAGATGCCGGAGGAGGTATAGTTGGTCACAAGGCTGGTATTGATGATCTTTTCGGGGAAACAGTAGCTGTCCCGATCGGGATCGCCGTAGTCTACATAAGCGACAAAAGCCGGGTCAAAATTGACTGTGCCCTGACCGTTTATCAGTGAGCGGTCGCCGGTATTCAAGCCGACGCTGAAGATAAATTCGTTGCCCACCTCGACTTCTCCGAGCTTCCTGCCTTCGTCGGTAATGACGAGCTTACCGGCGGAAGCCGCGCCTGTTGAAACAACAGCGGCAGACAGAACTGAGATCAGTATGAGAGCGCTCAGTATAAGACATATAAGCTTCTTCATGATGTCCTCCCTGTCAACTTATACTAGTTTCTGTATTTATTCTATTCTAATTGATATTATTCATAAAAGCAAGGAGTGTTACAAATCTGTCAAGTATATGAAAAACGGACTGCCTGTAAAAGCAGCCCGTTCGTATTTGTGTCGATCATCAGAAATGGTCTATTATACCCAGCAGATATCGCTGTATGAGCGTAGCGTCGATGATGTTGGTGTCGTCGTCACGATTGACGTCGCCTGCCTTCTTCTGCAGGTCGGTGAACTGTGTGAGTTCGATATCGAAGCGTTGGATAAGGGTAACGTCGGTGATGGTTATGTCTTCATCAAAATCGACGTCGCCGAGTATATAATCAGGCTCCGAGGGTTCATAGTCCCCGATATACTGCGAGCTTATCCATGCCGCGCGCGAGTTCAGCCAGTCGATCATGTAGTCGAACTGACCGTCAAAGGTGTACTGGTCGTAGCGTGTAGCGGAGTTGTCCCTTCTCAGAGTAACTCCCGTGACCTGACCGAAGTCATTGCGGGCGTATGCCGCCGAGTATTTTGTCAGAGAACCGTGGTCGCCGATCCATGAGGAGTTCGTCACAAGCTCCCAGATCTTGTAGTTCATAGCGGCGGAATCGCGCAGGATATCCGCGTAAACATCGGAGGAATATATCTCGCCGCTGCTGTTGCCCGATGTGTTGAGCTTTGCGATGGCGGGCAGGAAGTCCTCGAACCATACCCTGCGTACCTCGTCCATGACGACGCTGTTCTTCACAGCCTCGGCGAGGAAGTTCGGGCCATTGTAGCCGTTCTTTTTGGTTGAGAACCATCCCGAGGGCAGCTCATAGTCGCTGATGCCCATGCGGTTCAGCTCGTTGCTCACACCGCGGGCGTTGCCCAGAGAGTTGTCGTAATCCCATACAGGGGAGGCGAAGAATTTGTATACACCGTTTTCATCGGGCTTGTAGGTGAAATAGAACGACGACGCGCCGCTGTCCCAATTCTTGCCCAGTTCGTTGATAAGGTAGACCTTCGCGAGCGAGTTTACGTCGATGTAGTCGTTGATGTTATCCGATGTGATGGAGTTGTACATCGTGTTGAACTTGTTGCGGATGTAATTGCGTACCGCGTTGTAGTTGGGGTCGTCATCCGCAAGCTCCGGAGCTTTCATAGTCAGGTTGTTGCCGTTGTTTACGGTGAAGTGGAAGTCGTCCGCCGCAGGGCTGGAGTCGATCTCGGTGACGAAGCAGAAGTCGCTCTTCACGCCGCCTGTGTCTTTGTCAAGGTAGTCGTCGTCGGAGAAATCGCTGATAAGGGTGTTCTTGCCGACGTCGATCTTCTGGCACATCTGATATGTTCCCTGATATACGCCGTTTGTGTACAGGTCGATGAAGCGGCTGTCGGAGGAGTAGGGGACGCCAACCTCGTCCGCAAGGTCAAAGAGAATGCGGTTTCTTGCCATAGCGGCGTCCTGGAAGTTGGATACCAGAGAGAACTTCTTGCACTTGTCCATGCCTGCGAGTTTTATCGTATCCTGCAAAGTCACGTTGAAGCCCTTTTTGTCTGCGTTCCAAGAGGTGTTGCCGCGGCCTTTCATCTTCTTGACGGGGGTGTTCTCGATCTTGCCGTTGGGTGTGGAAACCGCACCCGAAGCCGCGACGGAGTTAGCCTTGTCCGCCTGAAGATATGTGAAGAAATCGCCGTAGCCGTCGAAGCTGTCTGTGTTGTTCACCCACAGAGCAGCCTCGGCTGACGAGAACATGAAGCGGATGTTCTTGAAGTTATCCTGATCGCCGATGATAAAACGGTAGGTCTTGCCCTGCTCTGCAGGATAAGTCGCAACGGAGTTCGCCGGGATAACTGTCTCTTCGAGCAGAGAGTCGTCGGTGAAGGTGCTGTACAGCTCGACGGCGTCGAATACCTTTGCCGACGACGGCATGAAGAACCAGTAAACGTCGTCGATCTTGTACCACTTGACCCACGCCTCGCTGTCCTTTGCGTTGTCGACAGCCGCGTGAGCGTACAGGCAGTTCGGCTCCAGAGCCGTCACTGGAGGCGTGCCGACGATGATGGTGTCGGTTTTGGTGTCTTTGGCGATGATGCGCCCGTTGCCGTCGCGAACGGTGAACACGCCCTTGATCACATAGACGCCGTCTGCTTCGGGGAGGAAGAGATAGGTGTCGAGCTCCATCTCGGAGACGAGCACATCGTTTATGTACAGCTCTCTGGTGAGCACTGCACCCTCAGGGGGATCGTTCTGGAACATGGTGATCTCAAAAGGATCTTCGACCGTGCCGGTGTTGGATGAAACGCCCATCATGGCGTCCAGCTCGAAATCATAAGTAGATGTCAGATAGCCGGTGTTCGTCCAGTCGGTGACCACGGCAGTATTCTTGCCGTCGGCGAGATCGTCGGCGGTGATGGCTACGGATTCGTTCCACAGCTTCTCGTTGTTGCCGCGCCAGAAGCGCATGACCGTCGCGCCTGCGTTTGCGGCGGTGACGGTGTACTTGTACAGACCTTTGTCTCCGTCATAGACCACGCCGGTCACCGGAGCGTAGCGCGTGGGATCGGCATTCGCGATGATAATAGACGAGTTGTTGTTCTCGGCGCGCGTAGCGTCGGTGAAGTTGACGTACAGTGTCGCGTTATCCGCCCAGTTCGAGGGGCTTTCGATCTTCAGATACAGCTCGTCGCCCTCCTGAAAAGCAGCCTCGGCGGAAGCTCCGACGGGCATGACGGCGGCCGCCGATATCAGCAGCAGTATCGCCAGAAGCAGGGACAGCAATTTTTTCATGTCAAACATCCTTTCTGTGGTAAAAACTTGTTTTGAAGAACGCATATTTATTTAGACTATTATACTGTAAAAAAATATAAAATGCCAGAATGTATATGCCAAAAAACCGTGGTGGTTTTTGGTTAAAATGCTATATTTCAGATTTTTATGGAAAAAAATCGAACAAACATTTGCTTTTTGGCTTTGCGTATGGTATAATAACAGCAGAAATCTGTATATTCAGTATAAGGGTGATATTATGAAGCCGTTAACAAAAAGTCAGCAGAAAGTTTATGATTATATAGTAGAGTGTTCCGAGAACGGCCGTATCCCGTCCGTCAGGGAGCTGTGCGAAGCCACGGGTTTCAAGTCCACCTCCACCGTAGCTTATCATCTCAAGGCGCTGGAGGAGCGCGGTCTTATCGAGCGCGAGGAAGGGCTCAACCGCTGTATCCGTCTGAAGAACGAGCAGCCTGCCGCAAAAGTCCCGCTGATGGGCCGAGTCACGGCGGGCCAGCCGATTCTCGCCGTGCAGGATATCGAGGCGTATATCCCGATACCAAAGGACGTCAGCAAGGGCAGGGAGCTTTTCGCTCTGCGCGTAGTAGGCGAGAGCATGATAAACGCCGGTATCTTTGACGGCGACATCATCGTGGTCGATCACACCCCCGTCGCGAACAACGGCGATATCGTTGTCGCTATGGTCGAGGACGAGGGCAGCGGCGAGGGCAGCGCCACCGTAAAGCGCTTTTATAAGGAGAAGGGGCATATCCGCCTCCAGCCCGAGAACGACGCTTTCGAGCCGATAATCGTCGATAAAGCTGTACTGCTCGGCAGGGTCGTCACGCTCATCCGCAACTATGAAAAATACTAATTTTAAATTAAACCCTTTAACATCTATTGCGTATAATTCCGCATAGCTTTGTTGTCGTCTCGTCGTCGCTCGCTGTACTCGTTGGGAGCGGTCAAGCATTACCACTCCCGTACTCGTGTTGCGGCGCCTCCTCTCCCCATAACGCAGGGGCGTTATGGGGTCCCCGGAAAAGGCGCCAGCCTATCGGCGTCCTCCGCCTCGCTCTGCGAAATTCTCCGCTAATATCTTGTTTAAGCGTTTATTTGAAATTAGTATAAACTGTTCAAAAAGTATTTGAAAATTGTTAAATATCAGTTAATACTCCGTTCACACATTTTAAAGACGACGGGGTATAATATAGACAGTGCAAGAGAGAAACCGCAGCTCCCTTGTATGTTCTACCCTCCTCAATGCGAACAAACAGTTCGTTGTTGAAAACCCTCATTTTATTTGGATTTATCCCCGGAAGAAGCGTACGCCCGCAGCGTGCGCTTTCTTCTTTTCAGAGGGAAAGATATTGCCAAACGGTAATTGAATCTTTTCAGGATAAACAAAAATCCCGCAGAAAACTGCGGGAGATAATCATTCGTCTACATCTCTGAAATCATCATCGTTGAGGTTATATACCGTATTGTCGCGCTGACGGGGCTGATATTCGCGGTAACGCTGCTCGCGGTCTTCGATAGCTCGCTTTTCGCGCTCGGTGCGCTGTCTGTTCTTGCTTGCCTGACGTCTGCCGTCCGAGGCGGTATACGCCGCCGTCGAGAATACGACGCCCATGAATATCGCGACGACGACTATGAACGCGATGATGCACAGTATCCACCATGATATGTTGACCAGCACCAGCATGATGCACGCGAACACTACGACGACCACGCAAATAACGCCGGCTGTCAGCAGCGAATTGATGAAGTCGGTTATCTTGTCATAAAAGCTCAGCCAGGGGCTGAGAGCCGCCAGGAACATCGCGATGATCGCGACAAGGAAGCCTACTACGATCGACATCTCGTGGTAGATTATCATATCCAGCAGCATCGGTATGCACAGGATGACCGTCGGGACAACGGCGTGCTCGCGATCGTATTTGCGCCACATAAGGATGATATAGACCGAAGCCACACATCCGAACAGCGCCGTGCCGACAAAGCCGTGAATAAGCGGCGCAAAGAACAGCGCTATAAAATCGAGGATCGCGGCGATGGTCAGCCGAGAGCCGATTTTCGTACGCACAAACGGACGAGTATCCCGGAATTTGAGCTTATACTGCGCCCACAGATCGTTCAGATTCATAAACACCCTCCTTATACATCAGATCATATACACAACCATTATACCATAAACATACAGATAATGCAAATCTTAGGATGATATGGTTGATATTTCTGTTTTGTGTGATATAATACACTCATAAAACAGACAAAGGAGCAGTTATGGACAGAGGATATCCAAAGGTCACCGTCAGCAATAAGTGCGAGCGCTTCATCAAGGGCGGTCACATATGGGTCTATCATGATGAGATCAGCGATATAGACGGCGCGTATGAAAACGGAGATATCGTGGACGTCCTGACTCAGAAGGGCAGGTATCTCGGCTCGGGATTCATCAACGACAATTCAAAGATCCGCGTGCGTATTCTGTCAAAGAACGCCAACGACCGCTTTGACGAGGCGTTCTACCGCCGCCGTATCGACTACGCGATAGACTACCGCCTGACCGTTATGGGCGAGGATTTCTCCTCCTGCCGCCTGATCTTCGGCGAGGCGGACGGATTCCCGGGTCTTACCGCGGACAAGTTCGAGGATATCATCGTTGTACAGGTGCTGTCGCTCGGTATCGAGCGGATAAAGGATATCGTGCTGAGATCATTGGTAGATTCGCTCAAAGAGCGCGGTCATGATGTCACGGCGATATACGAGCGCAACGACGTCAAGGTGCGCGAGCTCGAGGGGCTGGAGCAGTACACCGGCTTCTACCGCATGGACGGTCTGCGCGACGACCTCGACGGCATGGTCGAGATATGCGAGAACGGTATCAAATACACCGTCGATTATATGAACGGTCAGAAGACCGGCTTCTTCCTCGACCAGAAGTACAACCGCCGCGCTGTCGCCAAGATAGCCGCCGGCAAAAAGGCGCTCGACTGCTTTACGCATACGGGAGCGTTCGCCCTGAATGCCGCCGTCAACGCCGAGCACGTTACCGCCGTCGATATATCGCAGTCGGCGATAGATATGGCTAAGCACAACGCAGAGCTAAACGGCTTCACTAACATAGATTTCGTCACGGCGAACGTCTTTGAGCTTTTGACAGAAGCTGAGCGCGAGCACCGCCGCGACTGGGACATGATCATCCTCGATCCTCCCGCTTTCACCAAAAGCCGCACCACGGCGCACTCAGCCGAGAGGGGATACAAGGAGATCAACCTCAAGGCGATGAAGCTGCTGCCGAGAGGCGGTTATCTCGCCACCTGCAGCTGCTCGCATTTCATGCCCGACTCACAGTTCCGCAAGATGCTGTATTCGGCTGCCGCCGACGCGAACGTCAGCCTGCGGCAGATAGAGTGCCGTCAGCAGAGCGCCGATCACCCCATCCTCTGGGGCGTCGAAGAAACCGATTATTTGAAGTTCTATATATTCCAGATAGTATAAAGGAATTTTAATTATGAAAAAAGCATTTGTAATCGTTTTATCTGTACTTATGATGGCTGTTCTTCTCGTCGGCTGCGGCGATAAAAATGACGTCGCTACCCCCGACAGCGCGACTCCGGACAGCTCCGTTTCCTCAAAAATCACCGAAACTACTAAGGTGATCGAGACAACCACCGAGGGCGGCACAGTTGAGCAGGACAAAGAGGGCAACGTCATCGAGAAGGATAAATCCGGCGAGATCGTCAGCGTAAAGGATGAGGACGGCAAGATCATCGAGATCACCGAGTATATCACTACTCATACTTATGTGGTCGATGGCTCGGGCGACGATGACAGCAGCGATTCCGATTCCTCCGATAGCGGCTCTTCATCGAGATCCTCCGACTCCGGCTCGCAATCCTCGTCGAAGACGGAAGAAGGCTCAAAGGAAGACGCCCCGAAACCCACTATCGGTGAAGAAGACATGGACGAGTACGAGCTTCCTATACTTTGATCAATACAGAAATAACAAAAATCATCCCCGCGCCGAAAGGTACGGGGATGTTCCTTTTATTATATGTCTTTGCGAGGGCTCGTTTTGGGGGAGAGGAGGAGTGGCGAAGCGATAAGGAAGTGATTATACCTGACCGCTTCCAATGAGCGAGACCCGCGACGACGATGTGGCGATCTCAACCGATTAAATCATTCAATCGGATATCAGAACTTCGAACCGCCGCCGCTGTACGAGCCGCCGCCGGAGCTTGTATGGCTGCCGCCGGTATCTTTGGGTCTTGCGGTACGGCTTACGGTGTGATACAGGAAGGTATCGCGCGAGTCGGTCAGATGCATACTGCCCTGACGGACGTAGTTGTTCGCTGCGTGCTCTGGCTGAACCGACTTGAGCTGCGATTTCAAAGACATCGTGACGATCATCGCCACCGCAAAGCCGATCAGCAGAGCCAGAGGCAGGCTGTACCACTGCAGATGCGGCGGTACTGCTTCTGCCAGACCTTTTGCAATGGAGTCGAAGAAGTCATAGTAACCGTGAGAGCCGGGATTGTGGTAAGAGATCGCATTCTCGCGGATCTCCTGGCTCTCGCCGGTCGAGAGCGATTTCTGACATTTGCCGGTACCCAGGACGAAGATCTGTCTGTCGCCGTCTTCGTCGTGTAGGGTGAGGAAGACGATCAGACCGTCCTCGTTGACGCCGTACTTGGTCTCGTAGTAGCGCTCGGCATAATCGAGCGCCGTGCCGTTGAAGCTGAAGGTCGCGCCGCTGAGATCGTTCACGGTGACGAAGCATACGTTGCAGCTCAGCTCGTCGCTCAGCGTGCCGATGGTGGAGGCGAGCTTAGCCTCTTCATCGGGGGTGAGCAGATCGGCGGAGTCGTCCAGATTACTGCTGTATGCGGACGCTGAGAATACCGCGACCGAGAGGATCACAGCCAGAACGATCATGAATGAAAAGATTCGTTTAGTCATCCCGCGCCTCCTCACATAAACTGTATCAGCCACATGATGCCGTAGACCGCGAGGCCTACGCCGGCTGTGATACCGAGGGCGAGCTTCCAGAACTTGCCGGTATCCGTGGGCAGATTGCCGACGAATTTACCGGTCTGACCGTTCATCGCGAAGATGTATTTCTCATCCTTATATGTTGTGTTCAATAACCACACGGGATAGAAAGCGTATTTTGTCTTGCCGTCATGCAGACGAACCGAGCTGTACTCCGGCGTGACGGTGGCATAACCGCTCACCGTATTGCGGAAGGCGTCCTCTGTCGACGCCTTGATGCGCTCGTTGGCGCGCGCTATCGAATCCTCCGCCGTCACGTCGTACTTATCCGCAAAGTAGCCGGAGAGGTACGCGGTCTGGAAGTCGACCGCCTCGGCGAAGTTGTACGGCTCGACGCTCTCCATCAGATCGTCGGGCATACGGGTCGAGCCGTCCACGGGAACATGGTCGAAGCCCAGATTACCCGCGCGGTAGATCGAATAGAACGAGGTCTCGGTGTAGTTGTACTCGGAGTCCGACCATACTCTCGTGCGCGTAGCGCGGTAGCGGATATCCGCGTCTGCGTCAGAGTCGAACAGCCAGAACGGGACGTAGATGCCCTTGATCTCGTCGATATGGTTCTCGTCCTTGAAGACCTTCGGGAGCAGGAATTTTTTGAGATGCTCTCTGTACTTTTCCTTCGCCTGCTCTTTATTGAGCTTGAAGGGGATGACATAGTCGGGCTTGAGAGAACCCTTGAACTGCTCCATAACTATTGCGTGGTTGCCGCAGAAGGGACATTCGGTCGCCGCAGTGTTCGCGTCGCCTACGATCTCGCCGCCGCAGCTTTGGCAGATATAGGAGCGCAGCCCGGTCTCTTCATCCTCCGTCCACTTGGTTCCGGCGTCGGTATTCCAGTCAAGGTTATCGGAGCCTTCATTCTGGAGATCCTTATCATAGCCTTTTAAGGATTCGACGTCGAACTCGGTGTCGCAAAAGGGGCATACCATTTTTTGCGACGTACTGTCAAAGGCGATAGCGCCGCTGCAGCACGGGCATTTATATTCATGTACTGCCATGTGTTTACTCCTTATTAAGGAAAGGCTATAGCATCCTATAGCCTTTCCCTGTATTCATCAAACTTTATCGTTGTCGTCAAATACGTCGCCGCACTCGGGGCAGAACTTGGGAGGATTGTGGGGATCCTCAGGCTCCCAGCCGCACTTGTCGCACTTGTAGAGCGGAGCGTCCTCGGGCTTCTTCGCGCCGCAGTCGGAGCAGAACTTGCCCTTGTTCACTTTACCGCAGGAGGGGCAGGTCCAGCCGTCCTCGGGCTTCTTAGCGCCGCACTCGGTGCAGAACTTACCTGTAGCCTGCTTGCCGCAGGAGGGGCAGGTCCAAGCGTCCGCAGCGGGAGCTGCTGCAGGAGCCGGAGCTGCAGCCTGCTGAGCCGCCTGCTGTGCCTGCTGCTGAGCGCCCATCTGGAAGAGGGTAGCCGCCTGGTTGCCGCCGCCCATGCTGCCCTGAGCCATGCCCATGCCCATGAAGGCGTTCATAGCGCCGTTCTCGTTCTTCGCGGCGTCCTGCATAGCCTGAGCCTGAGAGCCGACGAGGTGAGCTGCAGCCATGCTGGGATCGCGGAAAGCAGCGTTGCGCTGAACTTCCTTGAGCATCTGCTGATCTGCTTCGGGCAGATCGACGTTCTGGAAAGCGATGGATACGATCTTGATGCCGCGCAGCTTGCCCC
>Ga0310690_10009141_pt1 | contig 12461 bp, 16 predicted proteins | sample AusTroGonzalo_MG_2_FD_207661 | JGI IMG/M metagenome (GOLD analysis project Ga0310690, IMG submission 207661) | Bovine rumen microbial communities from tropical cattle in Woodstock, Queensland, Australia - Gonzalo_04 (v2) (version 2) | ecosystem: Host-associated > Mammals > Digestive system >...
CGCTTCAAGAAAATGCTTCCGCTCATCGACGAAGTGCCCGACCGAGAAGGCATCCGTATCCACCTCGGCACCAAACCCGAACACTCCACCGGCTGCGTGCTCGTCGAACAAGCCGCAATCGATGACCTGCAAATATTGTTTAACCAAAGACTAAAATGGTATGACGAATCAGAACTCAGAATCCGAATCGAAGGACTGGACCAAAGTCCTCTTTGAAATCATCATCAAAATTCTCACGTTGGGCATGTACCACGTGGAGAAGCACAAGAAACAGAGCTAAGCCGACCGGCTCTATAAAGAATGGTCAACCATCTACTTATTCACTTTTAAATACTTACTAAAATGGGAAAAGTAAAGTATGCCACCGGTATTGACTACGTAGAAGGCTCTCTGTCTAAGCCGGTGAAGAAAGACGGTCACACTTGCGGCACGTACCTCATCGGTACTCACCGTAAAGCCGAAACGACCAATCCGGACTGCACGCGATTGTATGTCAAAGATGCGGATGCGTACAAACGTACGACTCCGATCAGCAACGACGAACGTGCTCAGCGTGGACGATTTGGAACCGTAGCGGCAGCGGTTGCTGCACGTGCGAAGGACCTGAGCAAGGTCACCACTGACCAGCAGAACTTCCTCGCGCAGAAAGACCTGCCGAACGGCAAGAAGACCATGAAATCGTACCTCTGGTCTCTCGAGTTGGCAGCGTATGACGAAGAGCACTCGTAATGGAAAATTATGAGCGTATGAAACGATTAGTGCAATTGCCTTAGCGTCCTGCAACGTGACCAGGACGATAAGCACGCAAAGTCAGTACTACCAGCGAGGCGACACGACCTGCACGATCGTCACCAAGACCATCGAAACCTACGATGCTTCGAAGAAGCTGTAGGTGAGAAGACTTCTTCTCGTACGACGCGTCGCGGAAACTGCCCTAAAAGAAGGGAAGCGGCTCTGATGAGTCGCTTCCTTTTATATCCGCCAAAACGCATCGTCTTAGCCTGCTTAATTCAATCGTACCATGACGGAGATGACTTGTCCGGCGGCGTTTTCTCCCTCTCGGTAAACAAGAGCCTTTCCTTTGTTCTCGCCGGAGACATAGACGTAAATGCGCAGCGATGTACCATCCGTCATCATGAGAGACGCACTAAACGACTGTGTATTTGGGTCGTACGGGTTGAAAACGCCACTCTTACCGGGAACAATCTTCATCAGATACTCACCCAACGCACTATAATCAATCGGTACTTCCTCAGCAGCATCTTTCGCCAAATCGCAGATATAGAACGAATTCGGCAATATGGCTTCCGGATCTACCACGTAAGCGATGCCGTCATAATAATTGCTTTCACCGCTTGGATAGTGTTCCGGCAGTACACGCTTGGTGGCTGTCTTGGCAATTGGGTCAACTGTGAAGATGGCGTTGCCGCTCCACCACGTCATGACAGACGTTTTGTAAGGTCTCTTGAACGGGTATTGTGCGGAGGTAGACTGGAGCGACTCTGCCATAGTTAGGTCAAGCTCAAAGAGCACCTCAGTAGCAACCCACATATCCATTGGGTCTGTGATATGCTCAACGGCTAATACCGCAGCACTGGAGACATATGTATTCCACTCGTCACTATATTTGAAACCTATGGCATATAACGTACCATTGATGCTGACCAGATGGAGGTTGGAATAGGATTCTTGCCCGTCTTGTGTCAGCGAATAAACCAACTGCGTCTCACCGGGCTTGTCGGGAAAGAGGAGTGCAGCTACTTCTGTGCCTGCGTATGAGACAATAGAACCGAAAACGCCTCTATTGTCAGGCAACAGACATTGCGCTTGTTGTGTGCTATTAAGCATATTCACGACATTCAGGTAGTCGCCTTTGTCCTCCAACTTATAGACGCGTCCGTAGTAGTCATCCAGTCCTCCCATGGAGGGACATGTGTAGATATCATTGCCCATCACTTCCACTTCGCCATAGACATCACTCGGACGGAAATAGCCCATACCACGCTCCGGACGGCCTTGCTCACGCGACCACTCAAAGAGTGCACCATCGGAACGACGGACGAGGAAGTTCGATTCAAATGCAGCGTGCATCAGTTCGCGAATGCGTCCGCGGAGCGGCTCTTGCACATCCTCGATACCCGGATAGTCGTACTCGCAGTTCATCAGCCAGAGCCATTTATCGCCGATGGCATAGATGTAACGTGCCTTCAGGCGCATGTTGGCTTTAATCATGTCCACGATCTCGCCGTTGCCGACTACCTCAATGGTGTACTTGACTTCCACGAGCGTGCCATCGTCGGAAACCGTGTAAATAGGATTCGACACATTGTACGAAGGTTCGTCCTCGTCGGCTTTGATACGCGCCGGTGCTTTTTGTTGACTACTGCCGTCAGCGGCCAATGCGATTGCTTTGGCGCCTGCGATGTCCATTCGTTTGAATTGCATGGAAGTGGCTTTACCTCCTCCGTTGCCTTCGCAGGATACGAATAGCAGCATAGCGATCATTCCGATGCCGAGTGCTGAAAGAATTTTCTTTGTCATAGTAGATATTGTGAGTTTATTCCGGTTCTTACACCTTCACCGGGCTTGGTCTCTGTACATGTCTTGCAAAACCTTTGCGACTGCAAAGGTACGCAAAAAATCTGAATTATACAAGATTTTTGCAAAAAATAATTGTTTTTGCGTGCAAAAAAATACGTTTTCAGCCATTTTGCTCTAAATCTTGCCATTTTTCTTGCATAATCCAAAATTTTGTTGTAACTTTGTAGCGTTTTTTGAAAAGAGGTTATGACGAAGTTAAGTGTAAACATCAACAAAGTGGCTACATTGCGCAATGCGCGCGGGGGTAATCTGCCTGATGTACAGCGTTTTGCTGTCGATTGTGAGTTGTTTGGCGCACAAGGAATAACGGTTCATCCGCGTCCGGACGAGCGCCATATTCGCAAGGAAGATGTGTATCAGTTAAAATCTATGGTGACGACCGAGCTCAACGTGGAGGGTAATCCGACAGAGGAGTTTTTGGCGTTGGTGGAAGATGTGCGTCCGACGCAGGTGACCTTAGTCCCTGATGATCCCGGGCAATTGACGTCTAATCATGGATGGGATACCAAGCGCCATCTGCATTTTTTGAAGGGTGTAGTGAACCAGCTTCATGCTTCGCGCATGCGGGTGAGCATTTTCGTGGATCCGGATCCTGAGATGATTGAGTATGCGTTGCGTACGGGCGCAGACCGTGTGGAGTTGTATACGGGTCCATATGCGGAACTATTTGAGACTGACCCGAAACGCGCGATAGAGTTATATCGTCCGGCTGCAATGAAGGCGCATGAGTTGGGATTGAAGATGAACGCCGGTCATGACTTGAACTTACGGAACTTGAAGCCGTTTATACAGGCCTTCCCTTGGACCGCAGAGGTTAGTATTGGACACGCTATCGTTTGTGACGCACTCTATCTCGGCATCCAAGAAACCATTCAAGAATACCTGGAGCTATTGAAGAAGTAAATCATAAATCATAAATTTGAAACAATCGTGCCCTTTAGGGCTAAGAATTCATAAATAACTACTATGTTATTACAAATTGATACATTAGCTGCGGTAGAAGAACAATTGGCAGCAATAGAAGAACCTATTCAGGAGTCTATCAACTTATGGGAAATGGCACAATATGGCGGATGGATCATGATTATTTTAGCGATCCTTCTCGCGGGCGCGTGCTATATATTTATTGAGCGTCTGGTGGTGTTGAAGCAGGCCACGCGCGAGGATAAATCGTTCATGGACCGTATACGCGATTATATCCATGACGGTAAGATAGACTCGGCGTTGAATCTTTGCAAAAAAACCGACACGCCTTCCGCACACATGATTGAGAAAGGAATCACGCGTATCGGTCGTCCGATGCAGGATGTGCAAGTTGCGGTTGAGAACGTGGGTAACTTGGAGGTAGGTAAGTTGGAGAAAGGGCTCGTTATCATGGCTACGATTGCCGGTGGTGCTCCGATGCTTGGTTTCCTCGGAACCGTATTGGGTATGGTACAGACGTTCTATAATATGGCGCAGAATAACGGTGGCGTGATTGAGATATCAGCGCTTTCCACCGGTATGTACCAGGCGATGGTGACCACTATCGGCGGTTTGATAGTAGGTATATTGGCGATGTTTGCGTATAATTACCTCGTAGCCCGCATTGACCGTGTGGTACGTTTGCTGGAAAGCCGGACGCTTGAATTTATGGACCTTCTTAACGAACCCGCATAATGGCTCTAAAAAGACGAAATAGGGTGGAGGCGACGTTTGCGATGAGTTCGATGACGGACCTCGTGTTTCTGCTGCTGCTGTTCTTTGTGATGGCGAGCACGATGTCTTCGCCTAACGATATCAAGATTAATCTTCCTACGGCTCGTTCTCAACATGCTACGCGACCGTTAGTGGCGAAGGTGTTTATCGATGCGCTGGGCGATTATTCAGTAGCGATAGCCAACGGCAAACCGCAAGCGATAGATCCGAACGCGTTAGATGCGTATCTGGCTGAGATACAAGCTTCCGATTCCACGATGACGGTAGCGCTACACGCCGATGAAGATGTAGCATACAGTAAGGTCGTTCATGTGCTGGATATAGCGAACGAGCACCATATGAAAGTGGTGCTTGCGACCAAGAAACCATGACCAAGAAGCAAGAACGCAAAATAGTAGCCTGTTGTGGTACTATCCTCTTTATGGGGATGGTGGGTTTGTTGCTTTGGTTGGTTCAACTACGCGCTTATCAACCGGAGGAGCCGGATTATGTAGAGATTGTGATGGAGGAATTGGAAACGCCGGAACCGGAGATTCCACGGGTTAAACCCGAACCTGTTTCTTCTCGGCGCGACCCCGGATCTGCTTCGCCTGCTCAATCGCAGCCCTCTAATCAACCGACGGAAAACAGCGCAGAACAAATAGTGTCGGAAGAGGACAGATTGTTAGCTATTCAACAAGCGAAAGCGGATAGTATTGCGGAAGCAAACAGGCAAGCGAAGAAAAAAGCGGAGGAGTTAATAGGCGGATTTACCTTCACTAATCAGCCGGACAACGGTACTGCGGCGAATATGTCGGACCCGAATGGCCGAGGTACCACGAATAAAGGTGAAGGCACCGATGGAGACAATAAATGGTCTCTGGCCGGTCGCGGGTTAGTGGGACAATTGCCTAAACCAGCCAATACATTCAATCAGGAAGGTCGTGTATTGGTAGAAATACGTGTGAATGCAGCGGGACAAGTGATTTCTGCTTCGCATAAAGGTGGTACAATCTCCGACAAGGCCACCATTCAACTCGCTCTCGAAGCGGCTCGCAAGGCTAAGTTTACGAAGGGCGACCATGATCAGATAGGAACAATCACATATAATTTCAAATTCAATTAATCGTAATTCGTAATTTTTAATTTTTAATTTATGAACTACCTGTTCTTAGACAACGGCTTTGAAGAGATAGAAGCCATCACCACCATCGATTTGTTGCGTCGTGCCAAAATTGCTTTAACTACCGTATCCATCACCGGTAATCCGATGGTGCTCGGTGCGCATAATATAGCGGTAGAAGCGGACGGATTGATTGCCAATATCGATTTCTCTGACGCTGAGATGCTTATTCTGCCTGGTGGACAAACGAAATTAGGCGATTGTTCGGCCCTGCGCGAACTATTGGTAGAGCACAACAAAGCCGGCAAGTTGATTGCAGCTATCTGTGCCGCTCCGATGGTATTGGGTAAGTTGGGTATTCTGAAAGGTAAACAAGCGACGTGCTATCCTGGTTGTCAAGAACCGCTCGGCGAGAGTTATGTAGGCGGCTTGGTGGTTGAATCGCAGAATATTATTACCGCCAAAGGTCCGGGTCTGAGTTCTGATTTTGCTTTCTGCATCATTGAGCGTCTCGTCGGAACTGACATCGCCGATGAGGTGTATGAGAAAGCGCAATATTGATTTAGAGTTTAGAGATTAGTCGGCTTCTTAACGGAGGCCGACTATTTTATGGAGTTGCACGCTTAAACGCCAGAAAGGATGGGTGAGAATATAGCGTACGGTGTCATCCAAATTATCATTGCGGTCATCTTCCCATTCGTCCACGGCGTGCTCAAGCAACCATTCACCGGTGAAACGCAGTGGTTGTAACAGCCAATGTGCCGCTTCTAATTGGGTTCGCCAAATCTCCGGATCGTAGGAGCCTGTATAGACTACTTTTACTTCGTTCACTTGTTTGAGAGCCAGTTTTGTGCCTGCCTTGGGCGAGCAGGTGATCCAGTCAATTCCTTCAGGCAAAGGCCGTGTGCCGTTTGTCTCAATGCAGATATAGAATCCCGCTTGGTGCAAGGCATCAATGAGAGGTTTATCGGTTTGTAATGAAGGTTCGCCTCCTGTAAGCACTACCATCTTACGTCGTTCGTTAGGTGTGTCATAGAGGTTCAGTGCCTCGGCCACAATCTGGTCCGCAGACATTTCCATATAATCCGCAAATTCGGTGTCGCACCATGGACATTTTAGGTTACAACCGCTAAAGCGGACAAACACAGCAGGAATCCCGCTGTGTGCGCCTTCGCCTTGAAGGGTGTAAAATATTTCGTTAACGCGATACATTAGTCTCGCTCGTAAATCGCGATATTGCCTTCGGATTCTTGCACAGAGACCTTGTAGCAATTCTCCACGTGGTCGCAGATCCAGCGAGCTATGTTTTCCGCCGAAGGATTAACATCCAGCACTTCGTTGATGTATTTATGGTCAAAAGTGTCTTTTACTACATGTTTGATGTGCGTGAAGTCCGTCACCATCCCATCGCGGTTGAGCTCTTTAGCTTTGCAATAAACGACGATGATCCAGTTATGGCCGTGCAGATTCTCACATTTGCTTTCGTACGACAGTTCCAGATTATGTGCTGCCGATATCTCGATTGTTTTTTGGACAAAAAACATATTATTGACGATTTAGTTTATTGACGATTGATAGCCTGCTTCGCGCAAAGCTTCTTCTCTTTCACGACAAGTACCGCAGACGCCACAAGGTTTATCTCCGCCTTTATAGCAACTCCAGGTCTCATCGTAGTTAATTCCTAATTTTAGTCCGTGACGAACAATCTCCGTTTTGGAAATATTCGTATAAGGCGTCAGTAATCGAACGTTATTCCATGTACCTGCACACACGGCTTTATCCATCGCATCTACAAACTCAGGCCGACAATCAGGATAGATGGTATGGTCACCGGCGTGATTAGCGAGCATGATATAGGCTAACTTCTCATTCTCCGCAATCCCTGCCGCAATAGAGAGCATTATACCATTTCGGAAAGGCACAACGGTACTCTTCATGTTCTCATCGTCGTAATTGCCTTCCGGAATCGCTTCAGCGCCTTCCAGTAAAGAAGAATGGAAGAGTTCTTTGAAGAATGGCAGACGCACAATCTTATGCGGAATACCGAGTCGCTCGCAATGCAATTTAGCGAACGCTAACTCCTTGTCATTATGATTGCTACCGTAATGAAAAGAGACTGCTAACGCAATCCGTTCGCGGTACTCATAGAGCATCGTCGTGGAATCCAACCCACCGGAGAGAACGATTAATGAATCTTTCATTAAATGTTTAATGTTTAATGTTTAATGTTTAATGTGAATTGTTCCCTTAACCGCTTGTTCTTCAGTTCCTCATGATCTTTGTCCGCATAGTTAGCAAACGGATAGATACTGATACCTCCGCGGGGCATGAAATAGCCTGTCACCTCCAGATACTTAGGGTCCATCAGCTTTACCAGATCCTTCATGATGATGTTCACGCAGTCCTCATGAAAATCTCCGTGATTGCGGAAAGAGAAGAGGTAAAGTTTGAGACTCTTACTCTCTACCATCCTTTCGCGGGGGATATAACTGATGTACAGATGTCCGAAATCCGGTTGTCCGGTTTTGGGACACAAGGTTGTAAACTCCGGGCAGTCAAACGTCACCAGATACTCATTCTCCGGATGTTTATTGGGGAAAGTCTCCAGCACAGCTGGATTATAATTATCGCTATATTGTACGTGTTGGTTACCCAAGAGGGTGACACCCTCCAATTCTTGTTCTGTTCGCATAAGATCTATTATTTTAACTCTTGCAGAGCGCGTTTCAATTCGTTGTCAAAGCGCAGATTAAAGGCCGCTTGTCCGCGTTGGTAGTAATAACGAAGAATAATCTCGCTGCCCAGCATCTCTTTCACTTCGTCTATATTACGTTGGATCGCTTGGCGAAAATCAGGCTTCAGGTCTGCGCGAAGCGCTTCCAAGCGGGCGAGGGTAGTGGAATCGATATCTTCATGTTTGGCCATCTTAATCATGTCTTCGAAGTACTTGCTCGTTTCCGTTTCGTATTCAAAACCACGTTCATCGAGGAAGGCACAGAAATCGGCTATCTCTTCGTCTGTCAATACAAACTCTGAAGGCTTAGCGATACTGTCGTGCAAACGATGATAGCGGGTCGCATAATCGAAGAAATAATTGTTGATATACAGCGAATAGCAGATATCCACTTTCGCGGAATCATTCATCACGATATCCGGCAGAATGCCACCGGCGGTATCTTTCTTCAGTTCGTGTCCTTTCTGTCGCTCGCTATAATCGATGGCCTGGATACAACGACCCGAAGGCAGGTAATACTTACTGGTTGTCACTTTGACATGTCCGCCGTAGGCAACAGGTCGTACATTTTGTACTAAACCCTTACCGAAAGTACGTTGTCCAATGAGTTTTGCGCGACCTAGATCTTGCAAGGCACCGGACACGATCTCGCTTGCGGACGCGGAGTGTTTATCGACCATTACCATGAGCGGCAGGTCTTTGTAGCGTGGGTTATTACGGGTCTTGTACGTGCGACAACTATTCGCCGTTTTGCCCTTCGTTTCCACAATCGTCTGATCCGCCTCCACAAAGAGATTGACTAATTGCAAGGCCTCATCCACGATACCGCCTCCGTTTCCACGCAGGTCGATGATGAGTTTGCGGGCACCGTGGGTATAATAGAGATCATCCAACGCGTTTGTGAACGCCAAAGCTGAACCTTCGGTAAACTCTCCGAATGCGATGTAACCCACCGGTTCAGAAAGACTATCTGCTATAAAACACGAATAATAAGTGACAGGATCTAGGTGTATATCCTCGCGCACGATAGACACTGTGAAAGGTTTCTCCACGCCTTCGCGCTCTAACTCCAACACGACCGTTGTTCCCGGCACGCCGCGGAGATTATTGCTCACTTCGCTAACTGTTAAGCCTTTGGTACTCTTGCCGTCCACGGATAGAATTCGGTCACCCGCTTGCACGCCTGCACGCTGAGCAGGTTTGCCTTCGTAAGGATTGACGGCGTAGGTGGCTAAAGAATCTTTGCGTGCTTTGGTCTTTCGATTGTCGCCTTTCACCTTGATGGGGCGTTGTTGAATAATACTGCCTATACCGCCATACTTGCCGGTGGTCATCATTCGCAACTCGCGGTCGTTCTTCTTCGGGTAATAGACCGTGTACGGGTCTATTTTTCTCAGCATCGCGTTGATGGCGGTTTCCGTCAAGTCCTCGTAATTGAGCGTATCTACATAGTTGACATCCACCTGTCGCACAACATCGTTAAAGATATTCATGCACTCATCCGCCCGCACGGTTGCTTGACGATCCTGAGCAAACAAGGACAATGGACAAAGGACAATGGACAAAAGACTTATTATTATCTTTCGATTCATATTTGGTCTTTATTCTTTCAGTGAAACGGTCTTTATTCTTTCAGCGCAGCGGTCTATCGCAAGGTATTGGGTACAAACTCGCTGACGTTCTTGCCGTAGGCGTAGAGGTCACGTACCAGGGTAGAGGATATATGAGCGTATTCGGGACGGGTGTAAAGAATGATGGTTTCCACACCGCCGAGTTGCTTATTAGCCTCCGCCATATTGCGTTCGTATTCAAAATCTTCTACGCAACGTATACCACGTAAGATGAACGAAGCGCCTTGCTTTTTCGCAAAATCAACGGTTAAGCAGTCGTAGATAACCACTTGTACGCGGGGATCATCTGCAAAAATCTTACGAATAGCTTCTTCGCGTTCGCGGATAGGGAAGGTCTCGTTTTTGGTTCGGTTACGACCAATACCGATAATGATCTCATCAAATAACTCCAAGCCACGCTTCACGATATCGTAGTGACCGATAGTAAAGGGATCAAATGACCCGGGGAATATAGCTTTTTTACTCATAACTCTAAACTTTTACGGTGATTTATCACCGGATAATTATACATTTCAATAAGTTTCTCGCGCAGGTAGGCTTCATCTTTGTTGGGGATATCGATGAGTGCTACGCGGCTGTCTATATAGGCATCAAAATCTGTGCCACGTTCGTAGATTTCGTATCCTTGGTGGATATGTCGGTCGATGATATCACACACGTGTTGAATCTGGTCATTGAACGGCAACTCGCGATACTCAGGGTGTGCAGCAAGGAGCGCATCTATCTCAGGATTGATACTGGGCGTCAAGCGGTAGACGACATCACCTTTCCAACCCTTGATACCGGTTGCCATTGATTCGACATCATCTTTTTTAGTCTTGCGCCAACGAGGATTGTCTCGCTTGAGTTGCATCTCTCGCGCTTTCAAATAATCGCAAGGGTCATACTCATAATTGATACTAACGGGACAAATATTAAGCGCTTTGACCGCTTCGTAGAAATCAGGCGCGTCCATGGTCAGCATCTTGAGCACGCTGCCTTGCGTCAGGTCATTACTGTCTTTTGCTCGTCCTTCGCGTTGCGCCAACCAAATGGATTTATGTTGGGCTCTGAGATGACGAATATACGCGCTTAGTTGCTTGGCGTTTTCTAATTGTGCGTGCGCACCTACGTTGCGCTTAACCACAAAACAACGATTAAAGCGAACGAACCATTCAATCCATTTATTAGCGAACAGGTTATTGCCGATGCCGATGAACGGACGGATGAAATAGCGGCAGCGTAGCTTATATGACAACCAGGCCGAGTCCATGACGATATCGCGATGATTAGTCATGAAGAATGCCCCTTGCTTAATGTCCGCTTCTATCTGTTTGCGGTCACCCAAATAATCCAGACGCAAACTCGAAGTTGTGCGCCAAGCCAGTATCTGCAGTATAGGAAAAGCGAATAACCAATCCAAAACGGTTAATAATCCGCCAACTCGATACGCCCGTATATCCTTAAAGTCATACTTCATACCATTTAAACAATTTAACGGCTTAACCGTTTAACGCGTCTAACGCCGCTTTGGAAGCTTCTCTGTATGCTACCATCAATCCGCCTGTCCCTAATAAGGTGCCACCGAAATAGCGCACGACAACCACCAGTATATTATCCAAACCGCGGGCATCAATCGAACGCAAAATAGGCGCACCTGCTGTACCGTGCGGTTCTCCGTCATCTTTCGTCCGCCAGAGGTTCGGTCCTAACCGATAAGCGTAGCACACGTGTCGCGCATCATGGTATTTCTTCTTATACCACGCCACACGCGCTTTCGCTTCATCCTCATTGGCAATCGGTTCGGCGAATGCCAGAAACTTACTGCCTCGGTCCTTATATATACCCTCTGCTGCCAAAATCTTAAATCATAAATCTTAAATCATAAATCCTAAAGACCAAGTTTTTTACGCAGGTCTTTCGGAATAGCATTCTTATGTACCAGCACGTCGTTCGTCTTATATTGCATGAACGCCTCGCTGATATACCAGATACCTTTGTAATCGGAGCGGAGGGTGCCCCAGCTGTTCTTAACCATGTAATAACGTTTGCCGTTTTGGTCCTTGGCGGTACCGAAGATCTGCATACCATGGTCATCGGTCGTCTCCCAATTATCGTAGGCATCTTGACGCATCTGTTGAGTGATGGTTTTCTCCGGAAGAGGTTTCTTGGTCAACTCCTCTTTCTGTTTATCGGCTGAAAATCCTACCCATTTAGCCATATCGCTACCGGTTAGATCGGCACCTTTATCGGCATCAGGCACTACGCCTATACCTTTGCGTGTAAAACCAATCTCACTCACGTCAGCGCCCCAGGCCAAGGTATAACCGTTCGCCAAGGCGTTGTCAATAATGCGCATCAGGTCCTCCAACGGCACATTGTACATCTGGTCCATGCGCCAGTTATCCGGCACCTCCAGCGCAAAACGTGTGTAGAATGGATGATGCGTGTAACTGGTAATCGACACGTAGTCCTCAGCGTTCAGTCCTAACCATTTAACAAACGACTCCGGCGTATATTGTTTGCCTTCGTACTCAAAACTCTCCGGACACGGACCCAGATACGTATCAAAAATAGCTTGCAGTCCTTCGCGCCAAACAGGACTAAGTTTCTTCTGACCCGTAAGCCCCTTCAAGTAACCGCCTGTGACTGCACGGAACTCATTGAAGACAGGCAAACTATCCGCTTCCGTCCAACCATAACGAATACCGTTCAT
>Ga0310690_10009144_pt1 | contig 12459 bp, 16 predicted proteins | sample AusTroGonzalo_MG_2_FD_207661 | JGI IMG/M metagenome (GOLD analysis project Ga0310690, IMG submission 207661) | Bovine rumen microbial communities from tropical cattle in Woodstock, Queensland, Australia - Gonzalo_04 (v2) (version 2) | ecosystem: Host-associated > Mammals > Digestive system >...
TAATGATGAAAGGGGGAATAAAGATATGAAGATAAAAGATTTCTTCCAAATCGTCGGAAATGGTTTGCAATACGCGATTAGTCTTGCACAAGTCGAAGACGCTTTAAGAATTGCCGGTATTATCTTATCCGTTATCATTTCGATCTTAATCATCATTGACAAAATCGTTTCATGGTGGACCAAGGCTAAAGCGGACGGCAAGATAACCGAAGACGAAATCAAAGAAGGCGTCGAAATCATTAAAGAAGGTACTAAAGAAATCAAAGATCATATCGAAGACAAAAAGTAATTATGGCCACAAATCAAATTCCAAGAAAATACGATTGGTTTTTTGCTCGAAGCGATATGTTGTTAAAAGACAAAGAAGCGTTAATTTTCTTTCATTACAACATGGCTTTAGCCAAGACTTTAAAAATGTTTGAATATGACGGTCTTCCGGATACAATTCCGTACCGCGAATTAGAAAAGATTTTACAATTAAACAGTTTTGCGTATTGGCTTAAAAAAGATGATAAACTATATGTCTTTTTCGGCGGTCTTGGTGGACGTCCAAATGAATATTATCAGCCGACAAACTTCATCGTCGCGAATCCATATTTGCAATTCTTCAAGACTGTTAAAGTCAACGAAGAAGGCGTCTTAATGTGGAATGATTATTCACATATGGGACTTTCATTAATGCTTCGTCGTTACGCTGAATTAATGGCGGAATGTGATATCACTTTGCGTTTCGGTTTGATTAACGATCGTTTAGTTTCTATTCTTCAAGCGTCTAACGATACCGCTAAAGAAAGCGCAGTCGCTTTACTCGAAGATATTGAAGAAGGGCGAAAACTCGGCGTCATCATGGGTGAAGATTGGATAGACGAGAACGGAAACGTCAAAGTCCATGACTACCGCAAGGCCAATACACAAGACATAAAAGACGTTATGGAATTACAACAGTATTTAAAAGCGTCTTTTTGGAATGATATCGGTATTCAAGCCAATTACAATATGAAACGCGAAGCGATTAACGATTCCGAAGCCGGTATGAATGAAGAATCTTTAAAACCGTTTATTGACGATATGTTAGAATGTCGTAAAGAAGCGTTAGACAAGATTAATAAGCAATTCGGCACAAATATCACGGTCCGTTTTGCGTCTTCATGGGTTAGACGTGAAAAGATCGTCAGCGACGAAACCGAAGAAGACAAGCCGGAAGAACAAGTCGAAGAAACACCAAGCGATGAAGAAAAGCCGGACGAAAAAGGGGGTAACGAAGAATGATAAAATGTAGTGAAGTATATACCGAAGATTTAGTCTTCGCCGGTACTCGCGCAACTATTATTCACGCGATCGAATCAACATTGTCCGGTGGATCATATGACATTAATGAAAATCTACATGATATTCTTGTAACTAACGCTGACGCTACGGAAATAGAATACTTATTGAATCGTCAAGATCGTTATTTATCGCCGTTATTTGTGCGCATTTTAGCACATAATCCCGATGAAGAAGATCATTTAATTAATGTTTCGCAAAAACTAGCAAATATTATTCTTAATCGCTTTTTAATCGGTTGGTCTAAACTCGCGGACGCGGTATTCGCGGACTATAATCCTATTGATAATTACAACATGGTAGAACAAAAGGAAACCGATTTTGAAGAACATACCGTGACCGATAATGACGAAACAGTTAAACAAAAATACGCCGGATTCAATGCTTCTACACCGTCCGACGTTAGCGAATCCGTTACTGACGGGACAATCGACACTACAAAAACCGATACCGGAAGCAAAGCCAAAAACGAATTAACACGTCGTGGCAATATCGGGGTTACTACTAGCCAACAAATGATCGAATCCGAATACAATTTAAGAAGAAAAAATTTTTTAGATTTGATTTACAAGGATATTGATAGTATTTTATTTATCGATTATTATTGTTAATAGAAAGGGGAAAATTATGAAAGGTGGTTACCAAATTATCGATTTACGCAAATTATCTTTGGAATTATCAAATTCAACCGGTAATATTACGGACGTCGATATCTTAAATCAATTAAGAAACCTACGCGAATATATCGAAAAAGGACACGACTTCACAAAGCCACTTAATAAGGCGTTAAAATGTGTCATTATTAGAATGCGCGACGGTAAAAACAATGAAAAGTTAGAAGCGTGTCAATGGGCGAATATTGAAACTTCTAATAATTCATTAACATACGAAATTAAAGCAAAAGGTCTTATGATTGAAGTCGTTTTCGAAGAAAAAACCGACGATGACGGTAATAAATATTACGATATTAAAACCGCTAAATATTTATACAATCATAACGAAATCGTCGAAGGCAATTTAACCGTTTCCGGCGACTTAACAATCGGTGGCGCTTCTACCTTTGAAGACACAGCGCAATTCGAAGAAGACGTAGCCATGAGCAAAGATTTAGCGGTAGCGGGTGACGCTACATTCCAAGGGGCTATCAATGGTGAAACAAATCCGAGTGTTAAAAAGATTTATTGCCACCCAATCGCTATTGTTTATTCTAATAGTGATAGTGATGGTGTTTATGCAAGATTAACCATGCTTGTTTTTAATAACACAAATACAGCATTTACAAAGTCATCTTTTGCACAATGGTTAAAAGATTTATATGATTTAAACAGCAACGCAAAAGTATTAACAAGTGGTGCTTTAACAAAAGATACAGTAACATTAATTGCTTCATATATTAGATGGACAGGAAATGCATTTGATTTAGTTGGTATTAATGCTTCAACAGGTCAGAATGGAACATTTAGTGGTATTTCATTAGATAGTTTAATTTCAGCCAATTCAATATTTGAAGATGGTGTTAATGCAATTAATTAATATTTAAGAAAGGAAAATTAACATGGAAGTTAAACAAATCGCGAGTTTATTAAACTCTATTATCGCCGAACAAGTCGGCGAAGAAGCAACATTATTAAACGAAGATTTAAGTAATGTTGTTGACGTTGGTCGTAGCGTCTTTAACGCAACTTCATACGACAAATTCACAAAAGCACTTGTCGATCATATCGGCCGTGTGATCTTCGTTGATCGTAAATACGAAGGCGTCGCACCAAGCGTCATTTATGACGGTTTCGAATTCGGCGCTGTGCTTGAAAAAATCGGTAGTGATATTCCACAATATACCGAAAATGAAACATGGGATCTTGAAGGCGGTCAGTCCTACGATCCAAACGTGTTTTATGCACCAAGCGTTTACGCTAAATTCTTCTCAAGATATGTCACTTTCGAAGTGCCATTATCCGTCACTGACAAACAAGCCAAATCCGCTTTCAGTAGCGCACAAGAATTAACAAGATTCGTTAATATGCTTTTCGGCAAAGTCGATGACGCTATGTCACTCGCACAAGAATCCTTGGTCATGCGTACAATTAATGGCGCGATCGCTGAAACTGTGTATGATGACTATGCCGATTTAGAAGATATCGGCGCGTCAAGTGGTATTAAAGCGATCAACTTACTTTATCTTTATAATCAAACCGTGGCCACACCATTAACACAAGCCGAAGCCATGGCTAGTCCGGACTTCATTCGTTTCGCTAGTGCCGAAATGATGAAAGTCGCTAACCGTTTAAAAAAGGTTTCAACCTTATTTAACGTCGGTGGTAAAAAGCGCTTTACACCTATGGCGAATTTAAAGATCGTTCTACACGCTGACTTCAGCGCTAACGCCAAGGCATATTTATATTCAAATACATTCCATGATGAATATGTCAAATTACCAAAGGCCGACGAAGTACCATATTGGCAAGGTAGTGGCGACGATTATGATATCGCTAATACAACAGCGATCGACGTCAAGTTACCAAGTGATAATACAAAATCCGTTGCCGTTGACGGCATTATCGGTTGTATGTTTGACGAAGAAGCGTTAGGCGTTTTGAATTTCGAAAGATATACAACAAGTCAATACAACGCTAAAGCGGAATTCACAAACTATTGGCACAAGCAAAAAGCATGTCAATTCCTCGATCTTAATGAAAATATTGTCGTCTTCCTTTGTAACGACACAACAAAAGATTAGTCGAAATCCACGAATTAATAGTGGTACGTAATCCGGTTTGTTTATACCGGTTAATCAACAATAAACGTGTTTGTTAAAAAATGGCGGTGGGTGGAAATCCACCGCCATTTTAGTTAGAAAGGGGATTTTATGACAGTCAAAATAAAATTGGATTTATATAAATTAGTTAATACGACTTTTACACTATCAAGTGGAATCGCTTTTTCCGAATTGGCTGATAAAGAAAATTTCGCGTCAGCATATGCCGAAGCAACAACGATCATTATTACGCAATCGGCAAATTCCAAATCAATTAATGTTAGTGGAATCGCTTTGCTACAAAATGACGATCGCTTGAATTTATCCGCTTCAAGTGATTATGTTATTTTTTCCGGTTGGTTTAATGAAGCCGTAGCACTACCACAATTCTTACAATTACTCGAATTAGAAATTATTACAATCATCACGGACGAAACCTTATTATATTTATATCGCTTAAATGATAAGAAAGAAGCCGTCGACAAAGATTTAATTTTAGTTAATTTTATGATCGGCAATTTCAAAGCGCCTTTGGGTATTAAAAATATCGAAATTGACGTCTTAAATTATAATATAGATAATTCATACAATTACGTTTATATTCCAAAATTAAAGCGCTATTACTATATTACTAATATTCAGTTTATTAATAAGGATTACACGCGTTTACTTCTTCAAGAAGACGTATTAATGTCTTGGAAAGATTTAATCGAAGAACAAAGCGTCTTTGTAACAAGATATGAAAATGCTACAAATTTATTATTAGTAGATAATAGACGTCCACTTGAAGACGTTATGACAGTTGAATATACAACATTCGATCAAACTTCTTCCGGAAGTTTAGTCAACACTACTTTTGATTTTAATTTAGCGTCAACTGTCTATTGTTTCATGGTTACTTCTATTTCTTCTTATCCTATGGTAACAAGGACCACAGTTTCAACACCTACCGGCACGGACTTACCAAGCATTAATAATTGTTTAAATGATTGCGATTGGGTTTCGTTCTTAACCGAAGATCAAGCGTCAACGTTCTATCAATCATTATTTGAAGATAGTCCGACAGCGTCTTATATTAACTCGGTTGTGCTTTTACCATTTAATCCATATTTAGATAATAAACCATACGATGATTTTGAAAATTCCGTATTATATGCCGGCGATAAAGTTTTAACCACTAGTGGTTTTTATGATTTAGATCACATTCCGTCCGGATCAACAGTGGTTACAGTTAAACGCTCAAAGAAAGGTGCTTCGCCATATTTCATCGTTTATGACTTTACTTTCACAGTGGGTAATTACTTTTATGATCGTGAGCCATACCGCAACGCGGAATTATTTATTCCGTTTGTTGGTTGGGTACAAATTCAAATTAAACATATCGCTAATTATCGTTGTATTGTTTATTATACGATCGATCACATTACCGGAAGCGGAACGGCTTATCTTTATAATGTAACATTACAAAAATTGATTTGGTCTTCTAACTGTCAATTAGGTTTGAAGATGAATCTAACAACAAGTAACGCACTTGAAATTGAAAGACAAAAAGAAGCAAGTCAATTAAATTTGATTATGGGTTTATTGACTTCCGCGGTTTCGATTGGTGTTGGCGTCATGGCGGAAAATCCGGTCGCGATTGCCGGTGGCGTTCTTTCCGGTGGTAAAGCGATTGCAACGGCCGTTAATGTTAATAACCAATTATTCCAACGCGCACAAACAAATTTCGGTACGGGCGAAGGTGCTATGCACAGTCCTATTCCAAATAAGATCAATGTTAGATTTACACGTAACCGTCCATTAACTTTAACTTCGGACGCGACATATCGTGCTTTATCGGGTTTGCCTTATAATAACTATACAACGCTAACCGGCTTTACCGGATACGTTGAAGTCGGCGATATTCAATTCGACGCTAAAGGAAATAATATTTACAGCGATGAAATAAACGAAATCGTGCAATTATTAAAATCCGGTGTTATATTTTAATTGGTCAATAATTTAATCATTTTTGACAATTCCTTTTGACAGTAATAACCGCATAGCAAGGTGTGCGGTTATTATTTTATTTTAAAAAGTTTTCAATTAAGTGTTGACAACGGTTTTCAAAATGATATAATGAAGGCACAAAATTAAAATTCAAAATTAAAATTACACTATTGAAAGGACACTAAATTATGACAAACAAAAGAATTATTAACGAAGCAAACAAAATCTTATCATCATTACAAAAATTACAATCGCGTTGTAATAATTTAATTTATAACGCAAGTAAAGATCGCGAGTGGTTACCACCGCACATTCAAAAAGTTATCGAAACAATCGACGAATTAAGTAATTTTGATTTAGAAGATTCAATCGTCAATGCTTACGATTACGAAAACTAAATGAAAGGAATTGTCTATTATGATTAAAGTAACTAATATTTCATACGGTCATCATTACTTGATTCACGTATTTTATAAAGATTTAACAAGTCAAGATATACACGCGTATTCTAATAAGCATTTAAACGAAAAAATCAACTCGTTATACAACGATCCACGCGTTTACGATTATTACGTTTATGTCGGTATTGATTTCGATTTAGAAGAAGGCGAATGATATGAAGTATACAGTTATCGAAACACGAACATATAGTGATGATTATAAAGATCATAATGACGTTAAATACGTTTATAACGGAAGCGTGATCGTCCGAAATTGGGGTAAGAACATATGAGATATAGTAGACAAGATTTCGAAAATTGGGTTAATCAACTCGATCGCGATATTACGGAATTAAATTCACATAGTTACGATCCATTATTGAATTTAGGCGATAAATTTGAAATAGGATTTCGCGGTAAACTTCATCGTGTGGTCCTTATTAAAAACGGCGAAACGATCGCGTGTGGTATTAGAAATATAACCGAATCAATTATTAGATATAAAAGGAAATATAGTTTATGAGCAAAAAATATTATAACGTCGGTATGATCGGCGGACTACACATGGCCGGTAACGCTGAATGTTACAAGGACGATCAAATTATTAAGCGTTATTCATATGTTATTTCAGTAAAAGCGGATAAAAAATACGGATATTTCATAATTAGTCAAAAAATATATCGCCATGAAATAATGTCTACAATTAGATATCGCGATTGCGATCGAATCATTTACACCGATTCAAAGGGTGTTAGAAAGGAAATAAGACAAGATGACTAAAGAAGAATTATTCAGCAAATATGAATTCGTTGTCGGATTCAAACCAAAGAACGATTTAAAGATTATGACGGATCAAGATAAAAAACATATTAGAATATTGGCGATCCTTCAATTAGCACATGATAACCAAATCGAAAAGATTTTAAATGCTAATTTCAACGAAAAATTCTATTATGATCAAGAAAATAAAATGGCGTACTATTGTATAAAAATCCAAAGGGAAAGGAAGGACGTAAAATATGCCGACTGTTAGAAGCAAATTAAAAGACGCTTTCGATATCGAATTAAAAAAGGCGACGGATACTTTATTAAGATATCCACAAGATAGCGACGGCGTCAAAGTCGCGTTGGAATATGTAAACGCGATCAAAAGATTAATCGCTGTTTGCGAAGAACGAAATAGATATTAACGCATTTGCGTTGATATATAGACACTACAATAATATACGAAAGGGGAATTACAATTATGATCAAGTTATTATTAAAGTCTAAAAAGAAACAAACCAAAGACGGTAAAAAGAAATTCCGTACTTACTTCACTGACGTTATGATTCTCGTCAAAGGCGAAGAAGAAAAAGGCAAACAAAAGAAGACCATTACCGTAAGATTTGCCGAATCCGTCGATACTAGCAAATTAATTCGTGGTTATTTGAACGTCGATGAGAAAGATATCGACTTACCATTCAAATACCAAGTAATCGAAAAAGACGGTAAACCTTCATATCCTTCGATCTACATTCGCAAGTATGAATCTTATGAAGAAAAGAAAGGTGCTTCCACAATTACTTTCTTAACTGAAGAAGATGAAACCGAAGAAACCGTCATCGATGAAGAAGACGTCGAAGAAGTCGACGACGAAGAATAATTAACTATCGTCAAGGGCGGTAATGGTGTATAATGCTGTTACCGCCTATTTTGTTAAAAGGAAGAAAAATTATGAATCTTAAAATGTTAAAAGGAATGTCGCTTAACGACTTACTGAATGTCGATTTTACACAGTTAAAAGAAGACGAAGTCGCATATGTCGAAAAAAGATTAGTAAGAACGGCAAACCGCCGTATTGCTAAATTAAAGAAAGCCGGATTAATTAGTCAATCACATTTGACCGCTAAAGAAAAGAAAGGTCTAACAAGTTACAGCGCACCACAATCACGAACACGAGTAACGCGCGGTGGGAAGATCGTTAAAATCAACGTCCGTAATAAACTTGTTAAGTCCGCCAATAAGGCGCGCGACGTCTTATTAAAGAAGACTTCTAAAGCGTCCGAAATTACCGGTCAAGAAGCAAGATATAGAAAAGTCATTTCCGACACTTTAGGGAAGGACGTTAAATTAGATCGTCGTAGATTAAAACGTGTTGGAAAACTTATGAAAAAAGCCGAAGAATTATACGGCATGGGAACAACGAATAAAAAATTCAGCGGATCGCCTTATGTTTTGCAAACGATCGTCGATATTGTCAAATCGAGAAGATATATCAAGAATGACGAAGCCGAAGAAATCATTAACGAAGCCATTGAAAACGGATACCAAAAAGCACAAGAATTAATGAATGAATTAATGAAAGCAAGCGAAGACGAACAAACCGATATCGACTTTTTAAGCGATGACGATTTGTACGGAATTTTCTAAAAAGTTAGATAATTTTCGCTTGTCTTTATCATCATTAAAAAGTACATTCAAAACTATTAAAACGAATAAGAAAGTTATTTACTATAATATTGCGTGCGGTTTTGATATCGAAACTTCATCGTTCTACGAGAATCTTATACAAAAGCCGGAAAATAAACGTGCGATCATGTATGCTTGGAAATTCGGCATTGAAGACATATCGATTATCGGCCGAACATGGGAACAGTTAATCGAATTGACGAATATTGTCACGGAAATTTTAGAATTATCCGAAGACAAACGCATTATTTGTTACGTTCATAATTTGGGTTATGATTTTCAATTCTTTAGACCATATTTTGAATTCACGCGCGTTTTCGCTTTAGATATGCGCGAGCCAATCCAAGCGATCACGGAAGGCGGAATCGAATTTCGTTGTAGTTACAAACTTTCCGGCTATGCCTTGGAAAAAGTCGCTGAACACTTAACGCGTCATAAGGTCCGTAAATTAGTGGGATATCTTGATTATAAGAAAATACGAACACCACAAACAAAACTGACACCAAAAGAAATTTTATATCTTGAACATGACGTCGATATTATCATCGCTTACATTCGCGAAGAAATCGAGAATCAAGGCGATATCACGAAGATTCCATTAACGAAGACCGGTAAGGTCCGCACTTATTGCCGTAATGCTTGTTTATATACGCATAAAACGCACAATCGTTACGATCCAAAGTTTTATCAATATCATCGATTGATGAAACGATTAACGATTACAAGCGTATTAAATTATAAAATGCTACGTCAAACATTCATGGGCGGATTCACGCACGGCAATCACTTACATATTGGCGAAGTATGCGTCAATGTTTCTTCTTTCGATGAAACGTCCGCATATCCGTATTTTATGGTCAGTCAATTATTTCCTATGTCAAAAGGCGAAATGATCGTCTTAAAAGATAAAAACGACTTCTTAAAAAATTTGAAATATTATCATTCAATTTTTACAGCGACTTTCTATAACATTAATGAATCATTTACGTTTGATCACTATATATCAATTAGTAAATGTATTGAGAAAGAAAATGTAACCGCCGATAATGGGCGATTAGTTAAAGCCGATAAGATTACGATCCTTTTAACAAATATCGATTTTGAAATTATCCAAAAAACTTATACATGGTCCAAAATGACAATACGCAATTTTACACGATATAGACGCGGACTATTACCACGCGATTTAATTCTCGCGATCTTGGACTTATACGAAAAGAAAACAACATTAAAAGGCGTTGAAAAAAAAGTTATCGAATACCAAGAAAGCAAAGAAAATGTTAATGGCGTTTACGGTATGACCGTCACGGATATATGTCGCGATGAAATTAGTTATATCGAATACTTTGAAGATGAAGACAACGAAGCATGGTCCAAAGAAGCGCCGGACTATGAAAAGATGATCAATAAATACAATAAAGATAAAAAGCGCTTTTTATATTATCCATGGGGCGTCTTTGTAACGGCCTTCGCTAGAAAGGCCATTTGGGACGCGATTCTCGAATGTAGCGAAGATTATCGTTACAGCGATACGGATTCGGTTAAATTTACCAATCTTGAAAAGCATAAAGATTATTTTATTCAATATAATAATCGTTTATTAATTCGATTGAAAAAAGTCATGGAAATATTAAATATTCCATTTGAGAAATGCACACCGAAGACGATCGACGGGAAAATTAAACCGATTGGCGTTTTTGAATACGAAGGTACATATCCACGTTTTAAATATTTGGGTGCAAAGCGTTATATGTACGAAGATGATGAAAATAAATTGCATTTAACCGTTAGTGGAATTAATAAATTTGTGTGCGTGCCATATCTTCAAAAGACTTATGGAAATAACACAAATATATTCAACGTCTTTAATGACGGTTTAGTCATTCCAAAAGGTCAAACCGGAAAACAAATTCATACTTATATTGATTATGAAACGAAAGGAATTGTCCGCGACTATTTAGGCGATGAATATGAATATCACGAATTAAGCGGTATTCATATGGAAGATACGGAATATTCGTTATCCATGAGCGAAGAATTCTTACGCTATTTGTTAGGCGTACAAATAAAGGTATAATAAAATTATGAAAACATATGCACTATACCATGGCGATAAATTTATCGATATGGGATCAAGAAAATATATTGCTGAATTAATGGGCGTCACGGAAAAAACCGTCGAATGGTACACATATCCGGCTTGGCGAAGACGTCACAAAAACGAAAATAAAGGAATCATCATTATTAAGGTGTAGAAAGGGCTATTATGGCGAAGAAAAATATATATTGGGATATTTATCCGATTTTATCTAAAAAAGCGCGCTATAACGTCATTTACGGCGAAAGAAGTAACGGCAAGACATACGGCACACTTCAATATTGTTTAGAATGTTATTTTAAAGATGAATCCGAATTCGCGTATATTCGTCGTTGGGACGAAGATTTAGTCGGTAAAAAAGGCGAATCCTTATTCAACGGAATTCTTAAAAACGGCGTGATCAACAAACTTTCAAAAGGCAAGTGGAATCATGTTGTATATAAGTCACGCGCTTATTACTTCGCTTTCATCGATGATGAAGGCACGATTATATCCGACACAAAGCCGTTTTGTTATGCGTTTGCATTAACACAACATGAACACTACAAATCAAATAGTTATCCAAATATTCGTAATATTATTTTTGATGAATTCTTAACGCGTGGTGTATATTTACCGGACGAATTTGTAATCTTCCAAAACGTCTTATCAACTCTTATCCGTTTACGCGATGACGTGATTATCTTCATGCTTGGTAATACTGTAAACAAATATAGTCCATATTTCAAAGAAATGGGATTAGATAGAATCCGCGATCAAAAAATCGGTACTATTGATTTATACGACTATGGCGACAGCGGTTTAACCGTGGCCGTCGAATACTCGGATATGCCGGTCAAAGAAAAGAAAAGTAACGTCTATTTCGCATTTGATAATCCACGATTAGAAATGATTAAAAATGGATCATGGGAAATCGATTTATATCCACATTACCCGCGCGATCAATACGAAGGCATTAATCCGTATAAAGATATCAAATTCACATTTTATATTGAATTCGAAGGTAGTACGCTTCAATGCGAAGTCATTTATAAAAAAGAAGATCGCGAAGGCAATCACAAACCGTCTTACTTCTTATTTATCCACCCGAAAACAACGCCAATCAAACAAGAAGAAAAGCCATTAGTCTATTCACAAACGGTTAGTCCTTTGCCTAATTATCGACGCAAGATCACGAAAGCGACTTCCATGATTGAAAAGAAAATTCAACAGTTTTTTATCAAAGACAAAGTCTTTTACAGCGATAACGAAACCGGCGAAATCATGCGTAATTATTTGATATGGTGTAAGTCCTAACCTACTACACGCAAATTCACAAAATATTTTAAGCGGTTATAATGACCGCTTTTTATATGGTTATCCACACACCGACAAGATAGATCGCTTGTTGATTGCATGAA
>Ga0310690_10009145_pt1 | contig 12457 bp, 9 predicted proteins | sample AusTroGonzalo_MG_2_FD_207661 | JGI IMG/M metagenome (GOLD analysis project Ga0310690, IMG submission 207661) | Bovine rumen microbial communities from tropical cattle in Woodstock, Queensland, Australia - Gonzalo_04 (v2) (version 2) | ecosystem: Host-associated > Mammals > Digestive system >...
CAACATATGAAGATCTTACACTAACAGTTCATGATACATTAGGTCGTGATCAAATTGCATTGATGCAATCATGGTTTAATAAAGTATTCGACCGCGGGACAAAACTAATGGGGCGTGTTAGCGCATATAAGACTGATGGTATTCTTTATATGTACGCACCTGATGGCTCTGTTGTTCGTAGATGGGATTTACAAGGTGTATGGCCTAAAGGCTTTGGTATGGGTACAGAATTTTCATTCGATTCAAGTGAATCAATGACAATTACTGTTGATTTATCAGTTGACCGTTACTTTGAAGACACTACAATTAATAATCTTAAATAACATTTATTTTTGATGTATATAAAAAGGCGTAGAGTAAAACTACGCCTTTATTTATATTCGGAGTTTATTATGAATATTATTGCTGTATCAGACTTACATGGGAATTTAATACATTTAGACAAATCAGCTGATATACTTATTATTGCTGGTGATTGGTCACCATTATATTGTCAACATTGTTATGATTCTATGATTTCATGGATTGATAAAAAGTTTATTCCATGGATGTGTAAACAAAATGTAACAGATATTATATTTATTCCTGGTAATCACGATTTAGTTTGCACATATTCAGTATTTGAAAAAGATTTAAATAATATTTTACGACGTCATAATGTAATAAATAAAGTACACTATTTAAATAATTCATCCATTATTTTAAATGGCTATAAATTTTATGGAACACCTAATAATGAGTCACCACGCGGATGGGCTTTTTCTGATCCATATAATTGTACATATAATTTTGATAAAGATACTGATATTTTAATTACACACCAGCCACCAATGATTGGTAACGCTGGGTATGTTTATATTTACAATAAAGAATTAGGTTCACAGATTTTACGTAATAGTATTCTTAATTCTAATATTTTAATGAATATATGTGGTCATATTCATACTGGTGAACATGGTGAAATTCCAGTTATGCTTAATAATGGTAATCATTCCTGTGTATATAATGTTTCAATACTAGATGAAGATTATTCAGTTGCATATGAGCCAACATTTATTATTTTATAGGATTATTAAATGACTATTCATTATCTTGTTGATGTATCTTGGATGTTACATAGGGGTTATTTTAGCTGCTCAAAGATTTGGGATGAATTTCCTGAGCTTCATTTTTTGACAAAGAAAATTGAAAGTTGGCTAGCAAGAAAAGATGCAATTTTGCATTTATGTCTTGATGGGTCTAACACTAAAGGAAAGCGTCTATTAGGCGAACAGTATAAGGCTGGTAGACATCAACAAGACCACTATAATGTTTATACTGGTTTAACTACATTTATTAATTTATTAAATAATGATAGGATTAAAGTTTATTTCGGAAATGATTATGAATCTGATGAAATAATATTTACATTATCACGAATCCTTGAAGGGCGTAAACGAATTATATCTGGTGATAAGGATTTACTTCAAGCGTTAAAACCAGACGTTATAATTGAAAGTGCAAAAGGTCTAATCACTACAGATGAGACATATAAATATGAATATGCAGATAAGTTTTTTGGCGTTGCACCTGAAAAGTTACCTGTATTTCGTGCAATCGCTGGTGATACAAGCGATAATTTAAAATCACCTGTAGCTCGCTTTCCACGTAAACTTGCTGCAAAGATTGTTAATGATATTGAATATAATGGAAGTTGTCCTACAATAGCACAATTAAATACATTGAAGGGATTTGATAATTATTCAGATTCAGAATCTAAATGGATTGACAAACTTATTGAATGTTATGATTCATTTAGTATAAATTTTAATATAATGAAATTAAATGTTATTACAGAAAATATATCAAATAAATATCATTCTACTGATGTAGAATTCAGTGATTTTTTGAAAAATAAAATTTTAAAATTAAATATTCTTTAAAGTGAATTAAAAATAATTAGATACAAACTTACATTAGAGCAGTATATTAGCCGTGCAAATAGATTAACACCATATAAATGTTATTATTTAAATAGATTATATCTATTATTTGTTATTTAATATGGTATTTTAAATTTTAACCCATAGTAGATGTATATTCTATTATGGGTTTTATTTTATAATAATTATATGCTGAATTAATATAAAATTTTGAAAAGTTTAATATAGGAAATTTATGATAGATAATTATACTTTAAATGAGCTACAACAGATGTCAGTTAATAAAATGTCACAGATGAATATGGCAATACTTGCATTAAGCCCTGGAACAGGCAAAACACTCTGCATTTTGGATTTTGTGAAAAATCACTTATTTAAAGATAATGATCACAAATGTATTTTTATGATTCCAAAATCAGCTAGAGCATCATTTATAAAAGAAATGACTACTCGTATAGGTGAGAATTTTTATTTAATTACAGTAGAGACAGCAAAGAAATATTCTTATTCAGAAATGTCTAAATACCGTTATATATTTATTGAAAATACATTAGTAAATAAATATGTAGAAGATCTTGTATCACTTGCTAATACAAATACATGCCATCTTGTTATTGATGAAGCACATTCACTACAAAGTCCAGATTCTGTATTTACAAAAGCTGCATGGGAAGTACGTTGTTATTGTAAACGTGTATATGCAATGACTGCTACACCACTTCTTAATGATATTGAGGGTTTGTTTAATGTTCTTCATTTTGTTTATCCAGCAATTTTTACATCATGGTTTAAGTTTAGAGCACGGTATTGTATAACAAAAGAAACCGTTATTCACATGCGATCACGAAATGGTAGTCATATACAACGTAAAGTTATTGAGATTATTGGTTACCAAAATATGAAAGAATTAAATGAAATCCTTGATAAACTAATTATAAAAGGATGTATTCATTATAATGTTAATTTTGAATTTCTTGAGTGTGATTTAGATGAACAAAGCGAAAAACCATATAATTTAGCTGCATCTGGATTATTTGACATTTTGTATCATCCTGAAAAAATTAAGCATAAAGCAAAATCAAAAAATAAGAATGATAATCAAGAATCACATTTTATGGATGATCAGAAAGATTTTGGAAGTCGAGTACACGATTTATCACGTGTTGTAGACGGATGTGATATTGGTGATAATGATCCAAGTTTTATATCAAATAAAATGAAACTTTTACTAGATCAAGTTAAGCTAGTAATTGATAGAAATGAATCAATGCTTATTTATTTTGAGTATAAAGATTCATTAGAAATGGCTGAACGGATTTTATTAGATCATAAAGATGAGTTGGGGTTTAATAAAATATATCGTTTAACTGGTGCTGAAAAAGAAGATTTACGAGCAAAAATTGAGTCTAATCTTGGTTTAAAAGAAATTGTATTGTGTAGTCAAGCTGCATCACAATCAAGAAATCTACAACGTGCTAATAATATTTGTATATGGAATTGTCCGTGGTCAATCGGAAAGCTAATTCAAATATCGGGCCGCGTTTGTCGCACGGACTCTACGTATGATCATCAAAATATAACTGTATTATCAGTTAAAGACACAATAGATGAATACAAAGTAACACTGTTAAAAGACCATTTATCATTAATTAATAAGTTACTTGGTAATGAAGCAATGGGCGCTGTAGAGGATTGTGAATACCTAGATATAGACAGATCAAATATGAAAGCATTGAAAAATAGTTTATTATGGCGTAGAAATAAAAAGAGGTAGTATTTATGAATTTATCTGGGTATACATTAGTTTGTGATTATAACATAGCTGATATAGTGAAAGCAGATACAGATAAAAATATTTCAGGTGAAATTAAAAAAGCTGATAAAAAAGCAAAAGCTGATAAAGAATTATCTGACAAAATAAAAGCTGCAGATGATAAGAAATATAATGATGAAGTTAATGATATGCTAGATACCGCAATGCCAACAGGTAATAAAGCTAGTAAAAAAGATAATAATAGTAAAAGTTCAACACCATTTAATAATCTTATTTTAGAGTCAGATGTTTCCGCACGTTATGGCAAAGTAGGAAGAATATTAAAATCTGCATTTTTATTAGGCCCATCAGATGCTGTAAAAAGTAAAGGTAAAATATATGTAGAAATAGATGGCATTCCTGATGAGGATGAAAAAGCAGATGATCAGCACTTATCTGATGATATTGATAAAGCTGATAAAGGTTCTAAAAAGAATAAATCTAGTAAAGACAATGAAGGTCTAATTAAGCATAATTATTCTATTTTTGAATCATGCTCATTGTTAAATAATTATATTAAATATAAAACTAAATATGAAGCTGGTAGTGTAAACGATAATACATCAGATGAACAAAGTAGTATGCAATTTACTGATACATTTATATCAGGTGGTGAATTTATAGTTAGAGTTGTATTAGATAAGGAAGGTTTTAGCGAATGGAAATTATTAGTTAATGCTGATGTTTCAGCAAAGCATTACAATGCTATTAAAACAGCATTAAAATCAGGTGAATTTAAAAAAGCATATAATATTGCTGGAAACTTTACTGATACAGATGGGCTTGTACCTATATCATGCAAAACATATATATATAAAAAACCACGTGTACATGTACCATGGTTAGGCTATTGTAGATATGGTTTCGCCGCCGGCACAAAAGATAATGATCCAGCAGTTGCAAATACATTATATTTAGCAGTAGCACCATTTGATGCAAGTAAAGGTGGAAAACCTGATGCAAAAGGTTCATCAAATGATAAAATTGTATTTAAAACCGCATATAACATAACTGGTGATATTTCTGATGGTAAACTAGGAGCACTTGTTAACTTTTTTAAAGATAGAGCCATGCAAGCTGTTGATAGAATTACTGGGGATAGAGATTACGATAGCAATGAGGCAGATGATGAAATTACAAAATATTTAAAGAGTAGATTTAAATGTACTGGTGATTCATCAATGTTTGAGCAATTTAATCAAATTAGAGACTATATTGAAACAAAGTTAAAAGAAGAGGATAAAGAATCTAATAATAAAAAATTAGAAATAGATATAAACGCTTCCACTGTTATGATAGAATATACTAATGCCATAAAACAGTCAAAAGCACTTATTTTATATTAAGATTTAACCCTTTTATTTGTATATGCTATAATGTATTTGTGCATTATAGCATATTTTATTTGTAGAGGTTTAAATGATACAGATTGTTAAATCATTGCTTTCACAGAGCAATCTTGAATTTTATAATGAACTTCAAATTATTTTATCAAAGGATAACATTCAAACACTATCAAGCGATGAGATTGATGTATTTAAATATCTTAGTAGAGAATATGACATAAATAAACAGTTTCCAACTGCAGAAATATTTTTAATTAAATTTCCTCAGTATAGGTATCAGCTAAATGAAGTTGACGCTTTTTCTATTGAAGATCTTCGTTATTATCGTAAGCAATTTATAACGAAGCATCAGAATATTTATAAATCAAAATTACTTCATAAATTAGCTGCAGACGCTGCTGTTAATGGTATTACACCAGATATGGCAGAGTCTATTCGCAAACAAGCTTCATTTAATACAAATATAATTGAAGATGAAAAAATATCTTTTCGTGATAGATACACGAAAAGTATGAAAGAAAATTCAGGAATTAAAACATACATTGAACAGGTTGATGATGAAATTGGGTCTATATCAAAAGGTTCAGTATGTACAATTGCAGGCTTTACAGGATCTTTAAAATGTGTTTCTGAAAATGAACGTATACTTACAAATAAAGGTATGCTAACAATAAAAGAAATTTATAATCTTGGTACAAATTGTGGTCTTAAGGTTCAATCAGAATATGGATTTAGAGATTTAGTGGCCGTTCATGATGAAGGTATAAAAAATTCGTATATAATCTATATTGGTGGCATTCCTGTAGAAACATCACCTATTCACAGATTTAGAGTACTTACAGATAATGGTGAGCTTATTTGGAAAGAAGCACAGCAATTATCAATTGGCGATAAAGTTGTCCAATCATTAAAAGAATCTAAACACTTTGGTTTAGATGATGATCCAGATTTTTGGCATTTATATGGTCAAATGTGTGGTGATGGTGGATACACTAGTGGTCAATTTTATCTATGCGGTGCATTAGAAAATATTGAAAAAACTAAATCTGAATATTTATTTAGTAAATTTTTTAATTCATATTCTTTAACAATAAGCAAGCCTAGAAAAGCTGGTTATAAACCATTATATAATTTACGTGCATGTGCAAATCAAGCTACTAGAGATGAATTAAATGATTTTATTGGTAAAACATCAAAAACTAAAGTTTTTCCAGAAAAATTATTTTATCTTAATAGAGCTTGCTGGGAAGCATTTATTTTAGGTTTATATGAAACAGATGGCTGCTCTGGTCGTGATTGTTTAGGTTTTGGACTAACAAATAAACAGTTTTTAATTAAATTAAGTCGTCTATTATCTGGAATGGGTATTTCAACTAGTTTACATCAAAATATACCTGCATATAAATTACCACAATCTGATACTAAACATAAATGCAGTATTACATATAAATTAGCAATTATAACTGCTAAATCTAAAAATAGATTTATGAACATAATTAAATCAGTTGATTGTAAAGCAAATAATGCATTTTTTATTGATGAGATTAGAGATGTTAGTAGACCATTTTATACTAGAGAAGCATTTCTTAAAATAAAAAATGATACTAAATTTAATCGTAATGACTATAAATTTTTTGGAAGATTTGGCACAAACACTAGTGGCTGTAATCTTAAAAAAATTACACAAGTTTGTGAAAAATACTCAGTATTTAAACAGTCTAATTATTTCAATGAAATTGTAGATGCTGAACTAACATGGAATAAAGTAACTGATATAAAAACATCTAGCTGTTATATGTATGATTTAACAGTAGATGGATCACCTACATATTTATTAAATGGTTATGTTACACATAATACAACAATGGCCGTTAATATTGCAATTAAGAATGCATTAGCTGGAAAAAATATTGCATACATTTCATTGGAAGTTACAAAAGAACAACTTGAGTACTCTGTATTAAGTTTATTTTCAAATGATACAAGATTTAGTAAATTAGGTTATAATCCTATACAGCATAAAGATATTAGACAAAATAGGCTTGATGTAAATCAAATTAATTTTTTATGTGATGTACTTGAACCAGAATATCGCAGAGTTATTGAGCCAAACTTTCATATTCTTGACGAAACATGTTTTAAAACATTTTCAGAATCTGAAATATTAGAGGCACTATATCAACTTGATGATGAAAAGCCTCTTGATGCAGTATTCTTTGACCACGCAGGATTGTTTGCATTTAAGTCTCCATTATATAACTCAGGAAATGTTGGAACTGCAATTAATAAATATGTTTCATTCATTCGTGAGATGTCAATTAATTTTAGAGTTAAGAATGGTGAAAAACACTCAATTGCATCTGTATTATTAGCACAGACAAATCGTACTGGGTGGAAAGAAGCTGCAAATTCATTTAGGCGGTCAAAAGTTCCTGTACGTTCAAATAAAAATGCACAAATATCAACACAAACTGAAGGTTACAGAATTTCAGCACTATCAGATGCAAATGAATTAGAGCGATGTTCATCTGTACTTATGTTTATATTCTTTGACCCTAATATCACAGGTACTGATACGGCATACGTACAATTATCAAAAACAAGATATGGACAACAGTTATTACCAATGCCAATACAGGTTGAACCTGAATTTTATAAGTTTGGTGGAGATGCGTCAATTGATACATCAGAATTATCAGTTGATTTAATCGATAATCTTGCTGAATGTTCATCAAACTTTGGCTCAGCTGGTACAGATATTATAAACGATATTGACATTTTTGGATTATAATTTAAATACGGATAATATACTTTGTATTATCCGTATATCTATTATTTGTATAACTATATTTGTAGCACTAATATGGAATCACAACAAAATAATACAAAATTAGAACTTAGTGTTATTGATCATTTTTGCACATTTGAGTACTTATTATCATATATAGGTCGTGATTGGCCATCTGTATCTCACTCATGCTATTGCCCATTTCATGATAACAGTCAATCGCCTGCCGCAAAATTTTATAAAGAAGAGCATAACGAGCATATCTTTTGTTTTGCAGAAGGCGTTCAATATAAACCACATCATTTGTTGACAAAAGGAATTGTTCCGTTTACAGTTAATCATGTATTTTCTGCAATATGGAATAATCTCTCAGACGATGAGAAAAATATATTTTCAGAGCATCTAAATTATAATTCTATAGGTCCAAATTTTGATAAACAATTTGAGCTGTATAAAAAATGCAAATTAAATTATTTTGATTTACTATCAATAATTAGAAATTCATAACGTATTTAATATTGAGGAGATTTAAATATGCTTAAGATAGAAAGCCGCGAAGCAGCAAATTTAAAATCAAGGGTAAAAGATTTAAGTCAAGTTCCAAATCTTGTTAACTATGCAGGTCTTTTTGCATGTATTACACCATTATCAAAAGTAGCTGTAACAGATAATATATATAAACCGATTTTAATTCGTGATACAGAAAGTCTTATTGCCAATTTTGGCGATCCAAGAATCGATCCTGAAAAATATGTGGACCTTTATAGCATTATGCAGATTGTTGGCAATGGTGCATCATGCTATGTAGCAAAGGTAAATTCAGGCAATACCGGGATTTATCCAATTAATTTATGTGGTATGCAGCTTTTACCAAATACATGGACTGCAGATGGCGCAAATTATACATATAATGATGGTGCCCAACCATCAGCAGCTTTTAAATTTAGTAGTGAATTCACAGTAACATCTGTATACGAATCATGGACAGACCAAGGTACAACACATCTTCAAGAGTTAACTCTTGCTGAGGGTCAGAATGTAGGTGAAGGCGAATATAAATCAGCGTATGTAGCGTCTGATGGTAAATATAATTTAAAAATTACATTGCATGAGGCGTTAGCACAAGACCATACTATTATTGTTACTTTAGGTACAATTGATGATACTCATGAAATAAAAGCATACTCATCATTAACTGAACCAATTGTAATAACTGCAAATGTTTCACAGGCTAAACCTTTTTCATTAGGCACTTATTATTTAAATGTAGATGTTGTTCGTGAAGGAAATACTCTAGCGGCCGCGAAAATATTATTAGGCGATACTTTAACAAATAAAGGTTTATCAGATTCACTTACAACATCATTAAGCCCATATGTTCAGTTTGAATTAAAAGACTCTGATCATGCTGGTGCATGTGCAATAAACGATGACAGTGCAAACTCAATTGTTAAGTCAGTTTTAGATTTCTGTGCACCTATTAGTCAGGGTAAACGAAAACAATTATCTGCACCTGTTGTGATTAACTATGCACAAGGTTCAGCTGAGAGCAACCCTTCATTTAGAGTAACATTAGATGATTATAAAAATGCATTAATGCAGTATAAAGATAAAAAATATACAGGTTGTATTATGGCTGATTTCGTTGCCCCGTTAAGTCACTTTTATGATAATGGCGGTGTAGAGACAGCAGCTAATACTCCATTTGGAGTTCCGACTCCTGAAGAACGTAGATCATTGCATTATTATATTAAACAAATTGCATGTGAGCGCAAAGATACAAACGCAATATTGTCAGTCCCACTAATTGATAATGACACAGGCATTTCATCATCTGCTGCTAGATATGACGGCACAGACTTATTGAGTTTAGACAGTGTTTGTAATTGGGTTGCTTCTCAAGGTACTTATACAGACCTCTGGGAATATGGCCAGACAAATACAACTGATTATGCTGAGCAAAGTTTCTATCTTGAAATTTATTATACCTGGTTATCAATGAATTGTATTAAACTTGAAAATGGAATTGCTAAACCTGTAGTGGTTCAAGTTGCACCAGCTGGTGCGGTTGTCAATAACGTTTTACAATCATATCGCGAACGCGGTCCACATCTTCCTGTTGCTGGTGATAATTATGGAACACTTCCAAGTGTATATTCAGTTATTGTAAATCCTAAGACAAAAGTTGAACGTGACCAATTAGTACAATATCGTATTAATCCTATTTATGATACTGGTACACGTGGTGTTCAGATTTATGGTAACGAAACATTGAATGCTGGTTATACAGATCTCAATGCTGCTCATATTGCACGTTCACTTGTAAATCTTCGTAGCCGTATTGACGAATATACTGAGACGCTAAAATTCTCATTAAATAATTCTGTTTTATGGGATACATGGAAAGCTTATGTAAGCTCAAACATTCTTGAACCTGCAAAATCAATTAATGCAATTAAGAGCTACGCTGTAGCAATGGGTTATGATACAACTACACCTGAAGAGATTGCAAATAGAATGGTTAATGGCCAAGTTTCATTGCAGTTCTATCAGAGTGCTGAAATATTTGATTTGACATTTACAATCTTCTCTACATCTGCTGAAGAATTAGGTTAATGTAAAAAATCCCGAGATTAATCTCGGGATTTTAATTTACTGTGAATTCCATGTATATTTAATAAAACAATTTAATCAAGGAATTCATTATGGCAATAGAAGATAAACATCAGCTTAATATAAATAGAGTTGCAGTTTTATATAGAGACCTTTTATCAAAAACAATTCATTCATTATCAGACAATGATAAATCAGCATTATTAAAAATTAAACCAAAAAATAAAATTGTTGCAATAGGTGATATAGATTTATCTAATTGGAACGCTTATGCATTAACTTATCTTCTTGATAAGAAGATTGTTATTCCAACAGTTTTAGATGAGTCCAAAATATATCAATCAATTCATGCAATGCGTACACATGATGAAACAATAATACATCCACAAAATTTAATTAGTGAAAGTGTTGTTATTCGTATTATTGGATTGGATAATTCAACAAATATAAATGATTATATAAATACATTTATTAATATGTGTATAGCATCTGATGAGTGTAAACTTATATTTGTTATAATTGATGGTGATAAACGCTTTTATAAAAATTCAATATATATAAGAAAAACAAATTCAACATTTATTGATACATCAAGTGGAAAACCTTATACTGTTGAAAGTACACCATTATGTATAGATCCTGATGATATTGTATTTTTTAATTATAGCAAAAAAGGAAAGACAAAACAAATAAATAATACAATTGTTGCAAGCACTACATCTTCAATATCAATAAAACGTAATAAACCCTCTATTGCTGATTATGATTTTATATAAGGATAAATATTATGATTAAATATAAACGTAAATTTAACGAATCATATGATGTACATGCTGATATTTATAATTGGTTTAATGATTATTGCGATGATATTGAAAAATCTGGTAGTGATTTAAAATATGAATTAGAAGGAATAGATGAAACTGAGTTAGCTCAACAAGCTGTTGATGAATTATCATTAGATGACAGTTATATTGATTTAGTTGACGCTGATATTATTAATTTTATAGAAGATAAATTAGATGAAATCAATAGTGGTCCATTTGATACATCATTCAATAAAAATAATTCAGATTGGTTAGATAAATATAATAATAGGATTGATTATTCAGCTTCACTTGAATCTTATAAAAATGAGAATAAAATGATTAGACGTAAACTAACACTTGAACAACGTATTAACCAACTTGAAAAGCTTCTTTCTTCAAATCGTAAATCACGTAAATTTGAAGACTGTGATAATTTAGGCCTTAGTATGCTTAAACGCATGATATTAAAAGCTGCTAAAGGCTATGCTTCAGCCCGTAATATTCAGATTATATGCAATGATATGGGTGCAGAAGTTATCTGTCAAAATGAGTATTTTGATGATGACCAATATACTGTTACACCATGTGGTGATGGTACATTTAATCTATATGACGATGAAATGATTCCAATGCTTAAGAACGCTAGTTTAGAGGACGTTGCTGCAGAAATTGGTAATTCAGTGATTGCATCTGTTGAAGACCTATAATTATTATAATAAGATAAAAGATATTATAAATTAAATAATTTAGCCCACATAGATTAATCTATGTGGGTTTTTATGTATATATAATAATGCAACATTGAAGAGAAAAATTGTTGCGAAGTTCCTTTTGCCAATTAGGAGTTATAAGAAATTATGGCACGTACGAAAAAATTAGAAGAAAAAAATTTAATGAAAGTTGAGAAGTATGAACACTATGTAAAACCAATGCAAATACTTGATAACTTTGAAGAAATATATAAATTAGAATACCATTTAATACAGTCTTATGATGAATTAATGGATTTTTATAATAACAAATTTGATCCAAATTCATTTTTCGCATGGGATACAGAAACAACATCATTAAATCCTGAACAAGGAAATAAAACTGGTGACTTGACAGAAGGCCGTATTGTAGGATATTCATTCACACAAGATGGTCATAATGGTTATTATGTACCA
>Ga0310690_10009147_pt1 | contig 12456 bp, 11 predicted proteins | sample AusTroGonzalo_MG_2_FD_207661 | JGI IMG/M metagenome (GOLD analysis project Ga0310690, IMG submission 207661) | Bovine rumen microbial communities from tropical cattle in Woodstock, Queensland, Australia - Gonzalo_04 (v2) (version 2) | ecosystem: Host-associated > Mammals > Digestive system >...
TACAGATGGAATAGCACATTTAAAAGAATTCTTCGGACTTGATCTTCAGATTTCTGGTATACGGATTTTACCGTCGCTGTATGTTTTATGTACGGACGCGGCGGAATAATGTAATAATCACAAAATAATATATCAGGGAGGGTAATGAAATGGGTATTCTGAACATGATTAAGGGTCAGCTGATCGATGTTATTGAATGGACCGACAATTCCGGAAAGACTATGGTTCATAAATATGATATGAATGGTAAGGAAATCATGATGGGTGCGCAGCTGACTGTACGTGAAAGCCAGGTTGCCATTTTTGTAAACGAAGGTGAAATTGCTGACGTTTTTGAACCTGGCCGTTATGAACTGCAGACAAGCAACATGCCTGTAATGACAGCGCTGAAAAGCTGGAAATACGGGTTCAACAGTCCTTTCAAGGCAGATGTCTATTTCATTAACACAAAACAATTCCTTGATATGAAATGGGGAACCAGTAATCCTGTTATGATGCGGGATGCTGAATTTGGAATGATCCGACTCAGAGCATTCGGTATTTACAGTTTCCGTGTTTCTGAACCCGTCACATTCCTGAAAGAAGTATTCGGTACTGCATCTCTGTTTACTGTGGATGGTGTTGAAGGACAAATCAAACGGACTCTGGTAAGCGGATTGAGCGATGCAATCGCTGAAAGCAAAATTCCCGCGCTTGATCTTGCTGCCAACTATGACGAACTTGCCAATTATGCATTACAGTCTATAAATCCGAAACTCGCGGCTTTGGGTCTTTCGCTTTGCAGCTTTGTAATTGAAAATATCTCCCTTCCCGAAGAAGTTGAAAAATCCATGGATAAACGGACTTCTATGGGTGTTCTTGGTAATCTTGATCAGTATGCAAAGTACCAGGCCGCTGAAGCAATGCGTGAAGCAGCAAACAATAACGGCAATAGCATGGCTGGTATGGGCGTCGGGATGGGTGCCGGTGCAGCCATGGGGCAGATGTTTGCCCAGTCGCTTGGAAATACAGCTTCAGCTGCAGCTCCGTCGAAAGCTTCCGGGAATGTATGCTCTGCCTGTGGCGCTGCTGTACCTGCAGGTTCCAAATTCTGTCCTGAATGCGGTGCAAAGCAAAACGCCTGTGCTTTTTGTACAAGCTGCGGAAAAGAAATCCCTTCCGGAACCAAATTCTGTCCGGAATGTGGTGCAAAACAATAATAAGTAAAAAAAGGAACGGGAGCTGTTAAAACAACAGCCCCCGTTCTTTTTTCTGATATAAAGCTGATTAACTTATACTTTATACTTCAGAGTAGAGAAGGTCTCTGTCAATAGCAAAATCTTTTGCATAAGAATCAGGATAGACAAAGAGCATCAGGTGGCGGCACTCTGCAAAAGCATCCGGTTCTATAAATGAAACATTTTTGGGAATCTGAAGTGAAAGAAGGTTTTCACAGTTTACAAAAGCCTCGGAAGAAATTTCCTCAAGAGTATCCGGCAGAATAATATGATTAAGATTCTCACAACGAGAAAAAGCCATGGAAGGAAGTACTTTCAGTCCGGACTGGATTGTCACATCCTCCAGCATCGTACATGAACCAAATGTGTGAACTCCCAGTGTACGGAGTGTTTTCGGAAGAACAATACTTTCAAGGGAACGGCATCCTTCAAACGCGGATTCACCAATATCAATAATTCCTTCAGGAAGATTCAGCGTTTTAAGTGCACTGCATCCGCTGAAAGCACAGGATGAAATGAACCGGATGGAATCAGGTATGGTAATTTCCGAAAGGGAAGCGCATGCATAAAACAGTGAATAATCAATTGTATTGAGTCCGGATGGAAGATGAATGGTTTCCAGGGAGGAGCAGCCATGAAAAGCATTTGGTGAAATTCTTGTAATGCTTTCAGGAAGAGAAATGGATTTCAGGTTCTTGCATCCATAAAAAGCCTTTTGCTCAATGACATGAACGGACTCAGGAAGAATAACAGATTCAAGATGAATTCGGTTGGCAAAGGCTTCCTCTTCAATGGTAACCACTGTGTCCGGTACAATGTATTCCTTATCGCGTTTTTCAAAAGGATAGAAAAACAGACGATGATCTTTTTTATTAATTAGAACATTTTCATCTGACATAAAAACCGGATGATCTGAAGAAATATCTATTTTTGACAGTGCTGTACATCCGGAAAAAGCTCCGTTTCCGATTTTCTGCAACCGATCTGGAATGTTGACAGATGTAAGCGCATCACAGGAAGCAAAAGCATTGTCACCAAGCTCTGAAAGATTTTTCGGCAGTGTAATATAACGCAGGCTTCGGCATTCGGCAAAGGCTTCAGGTCCGATGAGCTGAAGTGAATCCGGCAGCGAGACCGTGGAAAGGGAAGTACAGGATTGAAAAGTTGAGTAGTTAATTTTTTTAACAGACCGTGGAATGGAAATGCTTTTCAGAGAAGAACACCCTATAAAGCACCATTCACCGATTACTTTTACTGTTTGCGGAATAGAAACAGAAACGAGAGATTCGCACCATGAGAAAGCTGCTTCTCCAAGAATGGTAACTGTTTCAGGAATCACAACTGACTGTATCGAAGAAAGCCAGGAAAACGCATTATCAGCAATAGCTGTTACCGGTTTTCCTTCATACTGATCCGGAATAATGATATGAGAATCTTTTCCCTCGTAACTGTCGAGCTGTGCATTTCCGTCCCTTCGGATTGAAAAAAGATAATCTGCCATAGAATACTCCTTCTTCCAGATCGTTTTTGTGGCCGTTATTATAAGATCAGGATAGCATTGCAGCACCGATTATGCCAGCTTCAGATCCTAGTACTGCCAAACGGATTGAAGGCATCGGTTGATCATTGTAAAGCACATATTTCGGGAATTCTCTGCACAATGGATCAAGGAGAAAATCTCCTGCCTTGCTCACGCCTCCGCCGATTACAATTACTTCCGGATCAATAAGATTTACAATGCTTCCGACAGCCTGAGCAAGATAATTAATATAAAGATTATATACCTGCACAGCAACGGGATCCTTTTCTTTGGCTGCCTCAACAACTGTACGTGCTTCAATTTGGGTTATATCATTGGAAACCATTTGCATCATAAGCGTATCCTGGTTATCCGCAATGGCTTCGCGCGCAATACGGATCAGTGCCGTAGCCGAACAATAGCGTTCAAGACAGCCATGGTTTCCGCATGTACATGGAACACCGTCCAGATCAAAAATCACATGGCCCATTTCACCGCCAATTCCATGAAATCCGTTCCATATTTTTCCGTTGATGATTATTCCGCTTCCGATTCCGGTGCCGATTGTGATGAATACACTTGAGGACGTACCGGCGCTGATGCCGGCAACGCTTTCAGCAAGTGCAGCTACATTTGCGTCATTGTCAATAAATACAGGCACATTCAGATGATTCTGAAATTCTGTACGAAATGGAACGTGAAACCATCCCATATTTGTACATTTTACGACTTCTCCGGTTAAAAGATTCGATACACCTGGAATGCCAACTCCTACGCTAACAATCTGATCATGCCCGAGACCGGCGGAAGCTGCTGTAGATATAACGCATTCGGCTATACGCTTAACCTGTTCAGAGAAAGGAATCGTCGTGCATGTATGAATTGAATTTTCAGCCAGAATATGAAGACTTTCATCAATCACACCCACTTTAATTCCAGTTCCGCCAACATCAATTCCGATTCGATACATGAGAGAACCTCCTTCTTTACTCCTGAAATACTGAAATCAGTTCGCGTGCCGCGTTAAACCCGGCCCGTTTCAGGCTGAGATTTCGGGATGCAACTTCCACAATAATGGCAAGATTGCGTCCGGGTTTGATCGGAACCGACTGACAGGGTACCGGAACTCCAAGGATTTCTACCGAATGATCCTCAAGGCCAATTCTGTCGAGGGGCTCATCTGATTCCGTTGAAACAAGTTCCATGATCAGATCAATTGATTTGCTGAAAGATACAGCTCCAATTCCAAACATAGCCTGAACATCAATGACGCCGATACCTCTGATCTCCATAAGATGGCGAATTCTGGCAGGACAAGTCCCGATCAGCCTGTCTTCAGAAATCCTGCAAATATCAACAACATCATCAGCAACAAGCTGGTGACCTCGTTTGATCAGTTCGAGTGCAGCCTCGCTTTTTCCGACACCGCTTTTTCCTGTAAGCAGGACACCTACACCGTAAACATCAAGCAGCACACCGTGTTTGACAATGTGAGGTGCCAGACATCGGTTAAGATAGTGGATGGCTGAAACGGTAAATTTGCTGGTAACATTCGGGCTTCGAAAAACAAAAACCTGATGACTTTCTGCAAGTTCAAGCAGTTCAGAAGGTGGCTCCATATTCCTGCAGATAATGATGCATGGAATATTATAGGAAAAATACTTTTCCAGAATCAGGCGTCGTTCGGCAGGTGATTTCTTTTCAAGATAGCTCATTTCCACCTTTCCGATAACCTGTGGACGTTCAAACGCAAAATATTCATAAAAACCGCAAAACTGCATCCCCGGGCGGTTGAGATCCGGAGTGCGGAAATCCCAGGTATCCTTAGGAGATGAAACGAGACATTCGAGTTTCAGATCTTCCTGGAACTCTTTTGCATTGATCAAAATGCGATCTCCTCCTTCAGGACATGTTTACACAAATATTGAGCCACTCCGTCTTCCTGGTTGGAAGGGCAGATGTTTCTGCATGCTGCAATAATTTCCGGCCTGGCATTTGCGACTGCAACCGGGCACCCGGATGTCATCAGCATCGACAAATCATTCAGACTGTCTCCGAAAGCGGCAATTTCCATCGTTGATAATCCGAGTAAAGCAGCAGCCTTATTCAGCGCATTTCCTTTTGTTGCTTGCACAGGATTGAATTCAAGGAAATAGGGCTTGGAGCAGGTCACAGAAGCTCTGTTTTCAAATCTTTCCCTGGCTGATGCCAGCATTGTTGCAATCTTTTCTTCATCCGCCATCATAAGGATTTTACTTCGCGGTTCACGTATATATTTCACAAGATCCCCAACATATTCCCCAGGAAGCTTCGAAGCAGATGCATAACGTACAGAATATTCAGAATATTCATTGAAATAAAACTTATCATCAGAATATGTCTGTGCATAACAATCATATTCATTTCCAAATGCAGCAATTTCACGGCAGAGTTCTACCGGAAACGTTTCCCGGCAAAATACCTGGCCTGATGCAGGATCCCATATCTGAGCGCCGTTGCAGGAAATGCAGAGGGATACGCAACCCAATTCATCCACAAAAGGTTTCATGCTCAGACTTGTGCGGCCGCTTGCGGCTATAAATATGAAACCTTCCTTCCGGAGACGGCAAAAAATCTCCTTAGTGAACGATGAAATGGATAAGTCGTCCCGAAGAAGCGTATCATCCAAATCAAAGGCAGCAGCTTTAAGCTGTTTCATGCTTTCAAACCTTCCACAGCAGCTTTCTGTGCTGGAATACATTTTAAGAAGCGATTCATATATACGTCAAAACCGGCTTCATCATCAGGATCCGGTATGACAGTACATTTCTTCATTCCGGAAAACACATGATTTTGCAGATAGTCCTCAAGGGATTCTCCAGGATCATGTTTCAGCGAGAATTCAGCAAGCAAAGCGATGCCCCATGCGCCGCCTTCACCTGCGGTTTCCATTACAGTCACGGGCGCATGAATTGCTGCGGCCAGTAAATTCTGGCCAACCCCTTCGGTTTTAAAGAGTCCTCCGTGACCATACACTTCATCAATGGCAACTTTTTCATTTGACATCATGTCCATGCCAACCTTCAGGGTTTCAAGACTTGCGAAAATCTGTGCGCGCATGAAGTTTGCAATATTCATTCGGGCGTCAGGAGTACGTATCAGCATCGGACGTCCTTCAGCAAGGCCGGTGACCGGTTCCCCGGCATAATAATTGAAACTGACTATGCCGCCGCAGTCTTTTTCGCCTTCCATTGCCTTCTTGAAAAGGCGTGTATAAACTTCTCCAGCATCTGTCTTCATGCCCATTATCTCTGCAAATTCGCGAAAAAGGGACACCCATGCATTGATATCGGATGTGCAGCTGTTGCAATGAACCATGCCGACCTGTTTGCCGGCAGGTGTCGTTACAATATCTATTTCCGGATAAACATTCGTCATTGGCTTTTCAAGAACAATCATACTGAAAATAGAAGTTCCTGCACTGACATTGCCGGTTCTGGCGCGAACACTGTTTGTTGCTACCATGCCGGTTCCTGCATCTCCTTCAGGAGGACACATACGGCATCCAGCCGTAAGATCTCCATCGGGATCAAGCAAGGTTGCTCCTTCTTCTGTAAGTATCCCGGCATCTTCACCGGCGGAAAGAACAACGGGAAGGATATCTTTCAGTTTCCATGGGAAGTTTTCAGGAGCAATAAGTTTATCAAAAGCGCTGACCATGGATGTGTTATAATCACATGTTTCGGAATCGATAGGCATCATACCGCTTGCGTCACCGACTCCAAGGACTCTCTTTCCGCTCAGCAGATAATGTATCCATCCTGCAAGTGTAGTAATGAAACGGATATCCTTAACATGCGCCTCTTTGTTGAGAATTGCCTGATAAAGATGACTCAGACTCCAGCGCTGGGGCATATTGAAAGAAAAAAGAGATGTCAGTTTACCGGACGCTTCTTCAGTAATCGTGTTTCTCCAGGTACGGAATGGAACGAGAAGTTTCATTTTATCATCAAAAGGAAGATATCCGTGCATCATTGCGCTGATACCTAACGCGCTGATTTTCTGAAGTTTCAGTCCATATTCTTTCAAAACATTTGCTTTCAGATCAGCATAGCTGTTCTGCAGACCTGATATGATTGCTTTTTCACTGTATGTCCAGATCCCGTCCCTGAATTCGTTTTCCCATTCATGACTTCCGGAGGCAATCACACGATGATTATCATCAATCAATACACTTTTTATACGTGTAGAACCGAATTCAATGCCAAGGACTGCCTTTCCGTCTGCAATCGTCGTATTGCCCATTATCCAAACCTCCTGAACATATAATGAAGAAACTCTTTTAATTAATTTATCACAAGCCTTATAACCTGTAAACCATCAATTTGATTCAAGCGGTTATTTTACGTATCTGTGGGAGGGTTTCGGTGCTTTCATGCGGTGCGCACGCTGCCTTTTCCGGATAAAAATGATGATTCCTGCAAAGATGCCGATCACAATAAACGGAGATAGAAAAATTAGCAAGAGGTTGAATGAAAAAGGCGGCAGTGGATTTGGATCTGCATAGGTCTCATTTACAATTTCTTCTAGCGTTTTTGGAACATTATCCCTGCGTGCAACGGAGCGAGAAGCGGTCAGAAGATATACTACAGGATCACCGTACTGAGGATAATATGTCATGGTACCGATCGTTTCACCTGCTGTTATTGGCGCGGAAAAATCACGTGTATACTGGAAAACCATAATATTCTTAAGATTAGCTGCCATTTTTTTTATTTCAGCCGATGTGGAAACAATCTTTGGAGATGTTGTTTCCGGGTTCTGGAGCAGACACGAAAGGAGTATTTTCCCTCGATTCGGATCTGAAGTTGAATAATTATTCGTTTCTATTGTAATAGGATTCATATTATAGAGATCCATCGGCGTAACGCTGATATACTGGCTGAATCCGTAATCCATCAGTTTTATCGTGTCTGCCCATCTTGCCCTGTCTCCTGTAAACATAACAACAGAAACGAGACGGACACCTTCTTTATCGGCAGCTCCCGCAAAGCAATAGCCCGACCGGGAATGTGAACCGGTTTTTATACCTATGGCATAAGGATAATAGTATTTGTTTGGAGATTCTTCTGTAGAGGGAATCATGTATTTGGATTTTGTCGTGATGGTACGGGCCCGTTGCATATTCGTTTTCGGAATGGACCAGGATACAGAAGATGCTATTTCACAGAAAAGATCGTTTTGCAGAGCTTCTCTTGCAATAATTGCAAGATCACGGGCTGTAGAGTAATGATTGTCATCATGATATCCATGTGGATTCATAAAATGTGTATTGGAACACCCATACATCTGCGCTGTTGAATTCATCAGTTCCACAAAAGCAGGAATTGAGCCGGAAACCGTTTCCGCAATCACATTTGCTCCATCGTTTCCGGATACAAGCATTGTTCCATACAATACATCAATAAAACGAATTTCTTCTCCGGCATGAAGATGCATGGAAGAGGAGTCTTCAGGTATGGCAACTGCTGTTTCCGAAACAGTAACATACTGATATACATCATCCACCATGATGATTCCGAGCAGAACAGTCAGGATTTTTGTTGTGGATGCCGGATATCGAATTTCGTCAGGATCTTTCTCAAAGATCACTTCACCTGTATCAGCGGAAATGAGTATGGCCGAAAGGGCATACAGTTGATCAGGAGACAAATTTTCCGGATGATCAGGATCGTATTTTTCAGCATTGGGGGACAATGTCGGTTCAGGAATGGGCTCGGCAGTAGCTTCAGAAAAAGCGTAATCCAGAGAAAACAGCAAAGAACATATTAAAAGAAGTATCAATAAACAGGGAAGGAGTCTTCTCATACTATTTTCTCCTTTTCAGACTGGTTGAAATCCTGCAAAACGGATCAGACAGATGACGGAACACCGAAAGGCGGCAGAATGCTTGCTCCTGCAAGCTGCATAACCAGGAATACGATTCCGATCACAGCAAGATAAACGGCAAATCTGCTTAGGGGTACTGTGCTGATAATTTTCAGCATAAAACGAAGTGCAAGGTAGCCTGTAACAGCTGCTACAAGAACACCGATTACAGTGGGTGCAAGCTGAATGGAAGAAAACAGGTGGTCGTCCAGCGCATCTTTCCCTTCCATAATCAGTGAACCGAGGATTGCGGGTGCACTCATCATAAAAGAAAACGAAGCGGCCTTTCTCTTGTCGAGACCGGAAAGAACGCCGCCGAATATAGTTGATCCGCTTCGGGAAACACCAGGAATCAGGCCGATTCCCTGGAAACAGCCCATGATAAATGCCTGTAAAACACCAAATCTCTTTGCCGAAGAATTACGACGGGATGAAACAAGATCACAGGCAAGCAGGAAAAATGCAGTAATCAGGAAAGCGGCACCAAGGAACCAACCGCTGTCAAAAACTGAAAAACCGTGCACGGCAGGAAAGAAAAATTTTGCTGCAAGGTAAATGCCAAGCGTAGGTACGGATGCAATAATCAAATAGAGCAATGTTTTATTCTTTACCGGATGACGAAGCATCTCAATCCAGTCTTTCCAGAAAACAATCAGCAGAGGGATCAATGTGCCTACATGAAGCAGAATATCCAATACTTTATAGGCGGCCTGTGCATCCGCTGTGTCTCCCTGAATTCCAAGGAAAAAACGGGCAAGAAGCAAATGACCGCTGGAAGAAATCGGCAGGAATTCACCAAGGCCCTGAATCAGTCCAAGAAAAGCACCCTGAAGTACATTCATAACAAGCACTCCTTACATATATACCTTACAATATTTTACCACAGGAAATGGTATTTGGAAAGCTTGACGCATAATGGCTGCTTCTATATAATGAATTGCCGATACAATCGGTTTTTTTACTGGGGATTAAAAGAGAGGAGAACATAATCCATGAAACTTGGTGTTGTCGGCCTGCCGAATGTTGGGAAAAGCACTCTTTTTAATGCCATCACAAATGCAGGCGCACAGGCTGAAAACTATCCTTTCTGTACAATCGAACCGAACACAGGGGTTGTGCTTGTCCCTGATAACCGCCTGAATGTCCTGGCTGACATGTATCATCCCAAGAAAGTAACGCCTACCACAATTGAATTTGTAGATATCGCAGGTCTTGTAAAGGGAGCCAGCCGCGGGGAAGGCCTTGGAAACAAATTCCTGAGCCACATTCGGGAAGTGGATGCAATTGTACATGTTGTCCGGTGTTTTGAAGATGAAAACATTATTCATGTGGACGGTTCCGTAAATCCTTCCCGAGATATCGAAACAATCAATCTGGAGCTGATTTTTTCAGATATGGAAACAGTCCAGCGAAGAAAAGAAAAAGCAGAGAAGAATTTTAGGGGCGGAGACAAAAAAGCCGGCTCAGAGGCTGATCTCGCCCAAAAAATATATACTCACCTTGAAAGTGGTAAACCCGCAAGAACCTATGATGCGAATGATGAAGAAAAAGAAATCCTGAAGAGCTGGTTCCTCCTTACGACAAAACCAGTTATTTATGCAGCCAATATAGCTGAAGATGATATCGGCAAGGATGAAAATGAAATCCCGTTCCTTTGTACGGTCCGCGAAATTGCTGAGTCAGAAAAGGCTGAAATGATTTGCATTTCTGCTGCAATTGAACAGGATATCGCACAGATGAATCCTGATGAAAAATCAGAATTCCTGGCTGATTTAGGAATTGGTCAGAGCGGTCTGGACCGTCTGATTACCGCCTGCTACAAGCTCCTTGGCCTTATTTCATTCTTAACAGTCGGTGAAGATGAGTGCCGGGCATGGACTATTCAGAACGGAACAAAAGCACCGCAGGCAGCCGGAAAAATCCATACGGATTTTGAGAAAGGATTTATCCGTGCCGAAGTCGTTTCTTACGATACACTTGTCAGCAATGGAAGCATGGCAGCATGCAGGGAAAAAGGCCTGATCCGCAGCGAAGGAAAAGATTATGTAATGAAAGACGGAGATGTTACACTTTTCCGTTTCAATGTTTAAATAAGGAGTGAAGACGATGTCCCGTTTACAGTATTTCACGCACAGGCTTGTACGTATGGACTGGAAAGCCATGTGGAAAACAACCGGTATCGTTAAAAAAAGAAGCGGAAAGGGAAGAATCTGGCTGATGGGCGACATGCTTCACTGTGCTGTAAAATATAATGCTGGATATGTGGATTACAAAATCGCTCAGATGTACAAGTTGAATGATGAACAACGCAAAACCGTCATTACACGCGGAATTTCCAATGATATCGTCCGCAGAATGAACAACAAGGAATTCTGGCATTTTTTTGATGACAAAGCTGAATTCAATGAAACCTTCAAAGAATGGATTCCGAGAAAATGGATTAGAATTCGCGAAGATACCTCAACAGATGAATTGTTTTCATTGTGCAGGAATCAAAAAGAACTGATCGGAAAACCGCTTGAAGGATCCAGTGGTCAGGGCATCCGGAAATATGTACCAGAAGACTGGAAAAACGGAAGTGAAGATTTCCTGAAACAGCTTTTGAAAGACGGAATCGGAATACTGGAAGAAGTTGTAATACAGCATCCCAAAATGGCTTCTCTGTGTCCAACATCTGTCAACACTTGCCGGATTGCAACACTTCTTGGAGATAAAAAGCAGGGTATTGTTTATGCTTTCCTGAGAATCGGAAATGGCAAAGTAATGGACAATGTTGACTGTGGAGGAATGGCTGCAAGAATCGATCTGGATACCGGTAAACTACTGACTGTCGGAGCCGACAAGCAGGGAAACACCTTTATCAAACATCCTATGACAAATGCAAGCATAATCGGCTTTGAAATTCCTTTCTGGAAAGAGGCAAAGGAAATGTGCCTAAAGGCGGCAGAAAAGTTTCCTGAAATGCGGTTTGTTGCATGGGATGTGGCAATTACTCCCGAAGGGCCGACTTTTATTGAAGGAAACAGTTTCCCTTCTCATGCTATTCCCCAATTTGCGGCCCATTATCCGGATGGGATCGGTATACTGCCTGAATTCAGGAAATTTATTGACTGCTGAATAATTTTTCAATAAAACAGTTGATTTACTGTAATGATTATGCTATCATAGCAATGTTATGCGGACGGTCCTCTGGCCGGTAAGAATGTTTTATCCGTTCGGATAAGGCGCCGGGATACGAACGTCTATAAGAGAAGGAGGCATAAGAAGATGAATGAAATTATCCGATCCATCGAAGCAAAGCAGATTCGCAGCGATCTTCCCATTTTCAATGTCGGTGATACCGTTCGTGTATGGGTAAAGGTTGTTGAAGGCAACCGCGAACGCCTGCAGGCTTTCGAAGGTACTGTCATTGCAAAGCGCAACGGCGGAATCCGTGAAACATTCACTGTTCGACGGGTGTCGTACGGTATCGGTGTTGAACGTACTTTCCCGATCAATTCTCCCCGTGTTGATCATGTAGAACTGATCCGTCATGGTAAGGTACGCCGGGCGAAGCTTTATTATCTGCGTGAACGTCAGGGCAAAGCGGCTAAGATCAAGGAAGTTAAGCGCGTTTAATTTTGTCCGAACAAATGCTGCACTGTATGTGCAGCATTTTTATTTTCCGGATGCAGGATTTCCTTTGTCCGGTGTGTAAATTATAAAACAATGGTCTCAGGACAACGAAAACTTATTTTACAGGAGCTGCATCATGAGAAACAGAGAAGAAGCAGTTGCAAAAGCAACCGAACTTGTCGGAAAAATGACGCTGGA
>Ga0310690_10009148_pt1 | contig 12456 bp, 11 predicted proteins | sample AusTroGonzalo_MG_2_FD_207661 | JGI IMG/M metagenome (GOLD analysis project Ga0310690, IMG submission 207661) | Bovine rumen microbial communities from tropical cattle in Woodstock, Queensland, Australia - Gonzalo_04 (v2) (version 2) | ecosystem: Host-associated > Mammals > Digestive system >...
TCCAGAATCCGCGGCACGAAAGGTGTGCCGGTGATGAAGGAAAGCGTATGGACGCCGAGATCGCACAGGCGTTTCAGCGTATCGGACAGTTCCCGCGGGGTGAAGGGACGGCCCGCGTTCCGGTGGGATATTTCACCGTTCTGACAGTAAACGCAGCGGAGCGTACAGCCGGAAAAGAAGACGGCGCCGGTGCCGCGGATGCCGGAAACAGGCGGCTCCTCCCAGAGATGGGGCGCCGTGCGGGCGATGAGCATTCCGGTGCCCAGGCCGCAGAACCCAGGTCGAGCGGAACGATCTACTCCACACCGGCGCGGGCAGAGCGAACAGGAAGTAAAAACATCATTCATGACGTTTATTATAGGGAGTTTGGCGGGAAATGGCAACCGGAGCGGGACTTGTGAAGAAAAACGCTTTAGGCTATAATATTAAAATGTCGAAATCTTTGTATGCAAAGGAGAAGACGAAGGTTGGACAATTGGACCCGAGATCCTGATAATGAATATACAGGTGTAACCGCCCAGCGCAGGAACCGGCGCAGGATTGACGCTGTGGCAGAGCGGGCGGAAATGCCAGCGGAAGCAGAAATAACGGACGTGACGGAGGTCTCGGCGGCGCCTGAGATCCCGGAGACACAGGCGGTTTCGGAAGCGCAGGCGGAACCTGCTCTCCAGGCAGAAATGGCAAACCCAGCCGAAGAAGACATGACGACCGAACCCGCCATGTCCGATAGGACCGGCGAAACCAACGCCCCGGCTGAACCTGTCGTACAGAGCGCGGACAGCCGGGTGCCTCCGGAAGCACGCCGGATGGCTGCCGCGCCCTATGGCATGCCCCGGGAAGGCGCAAAGCGCCCCGGTACACGGCCTCAGGTTGCTCCGAGACGCCCGGAACTGCCCGAAGAGCGCAGACCGGCCTCCCGGCAGCGCCGGGAAGGTCCGAACCCGGAGTCGCTGCGCAGCGGTGCTGCGCAGCGGGAACGGCCCGCACGGGTGAACGTTGGCTATGCCCCGGGACGGATGAGTGACGAAGCGACGCGTCTGGTGCCCACCGCGGACGCCGTGCGGGAATCTGTCTACGGCCGGGACGCAAAAGCCTATCTTGAAAAAAGAAAACAACCCTTCCGCATGGATGAGGAGAAACGGCCGGCGCCGAATCCTTCGCCCCACAAGCTCCTGCGGGCGGCGGTGGCGCTTCTGGTGGTGGCCGGACTGGTTCTGTCCGGATGGATGCTGATAAAAAACCGCCGAGGCGGTGGAGATAAGACAAATCCGGAAGCGCCGCAGGTATTCAGCTTTGAACTGCTGAACAATGAGAACCTGACCGCACCGGCGGATTTAATTTTCTCAGCAGAGACGGAACAGGCTGTGGAGATGGTCCGCCTGCACGCGGACGGCGACAGGGACGTGGAAACGGACGCTAAGGGCGGCGCCTACGGCGATCGGAAGATCTGGACAATCAAGATGCATGTTGAAACCGGCTTTGATGGCACGGTGTCTCTGCAAGCCAGCCGGGACGGCGGGGAAAACTGGATCGATACCGGATATACGGCCGCGGTGGCCGTGGCCACACCCATGGGCATGGACGTACCGTCGGCCAGTCCGGAAGTAACTGCGGATCCGGAGGGCGATGACTATTACGATGTGGACGCGGAACGGAGCGGTACGGACGGCGGAGAGGGCACGGGGACCACGCCTGCACCGGTGACGCCGGCGCAGGATGACGCCATGCCGGAAGCGAAACCGACCGAAAAACCGACGGAAGACGAAGCGGAAGACGAATGGGACAAGGGTGAACCCGGCGTGCTCTATACTCCGGCACCGACTGCCACGCCGACGCCGGCGGAGGCCGCTGTGACTGCCACGCCGCCCCTGGCTGCGGATCCGGCGCCGGAGGCCAATCCGGACCTGATCAACCAGACGGTGGTGTGGACCAGCTTTGTCAAGAAGGAAAAGGACTATAACCGGCTGGCCAAAGAACAGGTGCATATGCCGGCCGGGGATGAATATACCACAAAGAAACTCGGCGTGATGACTTTCCGCGGGGATAACTTCCGCCGGAACGCAGCGGCGGGCACCCTGGGCGGCACGCCGCAGAAAATGGCGGTGCTATGGCAGGCAGAGGCCGGCAGCATACGCGGGACGAATACAACCTTCTACGGTTACGGATGGACCAACCAGCCGGTGATTGCCCGGTGGAGTACGGAAGTGCGTACGAAAAGCAACATCACGGAAGCGAAAATCGACAAATCAGCCCTGAAGGAAGTAATCATCGCCGGCCTGGACGGCGCGATCCGCTTCCTGGACCTGGAGGACGGCAAGATTACCCGCAACAGCATCAAACTGGGTTATCCCATGCGGGGCACGCCGAGCCTGCACCCGAGGGGCTATCCGTTCCTGACGGTGGGCCAGTTTGCACGGAAGACGAAGGCGCGGACGGGCAAGATCGGCCTGCGGCAGTACAATCTGTATACTCAAAAGGAACTGAAGCTGATCGACGGCCTGGACGGAAAATATCACAGGCCGCTGAACGATATCGGCAGTTTTGAGACGTCCGCGCTGATTGACCGGGAGAGCGATACGCTGATCGTGGCCGGAACGAACGGCATGCTGTACCTGGAATCCCTTGGGACGAACTTTGACTACAGCCTGGGTGTACTGCAGATTTCCCCGTCCATTGTGGCGATGAGCTCACGGGCGAAAGGGCAGAAGAGCAACGCCTTGCTGGCGGTAGAATCCTCCCCGGCGGCATATGACAAATATGTTTATTATGCAGACATGGGTGGTGTGCTGCGGTGCGTTGATACGAACACCCTGCGACCTGTATGGGCAGTGAACACGGGCGACTCAGTCATGGCCGCAGTGGCACTGGACCTGACGCCGGAGCGGGAACTGAATCTGTATACCGCCAACATGCTGAACAACCGGAAGAAGGGGAACGGAAGCGTCCAGATCCGGAAATACGACGCACTGAGCGGCCGGGAGGCCTGGTGCACGGACGTCGGCGTGCTGAAGAGCAAGAAGGACAAGGAAAAAGACAATGTGGGCGCGAAGGCCTCTCCCGTGATCGGACAGAACGGGCTGAGCGACCTGGTGTACTTCACGGTGACCGGCCTGTCCGGCGAAGGGGCGGAGACCCTCGGTCTGAACGGCGAGACGCCTGCCGCACTGATCGCCTTGAGCAAGGATAACGGCCGGGTGGTATGGGCTTTTGCCCTGGGCAGCCGGAGCGAATCTTCCCCGGTGGCGCTGTATGACAAGCAGGGGAACGGTTGGATTATTCAGTGCGAGCAGAGCGGCATGGTCCACCTGCTGGACGGCCGGACGGGCCGGGAGATCAACAATCTGCAGCTGGAAGGCGAGGTCGAGGCGTCGCCCGCCGCATACAACAACGTAGTGGTTGTCGGAACCACGGGCAAGGGCAAAGCCTTTGTGTATGGTATTGAGGTGAAGCTCGACAAGACGGAAGAGACGGAAGCGCCTGCCGGAAACGAAGAAGGCCGGGAAGGCGAAACCGTCGGTGATGAGGAGTCAGCGGGGGAAGAGCCTGCGGACGATGAAGCCGGAATGGAAAACGAAGATGGCGGAGCCGACAGGCACGACGAATACGAAGATTACGAGGATTACGAGGACTACGACGCAGAAGACGAGGAAAGCGGGGACGGCAGGCAATGAAAAAGATCCTGGCGGCGCTTGACCAGGGAACGACGAGTTCCCGCGCGGTGATCTTTACCGAAGACGGAGAGATGATCGCGGCGTTCAATAAGGAATTTCCGCAGCATTATCCGAAACCCGGCTGGGTGGAACATGACCCGAAGGACATTCTGGACAGCCAGGTGACTGCTCTGCGGGAGGCGGTGCGCCTGAGCGGGGTGAATCCCGCGGACATCGCGGCGATCGGCATCGCAAACCAGCGGGAAACCACCTTCCTGTGGGATCGGAAGACGGGCGAGTGCGCGGGCAACGCCATCGTGTGGCAGTGCCGGCGGACCAGCCAGATTGTGGACCGGCTGGTGGCGGACGGCAGCGCGGACATGATCCGGGAGAAAACCGGCCTGGTGCCAGACGCGTATTTCAGCGGAACGAAGCTGAAATGGCTGCTGGACTACTACAATCTGACGGAACGCGCGGAGAAGGGCGAGCTGTGCTTCGGCACTGTGGACAGTTATCTGTGCTGGAATCTGCTGGAGGGCCGGCCCCACGTAACTGATGCAACCAATGCCGGACGGACGATGCTGTTTAACCTGCGGACGCAGGACTGGGATGATGACCTGCTGAAGCTCCTGGGCATCCCGAAGGCATGCCTGCCCAGAGTAGTGGACACGGCCGGGCCGATCGGCATGCTGGACCCGGCAATCCTGGGCCGGGCGATCCCGGTGACCGCGATGGCGGGCGACCAGCACGCAAGCCTCTTCGGCCAGGCATGCCTGAAGACAGGGGACATCAAGAACACCTACGGCACGGGCTGCTTTATGCTGATGAACACCGGCGACAAGCCGGTGATGAGCCAACATGGCTTGCTGACCACGATGGCATGGCGGATCGGCGGGAAGCCGACCTACGCGCTGGAAGGCAGTGTGTTCATGGGCGGCGCGACAATCCAGTGGCTGCGGGACGAGCTGAAGATTATTGACCATGCTGCGGAGACGGAGAGCATCGCCCAGAGCATCACGGGTACGGGCGGCGTATATCTGGTGCCTGCGTTTACGGGCCTGGGCGCGCCGTGGTGGGACATGTACAGCCGGGGTACTCTGATCGGTATGACCCGGGGTACGGGACGGCCGCAGATTGTGCGGGCGGCGCTGGAGGCGATTGCCTATCAGAGCGCGGACCTGATGGACGCGATGATTGCGGACTGCGGCAGCAAGCCGGAAAGCCTGCAGGTGGACGGCGGCGCAAGCGCGAACGGGTTTCTGATGCAGTTCCAGGCGGATATCACCGGTATTTCAGTGGTGAGGCCGCGGGTGCTGGAAACGACGGCGCTGGGAGCTGCGCTGCTGGCGGGACTTGGGGCCGGGATCTACGGAAGCCCGGAGGAAGCGACGAAGGGCTGGCAAAGGGACCTGGAGTTTATTCCGCGGATGGACGAGGCGACGAGACTGCTGAACCTGAAGGGATGGCATAAGGCTGTCGAAAGAAGTAAGGACTGGGCGAAAGACTCATGAACAAGGAAAATGAAGAATTGATATAAGTGTCTCAGAGAGAAGGAAACTGGTTTGAAAGAAAAGATTCAAAAGCTATTCAGTAATGTATGGACGATTCCGAATGTGCTGACGATCATCCGGATTATCCTGATCCCTGTGTTTGTGGTGCTGTTTTTCAAAGGGCAGAAGATCGCGGCGCTGTGTGTATTCTGCGCGGCGAGCCTGACGGACATGCTGGACGGATACCTGGCGCGGAGGCTGAACCAGATTACCGACTTCGGCAAGCTGTTTGACCCGTTGGCGGACAAACTGATGGTGCTGACGGTGATGGTATGCCAGACGTTCTGGGGGCCGCTGCCACTGGTGGCAGTGATCATCGTGGCGGTGAAGGAGCTGGTGATGGTCCTGGGAGGCGTGTTCATGCTGAGCAAGGACGTGGTGGTCTATAGCAACTATTTCGGCAAGGCAGCACAGGTGGGTTTCATCTTCTCTCTGATCCTGAGTTTCTTCCATGACAATTTCCTGGAAGGGAACGTGGTACTGTGGGGCATGACACCGGACATCCTGCTGCTGTGGATTACGGTTGCGCTGGCGGTTATCGCGATGGCAGTGTACGCTGCGGGAGCAGTAAAGAAAATTAGGAATGCATAATTCAGAATTGAGGAATGCTGTTCAGAGAGGGAAGATCCTTCACTGCGTTCAGGTTGATACAGAGAGCAAACAAAGCACTATCAGGAGTTATGAATTCAAAAATCGAAGGTGAGTTTATGAGGTTTGACGGAAGGAATCCGGACGAAAAACGACCGGTAAGTATTGAAACGGATTTTGTACGCACGGCATACGGCAGCTGCCTGATCGCTACGGGGAACACCCGGGTGATCTGTACGGCGAGCGTGGAAGAAGCAGTCCCGCCTTTTCTTAAGGGCAAGGGGCAGGGCTGGGTGACGGCAGAATACGCGATGCTGCCGGCTTCCACGATGGAACGGAAAAAACGAGACGGCATCAAAAAGGACGGTCGGAGCGTGGAGATCCAGCGGCTGATCGGCCGGGCTCTGCGGCAGGCGGTGGACCTGAAGGCCCTGGGTGAGCGAACTATAACGCTGGATTGCGACGTGCTGGAGGCGGACGGGGGCACCCGAACGGCTTCCATTACCGGTGCAATGGTGGCCCTGACCTGCGCGGCGGACCGGCTTGTGAAGGAAAAAAAACTGCCGATAAGCCCAATCGTTCACCAGGTGGCGGCAATCAGCGCGGGTGTGATCGACGATGTGCCGTGTCTGGACCTGTGCTATCAGGAAGACAGCCGTGCCCAGGTGGACATGAACTTTGTGATGAACGAAAAAGGTGAGTTTATTGAGCTGCAGGGCACAGGGGAAGGCCGGGCCTTTACGGGCAGCGAGCTGGATAAGCTGATGGAATACGGCGCGAAGGGCATCTGCGAGCTGATGGACGCCCAGAAGGAAGCTCTCGGCGGGCGGGCGGTGCATATCGCGCCCAAGCCCCTGCTGCTGGTGGCGACAGGGAATGAGCACAAGCTGCGGGAACTGCAGGAGATGTTCAAGGACTTTTATACTCTGGCCCCGATGACAGCGGCAGGCTTCTTCGGCCCTATAGAGGAGGATGCGGACACCTTTGCCGGGAATGCGGCGATCAAGGCGGAAGCGGTGAGCACGGCAACGGGATATCCTGCCATTGGCGACGACAGCGGACTGGAAGTGGACGCGCTGGATGGTGAACCCGGCGTGATGAGTGCCCGGTATGCCGGGGAGCACGGGAATGACGAGGCGAACAACGACCTGCTGCTGAGCCGGATGGAAGGGAAAGAGAACCGCACCTGTGCCTTCCGGTGCGCGCTGGCGCTGAAGATCCCCGGCAGGGAGACGCTGATTGCAGAGGGAAAGTGCCCCGGCACGCTGCTGAGAGAGCGGCGGGGCACCGGAGGTTTCGGGTATGATCCGCTGTTCTTGTATGAGCCGATGAACAAGACTTATGCCGAGATGAACCAGAACGAGAAAAACCAGGTAAGCCACCGGTTCAGAGCAGCGGAAAAAATGAGAGAGATCATGGCCAAAATGAAAATGAATAATGAATAATGAACAATGAAAAAAACAGCGCAAAACCCCTTGCAGCCTTGACGCTGCAAGGGGTTTTGATGTAAAATATCCGAAAAGCAAAGAACTGAAACGGAGGGATACAGATGCTCCATGACGGCAAGATCTGGATCGGGTCCTGCGAGAATGGAACTCCTGTATTCCTGCTGCCTTCCATGGCCAACCGCCACGGCCTGATTGCCGGCGCGACAGGCACGGGGAAGACCGTTTCACTGAAGGTGCTTGCGGAAGCCTTTTCTGACCTGGGCGTACCGGTGTTCCTGAGCGACATCAAGAGTGATCTGAGCGGCATGGTGATGAACGGCACCGCATCCGAGGCGATTGAAAAGCGGCTGGAAAAATGCGGCGTTCCGAAAGACGCATTCAGATATACCTCCTATCCGACCGAATACTGGGACGTATACGGTGAACAAGGTATCCCGATCCGGGCGACAGTGGAGGATATGGGTCCACTGCTGATGAGCCGAATGCTGAACCTGAACGAGACCCAGAGCGGCGTGATGAATATCGCTTTCCGGGTGGCCGCCCGTGAACGGCTTTCCCTGGAACACCTGCAGGACCTGAAGCAACTGCTGATCCACGTGGGTGAGAACGCAAAGGAATACACCCTGGAATACGGCAACGTCTCTTCAGCCAGCGTGGGCGCCATCCAACGGGCCGTGGGCGTGTTGGAGGACCAGGGCGGCAACGTGTTCTTCCGGGAACCGGCAATTGACATCAACGACTGGATCCAGACAGACCCGGCTGACGGCAGGGGTAAGATCAATATTCTGTGCGCGGACCGGTTGTTCAACAATCCTACAATGTATTCCACGTTCCTGCTGTGGATGCTGACGAAACTGTATGACCTGCTGCCGGAGCGCGGAGACGCGGAGAAACCGAAGATCGTATTTTTCTTTGACGAAGCGCACCTGCTGTTCAATAACTGCAGCCGGCCTTTGATGGAAAAGATCGAGCAGGTGGTCCGGCTGGTCCGCTCCAAGGGGGTGGGTGTGTACTTTATCACCCAGAGCCCGGCGGACATTCCGATGACAATCCTCGGTCAGCTGGGCAATCGGATCCAGCATGCCCTGCGGGCATACACTCCGTTGGACCAGAAGGCTGTGAAGGTCGCCGCACAGACGTTCCGGACGAATCCGTCCTTTGATACAGAAGAAGCTATTACCACCCTGAAGACAGGTGAGGCGCTGGTTTCCTTCCTTGACGAGCACGGGGCTCCGGGCGTAGTGGAGCGGGCCACAATATTACCCCCGCAGAGCTATATGGGCGCGATCAGCCAGGAAGTTCGCAGGATGGTGATTGATGCGAGCCCGCTGAAGAGCAGGTACGCTGACGCAACGCTTCTTGCCGATCATTCCGGAACTCAGGAACAACCGACACCGCCGGCACCGCCGACGGCGCCACAGGCGCAGGGAATGGATCCACAGCGGTTTAAGCTGATAAATGGCCAGTGGTACTATTTCTGAGGTGCGGCGCGAAGCTGATCTTCCAATGTCACTGTTTACCCAACGACCCCTGAACGGCGCAGGGAGGAGAGCGCCGCAGAAAAAGATGGCAACATTCAAGGTATTCGATCCTACTACCGGTCAGTATGTTGAAAAGGAAATCGAAGGCATGACTGCCGCCGCGGAAGCCGTTCAGGAAGCGGCCGCCCCCGTGGTTGAAGCGGTCCAGCAAGCCGCGGCTCCCGTAGTTGAAGCTGTGCAGCAGGCTCCGGCTCCTGTAGTTGAAGCCGTACAACAGGCAGCCGCTCCTGTGGTGCAGCAGGCGGCCCAGCCCGTAGTGCAGGCTGTACAGCAGGCGGTACCCACTATCCAGGTGCAGCCCCAGACCCAGAAGATGCCCGTGATGGTCCTGGACCAGGCAACCGGTCAGTATGTACAGCAGATGGTCGATATGGTGCTGGATCCCGCTACCGGCAATTATGTACCCGCTCCCGTCGCTATGGATCCCAAGGCGCTGGAAGCCCAGCAGAAGGCGGCCGCAGCAGCCGCGAAGGAAGCGGAACGCAAGGCCCGCGAGCAGGAAGCCGCAGAACGCCGTGCCCGGAACGACCAGCTGCGTGAAGAAGCTGCCGAACGTGCCCGCCGCAACGACTCCGTTGCCGGCCGCGTAAAGAATACAGCGATCAGTTCCGCGACCCGAACGATTGTGAACGGCCTGATCAAGAACGCCGGTAAAGCGCTCGGTAACCTGTTCGGCGGAAAGAAATAAGAAAAAATAGGGGGAAACAAAAATGAAGAAGCTTCTGGACGAGTTTAAAGCGTTTGCATTCAAGGGCAATGTGGTTGAACTGGCTGTCGCCGTGATCCTGGGCGGCGCCTTTGGCAAGGTTGTTACCGCGGTGGTCGAGATTTTCCTGAATCCCATTCTGGAAAGCCTGCCCAAGATGGAAAACGGCGGAACCGGATTTGTCGGCTCCCTGATCTCTTTTGCGGCCGTGGTCGTTGAGTTCCTGCTGACTGCGCTGATCCTGTTTGCGATCATCAAGGCGATGAACAAAGCGAAGGATCTGAAGAAGAAGGAAGAAGCGCCCGCCGAACCCACCACCAAGGAATGCCCCTTCTGCAAGAGCGAGATCAGCATCAAGGCGACCCGCTGCCCGCACTGCACCAGCGAACTGAAATAATCATTCAGAATGCAGGGCGGAAATCGGATATCAAAACTCCGCTCTTTGCTTCTGACTGAATAAACGAGAAAGAGAGAACATAGTCATGAACAAGATTTTGGTTGAGACCTCCGCCCGTCATGTGCATGTGACCAAAGAAGACCTGGAGACCCTGTTCGGCGCTGGACATGAACTGACTGTGAAGAGCTGGCTGAGCCAGCCCGGACAGTTCGCTAGCGAGGAGCAGGTGGACATCGTCGGCCCCAAGAACACGCTGAAGCGCGTCCGCATCCTCGGGCCTGTTCGCCCCGCCACCCAGGTTGAGCTTTCCCTGACCGACGCCCGTTCCATCGGTGTGACCGCTCCCGTGCGGGAATCCGGCGACATCGCCGGTTCCGGTGCCTGCAAGCTGGTCGGTCCCGCAGGCGAGGTTGAAGTGGCCGAAGGCGTAATCGCCGCGAAGCGCCATATTCACATGACTCCCGCCGATGCTGCCGAGTATGGCGTGAAGGACAAGGATGTTGTTTCCGTAAAGGTAGAGACGAACGGCCGCTCACTGACCTTCGGGGAAGTGGTGGTCCGCGTGAGCGAGAAGTTTTCTCTGGCGATGCACATCGACACGGACGAGAGCAACGCCGCCTGCGCCGTGAACGGCACGATGGGCGAACTCATTAAATAAAGTCAAAAAACCGGTGTTGACAAACACCGGTTTTTTGAATAAGATATCTTCCGCAACTGAATACCTTATCACGAGTGACCGAGGGACGGGCCCGATGACGTCACGGCAACCGGCGAGAGCAAGGTGCCAAATCCCGCAGCGTGCACACCCCGATGGGAGGCGCTGACAGATAAGGACGGTCATAAAGATCGAATCCCGCCTGGTATGTGTGCGTGCCAGGCGGTTTTTCAGCTTTCATCCGAAAAAAAGGAGGAAAACACAATGAGTCATTATTTCTTTACATCCGAGTCTGTTACGGAAGGTCATCCCGATAAGATCTGCGACCAGATTTCTGATGCGATTCTGGACGCGATCCTCGAAAAGGATCCGATGGGCCGCGTTGCGTGCGAGACGACCGTATCCACTGGACTTATCCATATCATGGGCGAGATTTCCACAGAATGCTATGTGGATATTCCGCGGATCGCGCGGGAAGTGATCCGTGATATCGGATACGACAGGGCCAAATACGGTTTTGACTGCGATACCTGCGGGATCATTACCAATATTGACGAGCAGTCCGCCGATATTGCAATGGGCGTGGACAAGTCCCTTGAAGCAAAGGACGCGGGAAGCGCTGAGGACGATAACGGCGCGGGTGACCAGGGAATGATGTTCGGCTATGCTTGCGACGAAACGCCTGAGCTGATGCCGCTGCCGATCTCCCTGGCCCACAGACTGGCCAGGCAGCTGGCCGGGATCCGGAAAGAAGGAAAGGTGGACTACCTGCGCCCGGACGGAAAGACCCAGGTTACCATTGAATATGATGAGGAGCGCAGGCCGGTGCGCGTGGATACGATTGTCATTTCCACGCAGCATGCGCCGGAAGCATCCCTGGAACAGATTCGCAAGGATATGATCGAGCTGGTGATCAAGCCTATCGTTCCCGCGGATCTCCTGGATGAAAAAACCAGAATCTTTATCAATCCCACCGGCCGGTTTGTGATCGGCGGACCACAGGGCGATTCCGGACTGACCGGCCGCAAGATTATCGTTGACACCTACGGCGGCAGCGCACCTCACGGCGGCGGTGCCTTCTCCGGAAAGGATCCGACGAAGGTGGACCGGAGCGCGGCCTACGCTGCTCGCTGGGCTGCCAAGAATGTGGTCGCGGCCGGACTGGCAAAGCGCTGTCAGATCCAGCTGGCCTATGCCATCGGCGTGGCTGAACCGGTGAGCGTGCTGGTTGAGACCTTCGGCACAGGGATTGTGAGCGATGAAAAACTGAGCAAAGCAGTCAGCAAAGCATTTGACTTCCGGCCCACTGCGATCATTAAACAGCTGAACCTGCGCCGGCCGATCTATAGGCAGACGGCAGCTTACGGCCACTTCGGCCGGACGGACGTGGATTTACCGTGGGAGCATGTGGACTATACAGAAAAGCTGAAAGAATATCTGTAATTCATAATGATGATTTGTTGTGCCGGACAGTACTGACCACAGTATCTTGTAGGTGGCCCAGGAAAGGGCCGGATGAGCTTGCAAACCTTTATAAAAAAGGCTTGACAAGGGTTCGGTGGTTCTGATATATTTATTGGGCTGTCCGTCCATTAGCTGGGACGGAAGCCCAGAAGAAGATCAATCAATTGAGGAGTGTTGACCATGTTCCGTACATACCAGCCCAAGAAACGCCAGCGCAGCAAGGTGCATGGCTTCCGCGCCCGGATGGCGACCAAGAACGGCCGCCGGGTTCTGGCTGCCCGTCGTCGCCGCGGCCGCAAAGAGCTGACGGTGTAATACCGCCGTAAAGCCGAAATCTGTATGACTGTGGATGAGGCCCGCCCGTTAACGATGGGCGGGCTTTTCCCATAAAGGGATGATTCCGTTGGAAGCGGAAGGAAAGTGAATGGAAAAACGCTATCGGCTGAAGAAAAACAGG
>Ga0310690_10009150_pt1 | contig 12454 bp, 14 predicted proteins | sample AusTroGonzalo_MG_2_FD_207661 | JGI IMG/M metagenome (GOLD analysis project Ga0310690, IMG submission 207661) | Bovine rumen microbial communities from tropical cattle in Woodstock, Queensland, Australia - Gonzalo_04 (v2) (version 2) | ecosystem: Host-associated > Mammals > Digestive system >...
GCGCACACCATTGGTAAAACACTCCGCAAGAGGCAACCAAACAGGCAGTTCCTTCTTGCGATCCAAATTCTTGTTCTGCTTCACGTCTGTGAGGATTTCCTCTACGTGATTCTCCGCCAGCAGTTGACGGTAAGCAGCCATGCTCGCCTGGCGAGGCTTGCCGCTAAAGGATTTTGCAACGCATATCATACTTTTTGTATTTTAGCGCTGCAAATTTCACAAGGGAGGTTGCACCTTAAAAGTGGGATTGTTTTCGCGAAAAGTGCAACATTAACATTATTTATTGGTTAGTTTTTGAATTTTTGGAGGAAAGTTCCTATATTTGCAACAAGAAAAAATCAATACAATTATGGCAACAGAAGACAAAATATTAGAGTTGTATAAAACAACTAAATACCAGAAGTTAAATGCGTATTACGGACAGAGTACTGTTTTTAATATCTTAGGCATAGAACGCAGTGAGAATCGTCATAGTGCATTCCTCGCATGGCTACTCAATCCAATATCATCTCACGGACTCAAAGAGAATCCCCTGCGGAAATTTCTTTCTCTTGTTGCGACAAAAGCTACAGATGAAGAAAAATGCTATTACCATCAAGTGCGTGAACACCTCATCACAGGAAATTATTCACTACAGGTAGAGAGCATCAAAACAGAGCAGTCAATCATCGGATTGGCAAACGGAAATACTGATGATTTCAAGGGAGTGGTAGAAACTAACGATAAAGGGCTTTTTAAAAAAGATAGCAAGAACCGTTTCGATATCTGGATGCTGTTGCATATTACTTTCATAGACGAGTATGATCAAGAGAAACAATGGTACTTACCTATCGTTGTGGAAAACAAGATCTATAGTGTCGAAGGGAATGCTGACGATAAGGAAAAGGCACAGACAGTACGCTATCACAGGGCAGTCAATATTCTGAAGAATATCGTTTGTCCAGGAACTAATTATGTCCAACCCCTCCTTGTCTTCCTCACTCCTTCCGATGCGAAGAAACCAACGAACAACGCATTTATTCATCTTACATATCAAGACATGCTTGACCATGTCATACAGCCTTGCTCAATATTATCTCTTGCACAAGGCGTTTCTCTTGATGTCAAAAACCTAATGGATGGATATATCCGTAATCTGAGTTGCCCCTCAAACAAAGATGGAGAAAAAACCAAGGATTATTCTATTCTTGCTATTGCTGACACAGAAGACGAAGACCTACAATGCATCTTCAAATCAGAGGCTTTTCTGATAGCTCTTTGTGCCATATATCCCAACGAAGCAAAAAAACTACTTGACAAAGATTATAAGGTTGTAGAAGAAGACTTGCCTTTGTTGGAGCAATTCTGGAATGCTAATGAAGACTTGTTCAAAATAGTTCTTTACAATCAGTTCAAAGATGATGAGGAAAGTATGAAAACCGTACAACGGATTGTCAAGGTGAATAACCGTGACAACACCCGTTATTATGTTGGCCCCCAGCAAGGCAAATGGTTGAATACTAAAGGGAAACCTGCATCAAAGAGTGAGGCTTCTTTCTTGATATTCAAAGCTTATTGCCTATTGCAAAAAGAGAAACAACCTTCTACTGAACTTACCGTAGACCATCTCTGCAGCAAATTTGATTGTAGCCTGAATGCATACTATCACAACAGATTTTTGCAACATCTCTTTTATGATTTCGATGACGAAGTCACAGTTGATGTGAAGACAAACAAACACTTTGGCGCTCCCATTCTTCCTGAAAGTGACACTTGGGATTTCTATTGGGATGATGATCACATATTACCTCATGTAAAGGGCGAAGTGCGTAGCGTGAAGATGTGGCACAAAGAAGACTTCGATGCTCTCGTTATAAAAGCAAAGGAATATGGCATTGTCGTTGAACCTGCAGAATAATTTCAATTTTTCGAACAAAGGATGTTACACTTTAAAATGGGATATTTTCCCTTACGAGTGCAACTACTTCTTAGAATGTGCCAAGGCGTTGTATTTCTGATAGATTGTATTGAATATTTTTTGCAGGTCTGCTGATTCGTCGCCCATGCCTTCTTGTATGTTCTTGCGGAAGGTGCCCACATAGCGTTTCTCTGTCAGTTTCTCGGCCAGATCGTTGTCGGAATGGGCGCCGAATACTGCACTCTTTTTCATTTCTCCCACCAAATGGCAGAAAAAACGGGCAGTAAAGAGGTTGTTGTGCGGACTCTGGCGCGTCACCTTCAGATGGGCAAAGATGTCCTCGTTCTGAATCAGCTCCTGCCACATCTTTTCGTAATGGGGAAACCATGCTTTGTCTGTCAGGTCAAGCAGTCTGAGGGCTGCCTCCAGGACGGCATCGCCCACTTGTTGCGCCTCGTTGCGTATCAACTGCTCGTCGCCAAACTTCGTCGTTGGATCCAACTCACGGGCAATCTCATAGAGTGTAGCCAGATGGAAAACAAAGCTGCGCAAGTCATCATCGCTGAGGCTGGCGTCCAAGAAATCAGCATCGAAAGCCTTGCGGTCTGTCGCCCATTTGGCAAACAAGCCCCCAGGTATCTTGCCCAGTACCTCACGCTCCTTGCTCTGTTCTGCCTTCATGATGTCTTTCCACGACATATTATCATTTACCACTTTGAGCGTCTGGCGACGGTCCTTCCAGTACTCCCACCACTCACTGCTCTCGCGCACACGTAGTAGTACCTTATTAAATAATTGAGCCATCGCCTTGCTGTCTGTCCGGCTCTGCTGCATCAGACCAACCAACAGTTCAGGCAGCAGCATCAGTAGCAGCAGCAATATCAACATCTGCTGCTGACTTTCAGCCATTTTAACAGAGAGGTCGTCCATCGTTTGACGCATATTCAGCAGATGGCCAGTTATTTCTTCCTGACTCATGCTGTTGCCTTCGGTGTTGATGCTTTGGATGACTTGCGCCACCATCATCAAGTCGCTGGGTTTCAGGTGTTGTGCGCAGATGGCAAAGATGTGCTGCGTGGGCGAAAACTTCTCTTCGATAGCTACCTGCTTGTCTTTAGGCAATGCTAAATGTTGAGCCAAAGTTTTGGTGACAAGGTCGAAGAATGAGGCCCGTTGTTGGGTTGGTTGATTACCCAGCAAACGTTGCATCAGTAGCATCACAGCCTGACGCATGCCGATGTTCGAAACGGTCTTGGCAATGCGCTCAAGGTATTCGGAAAACAGATAAGCACTGGGGATTTTGTTCAGTTCCATGATGGCCATCACGCTACTCTGCATACGCATGACGGCGGCATAGACCTCAGCCTCAATGCAGGTGTCCATACCAGTTTCCAAATCCCTTGCCAATTCCTCTAAACGCTGGGTAGCCACTTCCCAATGACGGCACAGCTGGGTAGTCAACTGCTCAGTCCGTTTATCGTCAACGATTTTCTTGATGTCTTCTTTAGTCATGACTGCAAAGATACGAATAATTGAATGAACAAACAAATTTATTAGAGTTTATTTGTACAGAAGCGGTTACGGTCACAGCTGTGACCGTGACCGCTTTAGTCTAGAAAATAATACTAAGGCTAAAAGGTACGAGGGTTAAGGCTCGAAGGGAAAAGTACTAAGGTTTGCGGGCGGAATAGAGCGTCAGACCCGTATAGCGGGCAAACATACCGGCGGTGATGTAGCCATGATATTTCTGGATGCACTCGCGCATCTGTTGCTCCAACTTATCCTTGTCGGCCAGAATCGCCGTCGTGTCTGGAGTGACAGCCTTACGGAAACCGTCGTGCCACTTCTCCATCTCCCTGTTCCAGAGTTTGCCTGGGTTATACTCCACCCCATCGAGCCTGACATCACGGTCTTTTACTGCGTCTGGATCAGTCACCTGCTTCTTTAGTGACAGCCTTGGGGCAAACGACCCGATAGGCGTATCGATGCGATAGCCTTCAGCCAGGAAACGGCCTGCAGCGCGGATAAACATGTCGAAGGCACGACTCATCTCACCGTATCTCATATTGTAAGTACGTTCGCAGTAGTTCTCCAACTCCTTCATCGTCAACTTCAGTCCACTTTTCGGGCGGACATACAACAGGTTCTTTCCGTCCTCACCCTTCACTGGCGTCGGATGAACCTCATACCACATTCCACTGTTCTTTCTCGGCATAACTTCTATTTTTCGCTGTTATTCAACCGCAAAGATACAATTTTTTTTCGAGATATGCAAATAATCGGGAAGATATTATTTTGAAGGAAAAGAATCTTGAAAAGATTAATTATTCCTAAATTTCACAAGTTTGTGATTCACAAGTTTGTGAAATTTGTTCTTTTTCGTTATCTTTGTCCGCAAAAGCGTACAAATTCAGTAAGTTATGGATAAGAACTTTGTCTATGGAGTAGCCGTTACTGACTACAATTTTACAGGTCGAGAGGAAGAAACCCGTCGTCTGAAACTTAATTTTGAGAATGGTATTAACTCCATCTTGATCTCACCCCGTCGCTGGGGCAAAACCTCATTGGTGGATCATGTATGCCGGCAGTTGGAAGGAAGCGATATCATTACTGTGCGTCTGGATATCTTCGGATGTAAGAGCGAATACGATTTCTATAATGTCTTGGCAACTGCTGTGCTGAAACAGACGGCTTCTAAAGTTCAAGCGTGGATGGACGAAGCGAAGGACTTTTTGGCTCGACTCACGCCTAGAATTCATTTTCCAGTAGATCCAACATCAGATATCAGTGTGTCTCTTGGCATTACTCCAGAAACACATAGTCCGGAAGAGATCTTGAATATGGTTGAGGTAATAGCCAAGCGCAAAGACCGCCATATAGTCGTCTGTATAGATGAGTTTCAACAGGTTGGTGAGTTTGACAACACCAAATCAGTACAGGCCAGACTTCGTTCTGCATGGCAGCATCATCACTATACGTCCTATTGTCTTTTCGGCAGTAAGCGACACATGATGAGCAAGATTTTCCTTAACCGCAGTATGCCTTTCTATCAGTTTGGCGACCTGATGTGGCTCCAGAAGATACCCACGTCTGACTGGATAGGCTACATTGTCAGCCATTTCGAAAGTGCTGGTCGGCACATCTCTGAAGAGATGGTTGCGAAAATTTGCGAATCAGTTGACTTGTATCCGTCATACGTGCAGCATTTAGCATCTATCGTCCTCAACCATACACCACAAAAAGGAAGGGCAACGGAAGAACAGTTGCCATTAGCCATAAAAGAACTGATAAGCACCAACGAAGCCCTTTATATGCAACAGATCGAGCCGCTTTCCGGCTATCAGATGAATCTGCTGCGTGCCATTGTTTCTGGCATACACTCTGGCTACAACGAGAAAAAGGTCCGTTCACAATTCGATTTGGGCAGTCCATCCAATATGGTGCGTCTTCGTGATGCCCTTATTGAGCGTGACATCATCTATTCGGAAATGCGCCAACTCTTTATTACCGACCCAGTGTTCTCTCTCTGGTTCAGACAGCGCTTTATGTAAACAACATCGTAGGTGGAGAGACCGTGTGTCCCTCCACCTTACAATTTTAACAACTGGCAAAAGTCCCACCTGAATCAGGGCATGAAATTCCGACCTAGAGAAACCTTCCCCGCGTTCAGGGCATGAAAAAAAAGTTGGTCTATTTTTTGAATTTTTTCGCGAAAGTATCTATATTATGCATGCTGATGACATCCGCTTTAGTCAGATTATTGAAAATAATTACACCTTTTACATTATAATAGGAGAAAAATTTATATATTTGCAGCAGAATAACAAAAAACGAAAAAACTATATGGCAAAAAGACTATCAAAATCGCGTTACACCACGTATTGCCAGTGCCCCCAGGCACTCTGGCTGAAAGTATATAAACCTGATGAAGCCGCTGCCAGTCGTGAGGCTCTCCTCCGCTACTGCGAGCTCGACACCTGGGCAATGGTCAAGGTTTGGGAGAAGCTGAAAGAAGTGGCAGAATAAATTGATTTTTTCGAGATTAATGATTATATTTTAATTGTATGAGTATTTGGCTAACTGCATCATTAACGATAAAAAACGACGATGACTTTCGTCGTGTTTTAGAGTTTGTCAAACCAGACGAATCTGACACCGAGCCTCAGACAGATGAAGAGTATCAGCAAGGGATTGACATCGTGAATAACCTCCAAGGACGTGAACAATGTGCTTGGATGACGAAACATTGCACCCGTCTCTATGTGGATTTTGACAAAGGAGACAAAACATTGTCATGGTCTGGAAGGAATTGGCAGATGGGATGGGCTTGTGAAATTGCCGAATGTGTGGTAACACAATTCCCAGACATTGTATTCCGTATATGCATTGATAGTGCTCCCGAAGATTTGAAGTTTGGTATATCTGAACAAGGCAAAATCAGATGGCTGGAACAGAGCGATGAGATCAATGAAATGATCGAGTGGGGCATTGACGTAGATCCTTATGAGGGACCAACACCAGAGGACTGGGAGGCACTACGCCAACATCGAAGGGCACGTGTACAGGAGATGATAGACGTAGGTGTTGATATTTCGCCCGATACATGGCCCCCTACGAAAGAGCAATATGATGAGGAACGCAGATTGACTCATGTACCGTGTATAAATCATAAAAGATGGCATGAAGGTCATGATTTATTTTGTAAAGACAAAGATGTGGTTTACATGATTGCTGATGAGTATTCTGATATTGGATTCTCGAAAGAAGAGTTGTTGGAAGCAGGGAATAATGGTATGGCCAAAGCTCATGAGCACTACGACGAGAAGGAACATGGATCCTGTTTCTATGCTTACGCCGACTCGTGGATTCGTGAGGCCATATTTCAGACAATTGGGGCGGAACTAGCAAAGCCAACAATCGAAAACTACGAGGAATTGCAAAGGCATACAAGAGTAATAGTGCAAGAGATGATAGAAATTGGTGTAAACATCTCGCCCGACACATGGCCCCCTACGAGAGAACAATTAGATGAGGAATATAGATTGAGGTGTATAAAATATGATGAAGATATGAAGGCAGCAAAAGCCAAAAGGAACGGAAACAGAATTGTAATCAAGAACTATCGGGAAGATTACAATGCTGCCGATGAAATACATCGACAGCAACTCTTAGGAGCCGAAGTATCTCTACAGTCAGTATGCACATACACAATTACGAAAGTTGGTGAGATGTATAAAGGTAACTATGGGACGAACTGCTGTAAAGTAGAAATCACTGAAACGTACGAAGGTCGTGAAGAAAAGATAATTGTGGGCGAGGTTATGTTCTACGCAGATGCTGACACAGCATATTTAAAAAACACGTATGGTGTTGTAACATATAAATAAACAACGAAGATAAATACAGAAAAAGATTGGGAACAATACATACCTTAAATAAAAAAGTTGCCCTGTTTTTTGAATTTTTTCGCAAAAGTGTTTATATTATGTTCATCAAACTTTAAAACAACATTTAAATATGAAAGAAAGGAATATTGATGAGTATTTGATGGAGATTGGCAGAGAACCTCTACTGTCGGTCGACGAGGAGCGCGCGCTTTTAAAGACTGTGCAGGAAAAGGGACTTGATTGCGAAGAAATGAAGCGGTTGGAAAAGAGCTTTGCCCGTTTTGTGCTTAGCCTTGCCAATCAGTATAAGAACAAAGGACTGACTATCTGGGAACTAATCGATGTTGGCACAGAAGGTATGCGAAAAGCGGCAATGAAGTACGATTTCAATGCAGACGTAAAGTTCATATCTTATGCCGTCTGGTGGATGCGCCAAGCGATGATCCAGGCCATTGCAGAAAAGAAGTAGTGAAAAAACAAGAACCAGTCGTGGAAAGCTCCGTAAGGAGGTTCGACCGTAGGTCAAAGCTCATTCGGGCCGGAGGCTGGCAGGCATCCTTCTCATCCTGTAGAAGAAAGGTCTTGGGATGCCGTTTTTATATGACCATGAAAAAAAGTTGGTGCTTTTTTTGAATTTTTTCGCCTATGTGTCTATATTATGTACGTAACGTTTAAAAATTCAAGAATATGGCAACAACAATTCGCACCAGTTCAAAGAACTACTTTAACAAGATCCAGAAATATCTCACTAACAAAAGGCTCTTCTTTACCCCATCACTCAACGACGGGGTCTATGCTCTCACCATCTTCGATCTCACCACCATCGAATCCAACTCTATCATTCAAAAAATGACCAAACACTTCAATCTTTCACCCTATCAGCAGGAGCCTCTGGCTATTGCTGCCTAAAGCACAATTATATGACTAAAACTTATCACATTCAGAATTTAAGCAAAAGCAAGTTAGAGAAACTACGCCTTGCATGCCGGAAACAATATTTGGAGGATTGTTTTAGAAAGAATAACTCTACAACTGTATTAGAAGCAGTAACAGGCAATATAAAGCCAATCGTTGAGAAGTACAAGAAGAAAGGATACCGACTCAGCGATGATTTTGGCAACTCTAGTCATCAACATCTACATCTGCTAGTCTTTGAAAAAGAAAGGTAAAATTACTTTGTAAAAATAAGCCGGACGCAAATCGCATCCGGCTTTGTTCATTCTTAGCAGCACTTGCGCCAGAGGTTGGTGCCGATCTTTTCAATCAGGCCCTTCTCATCGATGTCGAGGAAATAGAGTCCTGAGGGCTGGGCATCTTCGGCCTTGCGCACACCATTGATGAAACACTTCGCAAGCGGCAGCCACACGGGCAGTTCCTTCTTACGATCCAAATTCTTGTTCTGCTTCACGTCTGTGAGAATTTCCTCTACGTGATTCTCCGCCAGCAGTTGACGGTAAGCAGCCATGCTCGCCTGGCGAGGCTTGCCGCTAAATGATGTAGATAGTTGCATCATAGCGGCTGCAAAGAAATAAGGGGAAAAAGGGAAATCCAAACGGGATTTCTCAGGAAGTTTTCCCTAAGCCCTTTCTTTCGCCATGATAGCTGTTAACTCGTTGATTGTCTGCTGGTTGAGAATAGTTTTAGAGGCTCCGATATATTTCTTAAAAGTGTCAGATTGTTTGCCGTTATTCAAGGTTTTCCCCAAACTGACGGATGTGTTCTGGCTGTAGAACTGGCAGTTCCGCTGCAGCCAGCCCACGATATGACAGAACACCTGCATGTTGAATCCTGCATTGTGGCAGCTGTTGCTGAAGTCCATCAACTGCGAGGCGATGATGTCGTTGAGCACGATGTCATCCCATATCTCGTCGTAGTGGTCGTAGTATTTGTCTGCCGCCAATTCCCTCAGTTTCTGTGCCACCTCACACACGCCTTCCTCCATCTTTCCGCGTTCTGGATCCACAGGTCCCTGTTCTTTCTCGATGGCATCCGTCTTGGCCGTGAGCCAGAGCAGCCGCAGCATGTCATCATCGCTCAGGTCGGCCTCTTTCAGGGCGTGCCCGAAAGCCTTAGGCGACTCTTCCATCTTGGTATAGAGGTAGCGGTTGACGTCAAGCAGGTCTTGTTTCACCTCTTGGGCATCCTTGCGGAGTTCCGTATTCAGACTGCCTTTCTGTGCGAGGTGTCCGATGTGGCCGTGCCAGTATTCCTGCCAAGCCTCGCTTGCCAGCAGTTCTGCTTTGGCGGCCTGGAAGATGGCGTCGACATCGGCATCATTCTTCATGCGAAGATCGTTGGCATCGAGGACTAATTTGACGGCCACTTGGATACTGGCTATTCCCGTGGCCATCAGTTGCTTGGAGCTGGCAGCCACCTTGCCGAGGTTTTCGCCGAGATAGACCAGTGCGTCGAACACTTCGTCGCGCTCTTTCTGCTGTTGCTCGTCGGGTTCCTCCTCTTTCACCAGCGCTTGCATCGTCTCCCAGACATCGTCGGAGTCCATGTTGGGTATGTATTTCTTCTGATAGAGTTCGCGCACCTCGGCACTGCCGTTCTGGCCAGTCTCTTTGGCTTTGGGCATCATGTCGGAGAGCCGTTTCCAGATGGTTAGCGGCTGAATCGACAGTTCCGAGGCTCTGGCGCTCAGCATGCCAGCGATCTCACGATTCATGCGCTGGTCGCCCACCATCCGCTCCAACTGCTCACGGAAGCCTTTCAGCAGTATCGCCTGCGGACGGCCGTTGATGGCAAACAACGTGGAGAGCACATGTTGCAGGCGATTGAACACGGCCATTGCCTCTGTTCCTTCATCGTCGTAGAGTCCCTGCTCTCGTTCCTTCGTAATCTGTTCCATGCGACTGGCTGCCGAGTTCCAGTTATAGGCCATGTATGCTATCAGCTGACTGGTCTCGTGGTCGAGCGCCACCTCAAGCCTGTTACGGTCTTTTGCTTCTTCTTTATTCTTCATATTGACACCTTATTCTATATTAGGTGGACAAAGGTACTCATTTTCCCTCATACATCCAACTTTTTTCCTGAAAATGGTTACGGTTACAGCTGTAACCATGTAACCTTTTGGTTATTACAAGTATGTATTATGTAAAAATAATTCAAAATTCATCAGTTTGGTTTTGGATAACTGTATATATTTGGTAATCAATGTGTTATGTGATTCAAAGAAAGGTCTAAGGAAACCTGAGGTTTGCAGGCAGGAAACTTCCACTTTCCTACCTATAAACTCCCAGAAAGGTGCCACCTTTCTGAGAGGAAGTATTGTGATTTATAGATATGTAAGATAATTTCATTATGCCTCTTGCCCTGGAGCGGTTATGGTTACAGCTGTAACCGTGTAACCAATTATTGTCTTTTCAGACTTACATCGCTGCAACGATATCTGGGAATCGCAGGATCCTTTCAGCGTTAGATTCATTGATAAGCAGATGTGCAAAGTCACGCTTCTTTTGATTCATATCCACATCTTTTAGACGTTCCCAGATAGCTGTCTTCAGTCCTTCCATTGTAGAGACGCCTGTCCTTGTATGCAGAAAGTCCAGATTGGGCTTCGTCTTCGAGAGCAGGAAAATGGCATCATAGAAGTCACGCCCTTTCTGACGGGTAAGGATGGCAGAGAATTTCATTGCACACAGCACATCCAAAGGAGGCACCTGAATGCCGAAGAAGAATCCCATTCTGTTGACGTTTGCCACAACTGGCTGATAGTGGGCACCCTGATCCTGAGCCTCTATCTTTAGCAGAAGCCGCTCTTCACGGTGCCCCGTCAATCCCAGATTAAACAGCATCTGTGGAAAGTACAGGTTTCGCCGGAAAGCCGTCAGACGCGGATTGGGCTTGTCGCGCGTTTCCACCTCAAGGTTATTATGTCGCAAGAATTCCACTACGCTGTCAGTCATTGCCATAAACTCTGCCTCGCTCAAATCCTTGCAGTCGAAATCCAGATCTTCAGAGAAACGGTCAATGCCTTGTATGAGCCTCAGGTTTGTACCACCGATAAACACCACCTTATTAATATAAGAAGTAGTTGCCAGGTGGTCGAGTATCAGAAGTTGCAGATACTCCTTCAGCATGTAGCGGTCGAAACGGCTTTCCCTAGCAATGGCAGGAGGGAAGAAACTGCGGATGTATTCAATGTCAATCATAATCCATATACTTTTATTAAACATCGTACTCTTTGTTCCAGAGCCTTGCTACCCATTCTTGACAGGAAGTTAGAGAAGCGTTCCTTGTCGAATTCACTTTGCATGAAGTCCTCATCCAGCCGGAGTTCCTCCATATCCTGTTCCGTCTTATAGTAGGGGTTCAAGTAGAGAAGATCAAGCAGTGCCTTTTCTGGGGTGGCAAACAACAGGCCGCGCCCGTTTTGCATCGTCTTTAGTTCATAGCCGAAATAAAGTGGCGTCTTCACGTTCTGATAATGGAAGGTGCCAAAGGAGTTCCCAAACTTTGCCGTCTTAAGTGTGGTCACACTCGTCAGTTGCACCACCTCTTCAGGTATCATGCCGTAGAATGACAAGGCGCTGTGCAGGCTGATGTATGACGGGGCGTAAATACGGTTAGCCACATAGCGTGAGAAATCGGGCACTTGGCGATACTCTGGGAACGCGTAATACTGATTTCTCAACTTCACCAGCAGCCCTCTTTGGCACCAACGTGTCAGGTTGTTACGGTCAAAATCCTTCTCCCATAACATCACCTGATTGGTGTTGAAACACCCCATCGGATACAGCCGTTCTCTGAATGTCAGAAAGTCCATAAAGCCTATTTTATTTCTAAAACGCCGCAAATATAGTGATTTTCAGAAATAAAACCAAAGAAATTGCGAGAAAAAGCGATTAAATAATAAATAACTGCACAGTTATCAAAGTTTTTCTTTGTTTTTTGTTACATTTTATGCCTTAATGGCCTTTTTAAGGCTGTTGACATTTTCTTGCGCAGTACCCTCGATAATAAATATGAGGTAGATGTTTTGATATGCGACGCTCTTACTAATAATGTAGAAATTGCTATTGAGGTTAAATCTTCGGACCGTGTAGTTTCGAGTGATACCAAAGGACTAAAAGCCTTCAGTGAGGAACATCCTGATACTAAACTGATTGTGCTGTCAATGGAAGAAAGACCAAGAATGCTAAATGGAATTGAGATATGGCCAGTA
>Ga0310690_10009152_pt1 | contig 12453 bp, 11 predicted proteins | sample AusTroGonzalo_MG_2_FD_207661 | JGI IMG/M metagenome (GOLD analysis project Ga0310690, IMG submission 207661) | Bovine rumen microbial communities from tropical cattle in Woodstock, Queensland, Australia - Gonzalo_04 (v2) (version 2) | ecosystem: Host-associated > Mammals > Digestive system >...
TCCCTAAAATTTTTTTAGGATAAATTGAAAAATAAACTTGCGGAAGTTGTAAATAAGAACCTGGCCTTATATTGTCGTTAGCATCATAAAGTTGATAAAGTTCGGATAATATCCTTAAATTTGATGCCGAAGATTGTCTTGTAAAAGATAAGTAAGATGTTCTTTTATTTGCTGTTCTGTTCCAATTATCCAACTGATATGTATTATTAAATTGTGAATCGCTTTGAAATTCGCCTTTAGCCTGCACTGTCCAATAATCGTTTATTTTTTGCCAGTATGATGGTTGTACAGACCATCTTTGAGAGTTATCTTTAGTATATAATGCTCCATAACCGAAAATTGTTGCTTTAATTTTTTGTGATTCATAATAATTAAATTCAAGCCCTGTACCTTCACCTATAGAACCGAGATAATCCAAATATAGTTTTCCGTCAAACTTTTTTGTAAATTTATATTTTAATTTTGCTTTTAAAGAAAGTCCTCCCTCATTTATGTAACCGGGTTCTATTTCATAAGAAAATTTTCCGTCTCCACCGGATAAATACCTTGTATATTTCGGGAAATAAAAAACAGGAACTTTACCTACATAATAAATTGCTTTTGATACCGATATTTTTTTATCGACTACAAGAATACCTTCTTTTGCAAATACATGATGGTGCGGTTGGTCTAAATCGCAGTTTGAAATAATAACATTTTCTATTTTATAAGTATCGGAAGATATTTTTATCATTTTTTCGGCTTTAAAAAAAATTGGCATTGAACAACCTTTTGAATTTGATATTGTTCCTGCCTCTTCTTCCATACTGTATTCAACAGAGTCTGCAAAAATTGTATTACTTGATTCTACAATACTTATATTACCTTGTGCTTTTAACTTTTTTGATGGGAGTGTTACTTCTATATTGTCTGCTTTTAAAACTTTTCCTAACCAATCCAATGTTATATTTCCCGAAGCTGTAATTACTCCATACTCCTGTTGATATGTTAATGAATCTGCCGTAATATCTGCTTCATAGGCAAAAGATTTGCTTATGCTGAAAATTAAAAATAAAAAAAGTAAGGATAGTATTTTTCTAAGAATTGTCATCTAATTTTTTACTAACATTGCCGAACCTGCAACACCGAGTTTGTTTGTATATTTTGAAATTACAATTTTACATGATTTTGCAGCCGTTTTAAATGCTCTTTTATTTATTTCTTTGTATGCGGTTTCAAAAAACAATTTGTCGGCTTTACTTATACCGCCGCAAATAACAATATGGTCGGGATTTATAAAATTTAATATTGTCGTTAAAAGTATTCCTAACTTTTCGCCGGCTTGTTTCCATACTTGTTTTGCTACAAAATCATTTTTTGCACAGGCTTGCGATAAAATTTTAGGAGTAATTTTATTTTTGTCGTTATCTGCCAATTTTAAAATAATATCGGATTTATGTTTTTTCATTAATTCTTGTGCGGAATTTACAAGATGTTTGACTCCGATATAAGTTTCTATACAACCGTTGTTTCCGCAGTTGCATTTATTACCGTTACTTTCAACGGTAATATGTCCTATTTCACCTGCGGTGCCTGAAGCACCTCTATATAATTTTTTATTTATTATTATTCCTCCGCCTACACCTGTTCCGAGTGCCACACATACCATATTTGTTGCTTTTCCTTTCAAATCAAGCCAAAAAGCACCTATTGCGGATGTGTTGGCATCGTTATCTATAAAAACTTTCCTTTTTGTTAATTTTTCCAGTTCTTTTTTTAAATAAACATTTTTCCATTTGGGTAAGTTAGGGGAAAATCTGACAATACCTTTAACAGAATCTATGTCACCTGCAATTCCTACACCGATAAATTTAACTTTTGTGTAATATTTTAAAGTATTTACTTTTTCTACAATATTTTTAATAATGGTTATAGGTTTTGCCGAAGCATCCGTGTCCAAAACGGTTTCTTCTAAAATTTTTGCTTTATCGTCAACGACGGCTATTTTTATTTGGGTTCCGCCCATATCTATACCTAAATAGTAGTTAAGCATTTGTTTTTCCTTAAATATTTAATTATATAACCTGCTAAATAGAACGAACCTAACACGACCAATTTTTTGTTGTTTTTTAACTTATCAAATAAATTATCCAAATTTATTATTATATTTACATTTTTACTTCTGTATTTACAAAATTCTTGTTTTATTAATTCCGGTTTTAATTCTCTTTTGTTTTTTATATCAATAACAAATATGTTATCAAAAACGGAAGAAAGTTTTTTTATAATATCTTTATAATTTTTTTCTTCCATAACCGCAAACAATAAATTTTTTTCTTCTTTATAAAAAGGACTTTTTTTATATAAACTTAAAAATTTATCAACAGCTTGTTTATTATGTGCTCCGTCAATAATAAATTTAAAGTTTTTATTTTTTATTTTTATATCTCTTATATCAAACCTTGACGGATATTTTAAATTTTGTAAAATTTCGCTTATTTTGTCGAAATTTATTTTTATTTTTTTACTTAATATTTCACAAGCAAATAATGCAACCGCCAAGTTATAAATCTGTTGTTTGCCGAGTAATCCTAAATTTATTTCCGCATTAAATTTTTTACCGTTATATTTTACGGTTTGATACAAATTTTCCCAATTGTATTTTTTTATAGCATTTGCATTAAAATCTTTTGCAAATCTGTAAATATCGGCTTGTTTTTGTTTGGCTGTTTTTTTTATTACATTAAATGCAACATTCGGCATTTTACCGCAAATAACCGGAACTTTCTTTTTAACTATACCGGCTTTTTCAAATGCAATTTTAGCTAATGTTTTACCTAAAATTTCCGTATGGTCAAGAGAAATTGTCGTTATTATACTTAATTGCGGAACAACGATATTTGTTGCATCAAACCTGCCGCCAAGCCCGGTTTCCAAAATAACAACATCTGTATTTTCTTTAACAAAATATATAAAAGCTAAAGCCGTAATGTATTCAAAAAAAGTTAAACCGTACTTTACGGATAATTTTTTATACTTTTTATCCAAACCGTTTAATTCTTTTTGTTTTATGGGAACGGAATTTATTTGTATCCTTTCGGTAATATCAACAATGTGTGGAGAAGTATATAATCCCGTTTTATAATTTGAAGTAATTAAAATTTCGGATAAAATTTTTGCAGTCGAACCTTTTCCGTTACTTCCCGCAATATGTATATACTTTATTTTTTTTAAATCAACTTTTAAATCCGAAAGAAATTTTTCAATTCTTTCTGTACCCAAAACCATATTTTTATATTCGCCGGCTGCGGAATAAAACATATTTATTTTTTTACAAAGAACTTTAAAATTTTTGTAAGAGTATCTTTTAAATTTTTTCTTTCAACAACCATATCAACCATACCGTGTTTTAAAAGAAATTCCGATAATTGAAAACCTTTAGGTAATTGTTGTCTTATAGTTTGTTCTATTACTCTTGGCCCTGCAAAACCTATTAATGTATTGGGCTCTGCTATTATAATATCACCCAACATTGCAAACGATGCCGCAACACCGCCTGTTGTCGGGTCTGTTAATACGGAAATATAAGGTAAACCTTCATCCGAAAGTTTTGATAATGCCGCAGATGTCTTTGCCATTTGCATAAGAGAAAGTATACCTTCTTGCATTCTTGCTCCGCCGGATGCGGCTACTATTATAACGGGAAGTTTTTTAGAAATTGCATCTTCAATCAACCGTACAACTTTTTCACCTACAACAGCCCCCATACTACCACCCATAAAACCGAAATCCATTGCCGCTATCATAACTTTTATGGAATTAATTTTTGCTTCTCCCGTTAAAATTGCATCGTTTGTGGTATAAGATTCTTTTTTTTCTTTATATCCAGGAAATCCTATCACATCAACCGGTTTTAATTTTGCATTTGTTTCTTTAAAGGATTTTTCGTCAACAAGCAGTTTTATTCTGTCCTTTGCATTTAACCTGACATAATAACCACATTTCGGACATACCATAAAATTTTCTTCAAAATCTTTTTGAAATATTATTTGCTCGCATTTTTTACATTTATTCCAAAGCCCTTTAGGCAATTCTTTTTTATTACTTGAAGCCGTTGTAACCATCATAATTTTTATTTCCTCCGAAATAATATAACCATAACCTTTTATATTATACCAGATTATAAAAAAATCACAAAACCGTTTTTAATTAACATCATGTTTTAAATGACAAAAGAATAAAAACTTTGCTATAATCAAAAAATTAAGTAAATAAATAAAATAGGGTAAAAATAAAATGAAAAAAATGTTATCTTTATCGGCAATAGGAAAAGACAGAACCGGAATAGTCAGTTCAATATCGGAAATTCTTTTTAAATTGGGTTGCAACATTGAAGATTCTACAATGACACTTTTATCGGGACAGTTTGCAGTCATTTTGTTATTGGATTGTCCTAAAAATGCCGATATTTCAAAAATAAAAAGAAGTTTAAATTCTTCGTTGAAAAAACTTGATTTATCATATTCGGTAACTGAAGTTGATAAACCTAAAAAAGATAAAAAAAATTACGGTGATTATATTATTGCCGTTTACGGTGCAGACAGGGTAGGCATAGTTTATACAGTAAGTAAATTTTTAGCCGATAAAAAAATAAACATAACCGATGTTCAGACAAAAGTTTCCGGTAGAAAAGACAAAGTTTATATAATGTTAATAGAAGTTAATATACCAAAAACAATAAAAATTGATTCGGTTAAAAAACAACTTAAAGATATTGCCGAAAAACTTAAAGTTGAAATTTTTGTAAACCAAGCCGATTCACAACAAATTTAAATATAAAATAAGATTATTATATGTTTATAAAAAGTACTTGTTTTTGCTGCTTTAAATTTAAATTATCAAAATGAAAATTCATAATATTTTTAAAAGGAAAAAAAACAGTTATAAAAACAATTTTGGGCACATACTTGTTATAGCAAGTTCTTACAATATGCCGGGTGCGGGAGTTTTGTGTTCAAATGCTGCAATTTGTTCCGGTGCAGGGCTTGTAACTTTTGCTTTTCCAAAATCCGCATATCCTGTTATAGCAAAAAATATAAAACCGGAAATAATGCTACTTCCTTTAGAGGAAAAAAACAATCAATTTACAAAAAAGTCTCAAAAACAAATATTGGATTTTATTGAAAAAAGAAAAATAACATCGGTCGTTATAGGTTGCGGTTGCGGTAAAAATTTGTCGATTAAAACTTTAATAAAATCGATAATTAAAAAGTTTGAAATATATGTTGTTATAGATGCCGACGGAATAAATGTTTTGCAAAACGAGCAAAGCAATTCAATATTAAAAAATTTTATAAATTCAAAAGCTAAAATAATAATTACACCGCATCCTAAAGAATTTGAAAGAATTTCCGGTGTAAAATATATCAATAACGGTTCATACAGAAAAAAAATAACCAAAACATTTGCAAAAAACAATAAAATAATTTGTGTCTTAAAAGGACATAAAACCGTTGTAAGTGACGGGGAAAAAGTTTATATTAACAATACCGGTAATCCCGGTATGGCAACAGCAGGCAGCGGTGATGTCTTGTCGGGAATAATATCTGCGGTTATATGTAACGAAAATAAAAATTTATTTCAAAAAGTTTCGACGGCAGTTTTTGTTCACGGACTTGCAGGTGACTTTGCAAGTAAAGCCAAAACGGAAGTTTCAATGACGGCAAGTGATATTATTGATAACATTTCTTTTGCAATAAAACATATATAATATTCAATAAAATTCAAATTTGCTATAATTAACTGGTTGTGTTACCTTATAAAATTTAGATTGTCGATTTATTAGGGGAGTATTAATAAATGAATATAAAAAAAATTACCGCTTTAGTAATAAGTTTTATTCTTGTTATTTCATCAAATATTTTTGCTAATTCGGATCAAACTTATGATACTTTAAAAATGATGGTTGACATAATGGAGATAGTTGATAATCATTATGTAGATGAAACCAAACCTAAAGATTTGGTTATAAGTGCAATAAAAGGTATGGTTCAAAGTTTAGATCCGTATTCGCAATTTATGGATGAAAGAGCTTACAAAGAGATGAAAACAGAAACACAAGGTTCATTCGGTGGAGTTGGCTTAAGAATAACTATGCAGGATAATATTTTAACCGTTTTAACACCGATACCGGATACACCGGCTTATTTTGCAGGAATACTTCCCGACGATAAAATAGTAAAAATAGACGATAAATCAACAGAAGGTATGTCAACCGATGAAGCCGTTAAATTGATGAGAGGAAACCCCGGAACAAAAGTTAAACTTACAATATCAAGAAAAGGTGTTAAAGACGAGCTTGAATTTGTTATTAAAAGAAAAACCATAAAAATAGAATCGGTTAAAAAGAAGATGTTGGAAGATAATATAGGCTATATTCAACTGTACGAATTTAATGCACAAAGTGCTTCCGATATAACAAAAATGCTTAAAGAATTATCTAAAGACAAAATGAAAGCTTTAATTTTGGATTTAAGAAACAATCCGGGCGGTTTGTTGGATGCTGCCGTAAATATTTGTGAACTGTTTATAAAAGAAGAAAGTGTGGTTGTTTCTACAAGAGGAAGAGATAAAACAACCGAACAATTTTATAACACAAAAAACAAACCTTTATATCCCGATTTACCTTTTATTATTTTAATAAACAGAGGTTCTGCTTCGGCTTCCGAAATTGTTTCCGGAACAATGCAGGATTACAAAAGAGCTTTAATTATCGGTAATAATTCTTTCGGTAAGGGAAGTGTTCAAACAATAATTCCTTTAATTGACGGTAATGCTTTAAGATTGACGATAGCAAAATATTATTTACCTTCGGGAAGAAATATTTTAAAAGATAAAGATGATAAAAAAAGAGGAGTAACTCCCGACATAAGAATAGAGGTAACTCCGGAAGTGGAGGGAAAACTTTATATACAGTCGCAGAAAGTAAAAATAAAAGGGAAAAAGGATAAAAAAGATAAGGATAAAGAAAAAGAGGAAGAAGAAAATAAAGTTGAAGATGAAGTTTTAAATACGGCAATTTCCGTTATTAAAGCAGGTAAAGTTGAAGAGTATATTAAAAACCCTGAAAAATATTTGAAAGATAATCCTAAAAAGGAAGAACCTTCTGAAAAAGATAAGGATAAAGAAAAAAATAAAAAAGAAACTGAAAATAAAAATGATAAAAAACAAGATAAAAAAGAGTTAAAAAATGACAAAGAAACAGAAAAGGGAAAATAACAGTTTCCTTTCGAAAATATATTTAATAGTTTTGTTTATAACAGGTATTACTGTCGGAATAACTTTTCAAACATACAATAATTATTCTGCAGCTAATAAACAAATTAATGTTAAATATAATACCGAAACAAAACAGAAATCAAATGTTCCTGTAAAAAAAGAACAGACCGTAAAACAGGAACCAAAAACAGAAACACGAAGAGAAAATGCAACACAAGATAACAAACCGGTTAATAATCCCGTAGTTCAAAAATTGGAAAATGAACTTGTAACTGTTTTGGTCAGCAATAATGTTTTTCAACAGGATATAATTGCACAGTATGCAAGAGAAGTTGACGGATATACTCAGTATTATAAAGAAATTAAACTTCGTGAATATAAAAGAGCCGACACATTTGATTATCAATTTAAAACTTTGGCAAGAAATTGTAAAATAGAAGTGTCTAAAGTTGCCGACGAGAATTTAGGAACTTACACCTATTCTTTTTATGACAAAAATAAAGTTTATTCAATAGTAGTTTTTAGAAAGAGCGATAGTAAATGAAAATATTGGCAATAGAAACATCATGTGATGAAACTTCCGCTTGTGTGATGGGGGAAAAACTAAAAGTTTTTTCAAACATTATATCCACGCAAATACCCATACATGCAAAATATAACGGTGTTGTTCCCGAGCTTGCAAGCAGGGCACATATACAAAATATTAACATAGTTATAGAGCAGGCTTTACAAGAAGCAAATATAACATTTGAAAGTTTTGACAAAAAAATAGACTATATTGCATGCACTTACGGACCGGGGCTTGCCGGTTCGTTGCTCGTCGGTATTATGGCAGCAAGGACTTTGGCTTATATTTATAACAAACCTCTTATTCCCGTTAACCATATAGAAGGTCATATATTTTCCGCATGCATTGAAAACAAAGTAAAACCGCCTTTTTTAAGTGTAGTTATTTCCGGCGGACATACAGAACTTGTTATAGTTAAAGATTACGGAAAATATGTTTTTTTAGGGGGAACAAGAGACGATGCTTGTGGTGAAGCTTTTGATAAAGCTGCCAAAATTTTAGGACTTTCATATCCCGGCGGACCGATAATAGATAAATTGGCGGAATTAGGAAATGCCGAAGCTGTTCATTTTACAAGACCGATGCTTAAAAGCGGATGGGATTTTTCTTTTTCCGGTATAAAAACAGCCGTGCTGAATTATTCTAAAAAAGTTAATTTAAAAGATAAAAAAGTTATAAACGATGTATGTGCAGGGTTTAGGCAGGCAGTTGCTGAAACTATAGTATTTAAAGCTTTTGAAGCAGTTAATAAATATAAATTAAAAAATATAGTTTTGGGCGGAGGGGTAAGTTCCAATTCGTTGATAAGAAAAATGTTTAAAACTTACGGTAAAAAAAATAAAGTTAAAGTGTTTTTACCTTCGCCTATATATTGCACGGATAATGCTGCAATGATAGCAACAGTTGCTTATTATAAAATTTTAAAAAACAAAAACAATTCGATAAATAAAAAAATACTTCCAAAACCTTCTTTGGAACTTGAAAATTGGTAATATATGAAACTTCCGGAACTTAATATCGGTAACATAAAATTAAAAAATTGTCTGCTTCTTGCACCTATGGCGGGAATTTCGGATTTGCCTTTAAGAGAGCTTGCCATTTCAGGCGGTGCAGGGCTTGTTTATACCGAAATGGTATCGGCTACAGCATTATCTTATAATGATAAAAAAACATATAAACTGTTAAAAACATCGGAAACCGAGCCTATTGTGGCTGCCCAAATTTTCGGTAATAATCCGTTAGTAATGGCAGAAAGTGCTAAAAAAATACAGGATTTAGGCTATAAAATTATAGATATTAATATGGGCTGTCCTGCAAAAAAAATAGCAAAAGTCAATGCCGGTGTGAAATTGTTGGAAAACCCTTCAAATATAGCAAAAATATTGGAAACGGTAGTTAAAAGTGTATCGGTTCCTGTTACTGCCAAAACAAGAATAGGGCTTACAAAAGGGCAAATTGTAGCAGGTGAAATAGTAAAAATAGCTCAGGAATCAGGCATAAAAATGCTTACAATACATGCCAGATATGCCGAAAACGGCCATAGCGGACAACCCGATATTGAAGCTTTTGAACAGGCTATTGTTGATGCTAAAATACCGATAGTGGCAAACGGCGGTATTACGGATATAAAAACGGCTGAAAAGTTCTTGAAAATACCTAATTGTTCCGGGCTTATGATAGGTAGGGGTGCAATAGGTGATTATGATATTTTTAAAAGAATACAGGCTTTTTTTAATGAAGATAAGCTACTTCCGGCTCCTTCCATATCTAAAAGGATAAATTGGTTAAAAAAGCATGTTATGGCTTCCGTGTCTTTTTACGGTGAACAAAAAGGTTTGGTTATTTTAAGGAAAATAATACCTTATTATATTAAAGATATTCCAAATGCTTCCCAAATAAGAAATCAATTTAATAAATTTACAACCCTAAAAGAATTTAACGATTTATTTTCAAAATTCAAATTTTAAAAAATATTTTTTTTGCCAAATTTTTCAAAAAAATTTTTTTTGAAAAAAATAAAAAATAAAATTTTCATAAAATTTTTAAAATAATTTTTTTTGAAATTTTTAAAAATTAAAAAACTTAAAATTTTGTTAAATTTTTCTAAAATTTGCCAATTTTTCCTGTTTTTAATAAGTTCCGATAATGTATATTATGTTAAGTTGATAGGGAAAATAAAATAAAATTAACATTAAAGTAAAATGTTAAGTATAAGTTGTTTTTCTATAATTATCAATATAAAAAATGTTATTAGTTATATTTTTTATTAAAAGTTATACAATAGCACTCACAACTATGTATAATTGCATATAATTAAAAATAATTTAATATTAAAAAATAATAAAAAATCAGCTTTTAAATTTTGATTGTTTTTAAAATTTTAAAAAATGGCAAATTTTTGGTTTGATTTTTTTGAAAGTTTTTAAGAAATTTTAAAATCCGTATTTTTTCGATTTTTTAATCCGGAATTTAGTGGTAGATGTATGATAAGTATTTTGTATTATATTGACTTGTTTCTTCAAAAATTCGATTTTTTAATTTTTAAGGTACTTTTATACCCCCTAAATCAAATTTTAAATTTTTAAATTTTATAATAATTATATAAATTATATTTTTATAGTATAAAATTAAAATATTATAATAAAAATAAATATGTTTTATTTTTATTGTAATCATTTAGTAATATATTTTTTTGTAATATATTTTGAAGAGTTGATAAATTTATTTGGATTTAAAAATTTTTATAAGGTTTTTGAATATTCGCTAATTATGTTTTTATAATTTTTAGCTAAAGAAACAGGTTCTAAAATTGTTATGTGCGGAATCCAACGGAATATTATAGGTAATATTTCTTGTTCCATAGTTGCTTTGCAAGTTATTATTAAACTGCCGTCTTTGTTTTCTTTTTCTATTTTTTGTTCGGAAAAGAAATTTTTTTGTTTAAAATAAGAACTTACATCTTTTGAAATTTTTAATTTAACCGATATGCTTTTTTGAGGGTGCTACTGTGGACAAATTATCAAACCTATATATTTATGAGCCTGTTATGGTAAATCTCCTCGCTGCCAATAAGATTAAAGCATTAGGTAAAAAGATAAAGGTTGAGTGATTTTGAGCTTTACAGGAATCAACCCCTAAACCAGCCAGGAACGGTAATAGAGCAAAATAGACATACCCCCTACATTAGCCAGGGACAAAGAGAGCAATCCGCTAATAATATACCTATATAGAAAAACAAATTTAAAATTTCACTTTTTTATAGAGGAATCTCTATTATTCTACCCCCCACTAAATCCATATTCCCTAAATCGCAGGTAATCCGTATCAATGCCAGGGAACAGCATTGATACCCCCAGGCTTTCGTATATCCAATATATTCTCCGTATCAATGCCAGGCAAAGAGCAGGGAATAGCATTGATACCCCCAGTATTCCTTTTATCCAGTATATTCCATAAACCATAAGTAATTGTAAGTCCGTAAGGTAAACATACCCAATTACAACTGTATCAATGCCCCAGAGCATTGATACTTACAGTATTTTCCTTATCCAGTTTATCTATTATCCATATTATTCCCATTTGTTATTATTCTTCTATCCGTAAGTATTCCCTTATTTATATGCCTAAAAAAGTTGGAAAAATATAAAGTAATTTTTTATAATATATGGAAATTAAAATATGGAGTTATAAAATAAATATGTCAGATTTCAGAATAGAAGAAAGTGATACCGTAGAATATAAAGAAATAGTTAATGACAGTCTTATAAAGGAAGTTGTATCTTTCCTCAATTATAAGAAAGGTGGACATATTTATATAGGGATAAATAACGAAGGTAAAACAACAGGTGTATTAAACCCCGACCAAACACAACTTAAAATAATCAATATGATAAAGGACAACATTAGTCCATCTTGTTTAGGATTGTTTGATGTTGTATTGGAGAAATCCGAAGATAAAAGCATTATTCATATCATTGTATCGAGCGGACAGGAGAAACCTTACTATATTAAGCAGTTGGGAATGTCTTCTAAAGGTTGTTTTATAAGAGTAGGTTCTTCAGCACAACCTATGACACAAAATATGATAGACGATTTATACTCGAAAAGAACAAGAAACTCATTAAGTAAAATACCATCTCCGCACCAGGATTTAACATTTACTCAATTGAAAATATATTATGAAGGACAACATAAAACATTAAACGATAATTTCGCTAAAAACCTTGATTTACTTACCGAAGACGGTAAATATAATTATACGGCTTATCTTCTTTCCGATACAAATTCCGTATCAATAAAAGTAGCAAAATATCTCGGTAAAGATAAATATGACTTAATAGAAAACCAGGAATACGGATATTGTTCTTTAATAAAAGCAACTAATGCTGTCCTGGATAAGTTTGATATAGAAAACATTACAAGAACAAAAATAACGAGCAGAAACAGGCTTGAAAAGAACCTTGTTGACAGGATAGCTTTAAGAGAAGCAATAATTAATGCTATAGTTCATAACGACTATTCAAGTGAAGTTCCCCCATTGTTTGAAATATTTTCGGATAGATTTGTAATAACATCTTATGGCGGACTTATAGACGGTTTAAGCAAAGAAGAGTTCTTTAATTGTGTAA
>Ga0310690_10009153_pt1 | contig 12452 bp, 7 predicted proteins | sample AusTroGonzalo_MG_2_FD_207661 | JGI IMG/M metagenome (GOLD analysis project Ga0310690, IMG submission 207661) | Bovine rumen microbial communities from tropical cattle in Woodstock, Queensland, Australia - Gonzalo_04 (v2) (version 2) | ecosystem: Host-associated > Mammals > Digestive system >...
AAAAAGGTTATTATCGATAATGGAACTAAATGAATTGACCGCCATCTCGCCTATTGATGGTCGCTATCGTGGAAAGACTGATGCTTTGGCAGGATACTTTTCTGAATACGCCTTGATACGTTATCGTGTCCGTGTGGAGATAGAGTATTTCATCACGCTTTGTGAACTGCCGCTTCCCCAACTTGAAAGTTTTGATCATAGTCTCTTTGAACCCCTCCGAGACATCTATCGTCACTTTACGACAGAGGATGCACTTCGTGTGAAGGCTATTGAGGGTGTCACTAACCATGATGTTAAGGCTGTTGAGTATTTCATCAAGGAGCGTTGCGATGCGTTGGGCGGATTCCCCGCTCAGGCCAAGGAGTTCATCCATTTCGGACTTACTTCTCAGGATATTAACAATACTTCCGTACCCCTTAGTGTCAAGGAAGCACTTGCCGACGTTTATTATCCCCTCGTCGAGGAGCTGATTGAACAGCTTCACGACTATGCCGAAGAGTGGCGTAACGTGCCCATGCTGGCCAAGACCCATGGACAGCCTGCGTCGCCTACCCGTCTCGGTAAGGAGGTGATGGTCTACGTCTATCGCCTTGAGGAGCAACTGCGTGCCTTGAAGGAAACACCCGTCACTGCCAAGTTCGGTGGTGCTACTGGCAACTATAATGCTCATCATGTCGCCTATCCTCAGTATGACTGGCAGGAGTTCGGCAATAAGTTTGTGAGCGAGAAGCTTGGTCTTGAGCGTGAACAATATACCACTCAGATTTCCAACTACGATTGGCTTGCTGCCATCTTTGATGCCATGCGTCGTATCAACACCATCGTCATCGACCTTGATCGCGACTTCTGGATGTATATCTCTATGGATTACTTCAAGCAGAAGATCAAGGCAGGCGAAGTTGGTTCCAGCGCAATGCCTCATAAAGTGAACCCCATTGATTATGAGAATTCGGAAGGCAACCTCGGAATGGCCAATGCCGTTCTGCAGTTCCTCGCTGCCAAGCTGCCTATCAGCCGCCTGCAGCGCGACCTGACCGACTCAACTGTCCTGCGTAATGTGGGTGTTCCCATGGGTCATACGCTGATTGCTTTCCAGTCAACACTCAAAGGCTTGCGTAAGCTGATTCTTAATGAGCAGCGTTTTAAGCAGGATCTGGATAATACCTGGGCAGTTGTTGCTGAAGGTATACAGACCATCCTCCGCCGTGAGGCATATCCCAATCCTTATGAGGCACTGAAGGCACTGACGCGTACCAATGAAGGTATCACGGCTGCTACTATTGCTCAATTTATCGATACACTGGAGGTTAGCGACTCTGTGAAAGAGGAGCTACGTGCCATCACCCCTTCCACTTACACGGGGGTATAACTACTATATATATAATAAGGTATAAACACAAAACAGAACAATATGGATTTCGAGAACGAAAAGAACTACGAAGAGAAGCCTGCAGTTGAACAGAACACGGGCAGCCGTGACGGCTACCAGCAGTCAGGCAATGGTTTTCAGCGAGACTATCGCGGACGCTCACCCCGTCCACGTATTCACACCGGACAGCACTCCGCTTACAACCAAAGCGAGCGTCCGTCCTATAACCGTCGTGGCAATGACGATGGTGGCTTCCGGCCTGAGGGATTTGGTGCCGGACTTCAGGGCAGTGCCCCCCGCGCTCAGCAGGGAGGCTATCGTCCGCGTAACAGTTACAACAATGCCGGTGGCTATCAGCCCCGTCAGCAGCAGGGCTATGGTCAGCAGAAACCTTATAAGCCCTATAAGCCTTATCAGCCTTACCAGAAGCCTTATGGCAATAATGGTGACGAGCAAGGCTACCAGCCCCGTCAGGGTGGATACCGTTCCTATAACAACGGTGGCGGCAACTACCGTCCCAATGGTGGTCCCGGCCGCCCCGGACGTCCCAACAATAACCGTCCCTACGGATCCCCTTATGGTGCTAAGCCATACAACAAGCGCCCCCGTACGGCTGACTACGATCCCAATGCCAAGTATTCTATGAAGAAGCGCATCGAGTATAAGGAGGTCAATTATGATCCCAATGAGCCCGTGCGTCTTAACAAGTATCTGGCTAATGCAGGTGTCTGCAGTCGCCGTGAAGCTGATGAGTTCATCCAGGCTGGTGTCGTCACTGTCAATGGACAGGTGGTGACAGAGCTCGGTACCAAGATTTTGCGTACTGACGAGGTGAAGTTCCACGATCAGCCTGTTGTCATGGAGAAAAAGGTGTATGTCCTGCTTAACAAGCCAAAGGACTATGTCACCACCAGCGACGATCCCCAGCAGCGCAAGACTGTGATGGACTTGGTAAAGAATGCTTGTCCTGAGCGTATCTATCCTGTGGGCCGTCTCGACCGTAATACTACGGGTGTTCTTCTGCTTACCAACGATGGCGACTTGGCTTCGAAGCTGACCCACCCCAAGTATCTGAAGAAGAAGATCTACCATGTCTATCTTGACAAGAACGTCACTGCCCATGACCTCACTCAGATTGCTGAAGGTATTCAGCTGGAAGACGGCGAAATCAAGGCAGACGACGTTCAGTATGCTGATGCCGTCGACAAGAAGCAGGTGGGCATCGAGATTCACTCTGGTAAGAATCGTATCGTCCGCCGTATCTTCGAGTCCCTTGGCTACAAGGTCCTCAAGCTCGACCGTGTGCAGTTTGCTGGACTGACTAAGAAGAACCTCCGTCGCGGTGACTGGCGTTACCTCACAGAGGAAGAAGTGGACCGCCTCCGTATGGGAGCCTACGAGTAACCCATAAGTTCCATAGGCCCCATAAGCCCTACAAAAAAGAATAAACAATGAACAGAACAAAAATAATCGATGTGCTGAAGAGCACGGACTACGGCAAAGAGGTCTGTGTCAAGGGCTGGGTGCGTTCGCACCGCGGCAACAAGAACGTTGACTTCATTGCTCTCAATGATGGCTCAACCATCAAGAACGTGCAGATAGTCGTTGACCCTACCAAGTTCGACGGCCAGCTGCTGAAGGATATCACCACAGGTGCCTGCATCTGTGTTGAAGGTGTCCTTGTTGAGAGTCAGGGAGCAGGACAGGCAAGCGAGATACAGGCCACGAACATTGTCATCTACGGTCTCTGTGACAACACCTACCCCATGCAGAAGAAGGGACAGTCGTTTGAGACCATGCGTAAGAATGCTCACATGCGACTCCGTACCAATACCTTCGGAGCTGTCATGCGCATCCGTCATAACATGGCAATGGCCATCCATACTTATTTCCATGAGCATGGTTTCTACTATTTCCATACGCCCCTCATCACTGCCTCCGACTGTGAAGGTGCAGGTAACATGTTCCAGGTAACCACCAAGAACCTCTATGACCTGAAGAAGGATGAGAACGGCAAGATCATTTATGACGATGACTTCTTTGGCGAACAGACTTCACTCACCGTCAGCGGACAGCTGGAAGGCGAGTTGGGAGCAACTGCCCTTGGAGCCATCTATACCTTCGGTCCTACCTTCCGTGCCGAGAACAGCAACACGCCCCGTCATCTGGCTGAGTTCTGGATGATTGAGCCTGAGGTGGCCTTCCTCGACCAGGAGGGATTGATGGATCTTGAAGAGGACTTCATCAAGTATTGCGTCCGCTGGGCACTCGACAACTGCCAGGATGACCTCGCCTTCCTCAATCAGATGATTGACAAGACGCTCATCTCTCGCCTCGAAAGTACCGTGCAGTCGGATTTCGTCAGACTGACCTACACCGAGGGTATCGAAATCCTCCAGCAGGCTATCCGCGATGGTCGCAAGTTTGAGTTCCCCTGCAACTGGGGTGACGACCTTGCTTCTGAACATGAGCGCTATCTCGTCGAGGAACATTTCAAGTGTCCAGTCATCATGACCGACTACCCCTCTGCCATCAAGGCCTTCTATATGAAGCAGAATAAGGAATTGGAAAACAATGCTACTGCCTCTAACTCCCAGAGCGAAGCGGTAACTTCTTCTAACTCCCCCTTAATTCCTTCTATCGGCTACCGCGGTCAGGTAGCTCCTGCTGCCACCATGCAGGGCACCGATGTCCTCTTCCCGCAGATTGGTGAGATCATCGGAGGTTCCGTTCGTGAGGAAAGCTACGATAAACTCATGGCAGAAATCAACAAGCGTGGCATGGAGACCGACAAACTATGGTGGTATCTTGATACCCGCCGGTGGGGTAGTTGCCCACATGCTGGTTTCGGCTTAGGCTTCGAGCGATTGATCCTCTTCGTGACCGGTATGCAGAACATTCGCGACGTCATTCCGTTCCCCAGAACGCCTAAGTCCGCGGAGTTCTAACTCTATATATAATATAAGGTGTAAAATGTACAGATGTATACTCTTTTGAAATGTGTGGAAAAACGCCAATTTAGCCTTGAAATAGGGACGCAAAGAGGCAAAATCGCATGGAAACGGCATTTTTTTAGTGTTTTTTTTAAAAAATATTCGAAAATGTTTGGAAGATTTCGGAAATATGTCTATATTTGCACCAAAAATGTGAATCCGTATAGGATGAATGGTGCCCAAATGTGGCCTGTAAAGGCCTCAAATGGGTTGGAGATTTGAGAGAACATAACAAGGATGTATAACAACTTTATTTTTTTATTAACTTAATTATTTATCGTATGAAAAAAAGATTAATTGGATCATTGCTTTTAGGAGCTTTCTTAGTAGCTTCTACAAGCATGTTCGTGTCTTGTAAGGACTACGATGATGACATCAAGGACCTCCAGGCTCAGATTGATGCGAATAAGACTTCGCTGAGCAAACTGCAGGCCGAGATTCAGCAGGGTAGTATCCTGAAGAGTGTGACACCTGTCACTGAAGGTACTGGCGGTATTGATATCGTTATTACCAAGAACGGTGCCGATCAGACCTACAAGATTCGCAATGGTGCAAACGGCCAGAACGGTACCAATGGTATCAATGGTACCAATGGCACCAATGGCACCAATGGTGTTGACGGTACTCCCGGTACTGTTTGGACCATCAAGGACAACTTCTGGTATGTCGACAAGGGTGATGGTAAGGGTGCTCAGAAGACTGAGTATCGTGCTGTTCCCACTGTCGAGATTGGAAAAGATGGTTACTGGTACATCAATGGCGAGAAGACCGACGTGAAGGCTCAGGGTGAGCAGGGCGAACCTGGTCAGCCTGGTACTCCTGGTGAGGATGGTCAGCCTGGTACTCCTGGCACTCCTGGTGAGGGAGGTACTGCTAACGTTGACATCAAGATTGGTGACAATGGTAACTGGTACATCAACGGCAAGGACACTGGCAAGTCTTCTAAGGGTAAGGACGGTACGAATGGTACTAACGGTACCAACGGTACTAATGGCCAGGATGGTAAGTACTATGTTCCCAATGGCAATGGTACATTCGATATCTACCAGAATGGTGTGAAGGTCGAGTCTACCGCTATTAAGTATTGGGCTGACGGTACTATTACCGCTACCAAGAGCGACAGCGAGCTGCAGCTCTTCGGTGTTAACGGTGACTACACCAACGCTGTGACTATCAGCCTGAACGGTGCTCTTAAGTCGCTGGTATTCATTCCTCATCTCTATCTCGATGGTATCGAGGCTATCCAGTACAAGTGGATTGGCGACACCATCCTGAAGCTGTATGAGTATCATCCCGCTTTGAACGAAGCTCCTTACAACCACCACCGTGCAAACACCGGTACCAAGAAGTGGAAGCACAATGGCGGTGAGCTGAACGACTACCTCCCCAACCGTCTGGATCGTCACTATGTATATAATGACAACGATGGTCCTCGTAACGTAAGAAGATTTGGTATTGAAGAGGCTGATGGTGATCCCGAAATCTGGAAGGCTAAGTCTCTCGAGGCTGCTTCTGCTTACGATGCAAGCCGTGAGTGGGTTTACGGTCCCGTATGGCCCGTTGAGTACCACCTGAATCCTTCTTCTTCTCGCGTTGTTTACGACGAGAGCAATCCTCCTTCGTTTAACGTGCTGGAGCCCGATGTGATTTACTACAACACTCGTGCTACTCAGACCGTGCTGAACGTAACCTCTCCCAAGAAGTATGAGTACTTTAGCAAGGACGTTGATGTCTATGGTATTCAGGATGGCGTCCTGACTGTTGGTCTGAAGATTGAGCACCCGCAGTATCTGGCTCCTTGGCCCACCGACGAGACCATCAACCCGAATGGTAATGTAGGTCTTCCCACCGACGGTTCTACCGTTAGCTATCCTGCATATCCTGGTGATGATGACTACGGTCACAACAAGCCTGGTGCTAACTCTTCTATCTATCCTGGCACCACTATTGATGCTGATGGTAACAGAACGAATAACGAGGGTAACCCCAATGGCGATCTTTATAACTTCCCATGGGCTGATTGGTATGGCTATGCTAAGTATATCTATAATAAGGATAATAAGGACAACACCATCGCTCTGCAGATTCACAACGAGGACGGTGCTGAGAACGTGATTACTTCAGACTATGCTCTGATCGTTCCGACTCGTGCTACTCTTGAGGGTCTGGTTTGGAACCAGGAGCCGATGTATGCTGAGCCGAATATTCCTGGTCGCGCTTATGGTCCTCAGAACCGTATCGGTGACGAGGAAGGTTGGGCTGTTGACGAGTATACCAACTGCTTCAGCGGTGAGAACGCTCGCGTTCACATTTATGACTCTCCTGAGGAGGCTCTCGCCGATCCCGACGGTGCTGCTCTGGAACTGGATATCGATCCCGCTGGTCTTGACCTGAGACCTTATCTGGCTGTTCACATGCTGGTTGAGAACATTAAGAAGAAGGAGATTGCTCCTGCTGTCTTCAACCCCTGGAACTATGATATCATCAAGGTTCCTTATGGTGAGGAAGAGAAGTGGGGTCTGCACTATGAGTTCAACCTCGTAGAGTACATCATTGATAACAACGTTACTTCTGACTCTCGTTACGCTTGCTTCAAGGATTGGACTAAGACTAAGACTCATACTCCTGCTGGTTATACCCAGTCTTATGAGATTGTTGATGGCTGGAATGCTACCAATGACAAGTCTGCTATCATCATCGCTCGCAACGTAACTCCTGACGGTCTGACAACTACCGACGCTGGTAAGACCATCGTTGACCGTGAGCCTCTGGTTCGCGTGATGCTGAAGAATGCTAAGGATCAGGTGCTGCTCGATGGTTACATCCTGCTCCACATCAACTACCTGCCTGATAACCTCGAGATCACTGAGCTCCCGATCGAGGATAAGAAGTTCGACCTCTGCTCGCCTGTAATGGGTGGTGACATCTGGTCTGAGTCTTCACGTATCATCCTGACCGAGAAGACCATGCTGTCTCGTATGGCATTCGACGATACATACTGGGCTGACTGTATGCCTGATCCCGAGGGCAAGCTGGTTGCCGAGCTTGAATGCGCTTATGATCCTGCTCATAAGAATGAAGCTGGTAAGCCCATTGGTCTTAACGATACTGCTTATGTAACTCCCGATGCTTATCGTGTTGCTATGCAGAGCGATAGAGACTATGTAGGTGCTGTTGGTTCTCCTTACGGTGCTACTGGTCGTGGTACTACTCACAACGAGCACGGTATCTATCAGCTGAAGATCTTCAACTTCGGTGACCTCTATGGTAACAAGATTGGTGACACCAGCAAGGGTACTGCATTCAATCCTGCTTCTGCTCCTGTCAACGGTTCTGCTGACTACGAGACTTCTAACGCTATTGAGAACAAGGCTCTCGGTGACGCTGAGTTCTGGCCCAACGGTGATGGTAACACCAACTTCATCTTCAAGTGGATCCTCTCTGAGGAAGAGGTTGAGGCCCTGACCCACGATAAGGCTGAGCCTGTATACGTAACACGTTGGTTCCGTTTCATTGCTAAGGATGTGAAGCGTGGTCGTGGCGTTTATCAGTATGACAAGTGGCCGTATGTTTGGGTACGTCTGACCATGAAGATTGCCCGTAACGCTAAGGCTTATGGCTATGAGGAGAAGATTGAGAACTACTGGTTCCACTATCAGACTGGTAATGATGACGGTTGGTCAGGTGTATTCGTAGATATTCAGGCTCCTGAATACGAGTATCATCCCACAATCGCTGATCAGCGCTGGATTAAGAACTTGAGCGATAATCTGGTTACTAATAAGATTAAGTTCGCTGACAACGACAAGTCTCGTTGGAAGTACTACTTCGCTCCGAAGGAGTATCAGATCACTGCTCTGAATGGTGAGACCTATACCGTAACACCGCGTAGTGGTAGTGGCGATAACAAGTGGAACAAGCTGTTCTGCAAGTATATCTATCCGCACAACTATGCTAACTACGGTAACGCTAACTGGGATTCTTACTTACCAGATCCTGCAACACTGGGTAACACTGATGATTCTCATGTTTGGGATGAGGCTACTCTGAAGGAGACTCTCGCTAAGTGCGCTATCATCTATCAGAATGAAGTTGATGAGCAGGGCAACATCCTCCGTGACGCTGGTGTATTCAATGACACTATCCTCTATGCTGTCCGCACTGCTGACTATGCAACTCAGGATAAGTATACTCCGATTGCTAAGATCAACTACCAGGAGCAGATTGATGGCAACGTTGGTACCTATGCTACCGCTGGTCAGGTTGAGCTCGTACACTGGCTGAAGAACTTCGATAATAAGGATTACGCTGGTCGTACCTATCCTATCAAGGGTGAGCCTTCTATCAATGCTACAGATGCTGAGAACTTGGTTTGCTACGATGTGCTGAATGCTATCGGTTATGCTATGCTGCCGAACGACAACGAGAAGCTTGATACCATCTGCGCTTATGACAATAACCATAACCACATTGGTTCGAACGATTGGAATAAGGAGAATGCTAAGCTTGGTGCTGATAATCAGCCTAAGAACGGTTATGTGAATGCTGGTTCTGAGAACGAAAAGATTGAGCTGTACTCATGGCTGGGTGTTGTTCGCGACAACGGTTGTAACGTAGCTCAGTTCGTTGAGCAGGTGAAGAACGATGGTCCTATCGCTACCTTCAAGGCTTCTTGGCAGCGTCCTATCAACCTGAAGGCTCCGTACCTGGATCCCGCTATCGATGCTAAGACTGATGAGAATATTATCTACCTCATCAAACATCTTGAGCTGTTTGACTGGCGTGGTATTAAGGATATCCAGAACTTCCCGGCTGACGCTTGGGGTTACATGTGGGGTGATCACTACTGGTTCTGGGGTTACTACAACGTCTACCAGATTGACGTTGACCTCCGCTACAGCCGTGTGATGACTAACCTGCATAAGGGTCAGCGTTCTGCAGCTAATGAGTGGGTTCCTCTGTCAGACGTAACAGATACTTACGATCCTAACCACCTGATTCTCCGTCTTGTTCAGGAGGATGGTAGCCTGATTGCTAACACCATCAAGTCTTACAACACCTGGAGTGACTGGACGAAGACTGGATACAACGACTGGACATACGGTCATGCCTTCCAGTATCAGTTAGAGGAGTCTTGCAACACCTACATCAAGAACATGATGGGTCTCGAGCCTGTTACTCCTAACGGAAGTACTCTGACTGAGCAGCAGTTGAAGAAGAACATGCGTCGCTTCGGTGCTATCTACTACAGAAACGACACTGGTAACGTTGAGGACTTCGACCTCCGCATCCCGATGACCATCTGGTATGAGTGGGGTTACCTCGACTACGTGCTGAACCTGCATGTTGTTAGAACAAGTGGTAACTAATCTTACAATAGATTTTAACATCTAAAGCTCTGATAGGAGAGTGCGTCTCGTGAGAGCAGGCGCACTCTCTTTTTTACTTCCTACAACAAGTTTTATAAAGACATGAAGAAATATAGTTATTTAGTCTTATTGGTAGCGTTGGTTTGTCTCGCTACAGCGTGTTCCAACAAAAAAGAGAAGACCCGTGAGGAGCGCATCCAAGAGTTCCGCAGCGAGTTGTCTTCTGAGGACACTACTGCTATGCTTCGTATTGCTGACGAGGCTATGGAGCAGTTGAAGGATAAAAAGATTGATCAGGTTATCGCATCGCTTTTTGAATACAATGACTCTACTGAGGAGGTGAAGCCCATTTCCGAGAGTCTTGCCAAGCGCTACGCACGCAAGTTCAAGATGTTCCCCGTCTTAGACTATAAGCGTGAATATTTCTCATTTATGTTGGAGGGATGCAATGATGTGAAGTATGAAGTCACATTTGCAACTGCTGAGCAGGCTGGTACTGCTGAGGCCCCGAAGACCAAGTTCATGTTCAACCCAGTTCGTGTCGACGGTGAGTGGAAACTCTGCGTGAAGACCGCTGGTGATGAATTTGACAGAGAGATGAATTGATTTGCAAACGTTTTTAAACGCTATATATTAAGATAGAATGAAGAAGTTCCTGTTGTTCATAGTAACGCTGTTTTCTGTTCAGCTGTGTTTTTCAGAGACGCTGACATCCACATTTGTCTTTGACAATATGACCACGATGAGTACCTATTCCTGGTCACCTAAGGCGCTGAATACTACACGAACAGATTCTTATACCTATAATACTATAACTAACGGAGAAGTTAGTCTATATTTAGGTAAAAGAGCCAATATGAATACTCATGGCACTACATTGGACTTTGATAATAATGCAGAGTACCCAATTGGTCTGACAGGTATGATGAATGCAACATTTGTCATTTCAGTGCCTTCCGGTTATAAGCTTAATTCTATTCAATTTACTGGTGTTGGTCTCTTGAGCCAAGAAACAACGACAGTAGGAACTTCTTCTCTTTCTGGTTATCTGTTAGCATGGAATGCCGATGGAAATACCACCAATACAGCTACTTTTTATGCCGGTGGTGCATCTTCTACCACTGCCATTGTTAAAAAGATAACTGTTTCTTATACTAAACCGTCTACACCTCTTACTTGTAGTTCGGTTTCTCCCACAAATGGTTCTACTGTAGAATCGTTTAATTCTCTTACTTTATATTTCAATAGTACTATCAAGTCTGTCTTAAAGACTGATGGTGTCACTATTTCCGGACCGAATGTTACTAATCAGAAGTTAACCATCGGTACCCCCAGTTCCTATAGTGTTAAAGCCTCTCTCCCCTCATCAATTACTAAATTGGATGATGGAGAATACACCGTGAGTGTGGCAGCCGGAACTTTCAATAATAATGAAGGATCCACCAATCAGGCATTTACCACTAAGTTTAATGTCTATGCAAAACGTGATGTCCTCACCTATAAGTCCTATACGCCTACAAGTGGCGCACAGTTAGACGTTGTTAAGATTGTTTATGACCAAGCAATAAAGGTTGATGACTCGAAGACGGCTACTGCTAAACTCTCTGGCAATTATGTTGGGACACTGTCGCTGTCTGTTGATCCGGATGATGCTACTATGAAGACAGTGCGTTTGACGGCCAGTGCACCTATTACTGCTCTTGGTGATTATACGATTGAGGTGCCAACTGGTGCCGTCCATCTTGATGCATTCGGTACTCCTAATGCAGATACCTATGATCGTTGGAATGCTGCATTCAGCTTAAATTACACCGTTGATCGTCCCCAGACAGAAACAATGATTGCTGCTCGTGCCATGCTGAAGACAGGCATTGGCTATCCTGCTGCAACTTCTGAAGCCTATTTGAATCTGAAGCAGGCCATTGACTCGGAGGCTGATGATGAAACACTGACACCTTTAATGGAGGCTTTCCAGGCTGTGACCAATGTTACCCTGCCTACCTCCGGTTCCTATTATAAAATTTCCAAAGGCTCTACCTATTTTGCTTATAGTAATGGTGCCCTCTCTACCACTTCGTCGGCAAGCAGTGCTTATTCCTTCTTAGCCACGAAGAATGGTGATGGAACTTATACGCTGACGACGACAGAAGCTACGGGCAAGCCCTCAAAGTACTTGGCTTCAGGTGCTATTAGCGAAACGGCTACGAATCTGACGTTGGCCAAAGGTACAAAATTTGGCGTGTTAAGTATTTCCGGCTTTACTGGAGATTACACCTTTACCGCTGGTAGCAAGCCTGCCACACCTGTGGATCCTTCCACTTCTGTCACTCCTGACATCTTCTTACAGAACAAGGTGATTCAGAATGCTGGTGATGCTTTAGTGCTTGTTGTTGATAATGTTGATAAAGCTGTCCTTTCCGAGACGGCTGCTCCCTATATTACTAATTCTTCTGGTCAAAAGGTAACTGTGACCGGCAGTGTATTGACTCCTGCTTCCAGTTCAACCACAAAGTTTAATGTCAACACGACTGGATTGGCTGCAGGCATTTATCTTCTGAATCTTCCCAAGGGTACTTTTGTCTATACAGTATCCCAGGGTACTGTGGTTGACAAAGAGGTATCTGGCTTACAGTTTACCATTTCCAATGGTGGTTCCACTCCTGGTGGTGGTGATGATCCGAATCCCGGAGGTGGCGATGATCCGAATCCTGGTGGCGGTGA
>Ga0310690_10009154_pt1 | contig 12452 bp, 15 predicted proteins | sample AusTroGonzalo_MG_2_FD_207661 | JGI IMG/M metagenome (GOLD analysis project Ga0310690, IMG submission 207661) | Bovine rumen microbial communities from tropical cattle in Woodstock, Queensland, Australia - Gonzalo_04 (v2) (version 2) | ecosystem: Host-associated > Mammals > Digestive system >...
GTCTTGATGGCCCCCAGTGCGACACCATCGACAACTGTATCCGCCTTAACTGGGTCCCAGTAATCAAACACAGTGCCGGCTATCTCGTCCATCACATAGTTAAGGTCGTCATCCTTGTTGGTGACGCCCAGCACAAACACATGGCTCATAGATTCTCCAGTACTCTATCGAATAGAAATTTCCGCAGCTTGTCAGGAACGGAGCATACAATCTCCGTCCAGATCTGCTGCCTAGACATCTCGCCGGCATCCTTCGCCGACAGCTTCACAACGGCTGCGCCTTTGTTGAACAGCCCTGCGGCGTTCATTTCGTCTACAAATTTCTGCGCCTCTGCCACCGTATCAAAATCCTTATGCGGATCCGTGTCAGGAAGCCACACAAGCGCCTCTGATATGCCGGACAACTGCGTCAGCTGGGATCTGGACGGTTTATGCCCGAACAGACATACGCCAGGGCGTCCGACCTTGAACACATCGAACACCCCCTCACACACGACAGCCAGGCCGATGTCCTGCGCATTGTCTATATTATAGACAATGGTTGACTTGCGCATGCTCGGGTGTGTCCAGTACTTTATACCGTCTGGGCTAAGGAACTTGTCAGGGCATCTTGCCTGAATGCCCTTCAACTGTCCTCCGACCACGATAGGTACTATCACCCACGGGGCTCCGCCCGTGAACAACCTTCCTGTCCTCGGTGTTGTTATGGCTCCCCACCCAATCCCGAACTGCCGACAGATGTCCAGCGTTATGCCTCGCCCTTCCAGGTATTCCCTTATGTCAGGATCCATGGAATCTATACACGGAGTATAGGATCCCATCCAGGTTCTTATACCTTCCAACGACGGATCGGACGATGTCTTGTACGGGGTGGACATCTCATCGACACTGCCAGCAGCCTGCACGACGGAGGCCTCGCCGTCTGCGCATGCTATTCCGTTAAGGATGCGCATGGCGAGGTCGTTCCTGTTGGCAGGCTCTATGAGACAGCTGCCTCTGAAGCAGTTGGCATAGAGCCGACCCACGGAAAACAACTTCCCGTCCAGCTCTGGTCTAGCATAGGACATGTAGTTGATGTACAGGTGGTGATCAGTGTCGGGCTTGCCGCTTGCATTCCTGCAATACGGACAGTTCACCCTATACTCCTCACCGCCTCCTATCTTGTGCCACGCGGTGGGGTGCATGACATCATTGTCCAACGCAACGGCCGCCTGCTCCCCCTCCTTGGCAATCTCCACAGACCCGAACACGGAGCGCAGTGCATTATACAGCTTCGGATTCAGCATTTTCGCCTCGCCGGACAGCTCGTGTTCCTGCACTTGAGCATGTTGCCGTAGCACTTGGGCACCCTCGCCGCACCACGGAACGTACCGCAGGCGCCGAGGCATACCTTGTGCTTGGTCAACAGCTCAAGAAGCTCATCGGAGCCGAGGTCACCCTCGTACACGCGCTCCTCGTCACTCCACACAATGCACGGACCCGGAACCAGATCGTCCTTGGCCTGCCATACACACAGCCGCAACTGCTTGGTGTTCTTTGCCGAGGGCCTCGACAGTACCATCACCGCGCCGTCACCGTTGCTCCACACTGAGGACACGTCGGCTATGAGCGCCATGTAATCCTTCTCTCTCATTCCAACTCCCTTGTATACTGTCTTGCCATTCCGCGCACGTCGACAGAGCCTGTGTCAGCCGGACGATAGAAGTTGCCATCCTTATTTGGCAGCCATCCATCCTCCATAACGAACCGACTCTTCTCTCCGATCATATGCAATGTGCGCACTATGTTGCCACCCTTTCTGGCCTTCGGGTTGCTGAAATACAAGATATTGTTGATGTCCTTCTTTCCGATGATCGCCACCAGATCGAAGAAGTTCTGGAGATTGTGCATGTCCTGCGCATGCGTCGCATCGGACAGATACGTAGGCCGAGCGGCCGCCGTCTTGCTGTCCGCCTGATGCATGACTATGACCAGCACCTTCTCCTCCTTTGCCATCTTCAGCAGCGTCATTATCTCCTGCTGCGCCTTGAACCTGTAGCACTGGGCCAGGTCAATATGCAGATTGGCCGCCATCTTCACCATCATCGCCCCGAACCAGTCTATGATGACCGTCTTCGGTGCCCTGCCCTCATCCTTAAGCTGCCTGAAGCGCTTCCAGATGGACGCTATGCCACCGTAGTCCTCCGGGTCCTGCGGATCCGGCTCTATGCGGGACATGTCCAGGCCTATGAGCCTGTCGTCAACCCCGGCCACGGCCGTCCAGAACTTGTCCTGGATGTCCTGCGGCAGATTCTCGAAGCCGACGTCACGGATATGATCCAGCGACGTGTCTGTGATGTTGGCTATCATACGCTCCGCCAGATCACCCTCCAGCGACTGCTCATACGTGGCCCAGACCGTGTCAGTTCCCAGCATCGCCTGTGCGCATGCATACTGAACGCAGAAGATGCTCTTGCCGGATGACGGTGCGCCGAGAACAAGCCACAGCTCTCCGGCTCGTCCTCCGCCGTTGGAGATGTCGTCCAGCCAGTTGATGCCGGTAGGTATTCGAACGACGCGCCTGGCCAACTTCTTAATGTCGCGGAACGGCCTGAACATGATGTCCACGGCGCCTTCCTTTGGCTTGTCGTCATCAAGCGTCGACATCGTACGCTTCGCGGCATCCAAGGATTGCTGCAGCTCGACAAGATCGGCGTTGGACTGTATCTTGGCCACCATGTTCCTGTTGGTCTCCAGGGCCATCATGGTCTTGACCAGCTGTTCGCCCTGCGCCAGATCCGGAATGTCACCGGACACCAGCTTCTGCAGAATGGCATCGCACTTGGTCTTGAGATCCTGCGGCATCGACGCATCGGCCTGCACCGCATCGGACAGTCCCGCGGCTATGATGTCCACGCTAAGCTTCAGCCCGTACTGCTGCCTGTACTTCTTCAGCAATGCCACATACGCCTTCCACATCATGTCCAGATGCGTGGTGAACATGCCAGAGAATATGTACATCTTCTCGCTGTACACACGCAGCACCTTGGTCGTCAGCTCGGGATGCCCTATGACCGCGAGGAAGGTGAGCTCTGAGCTATTAAGCGTCTGCATCGAGCACCTCCTTTCCCACCTTGCGATAGGACTCGGGCAGCAGGTCAAGCATCGACGGATACCTGCGCATGTACTCGGCCAGGCTCGGCTTGTACTCCGCCACAACGTCGCCCTGGTCGCTTCCCGCGAACAGTATATACAGGACGTACGGGAACGTCATGCCCTCCAGGTGCTTGAAGCACGTCTCCAGAGACGGAACGTTCGACAGCACCTTTGAGACGTATGTGTGGGCGTTCAGCAGCATCGCAGGCATGTCCTCCTTCAGCTTCACAGCCTCATCGACATACCCTTTCAGCACATTGTCGGACGCCAGCACGTTCTTGTATGCGCACTTGTATCCGTAGTGGTCGACGGCCCACATCACATACCCATATGAGCTTAGATTCACATTGTTCTCCAGCTCAGCGTCCGTCAATGCCTGCGCCACTTTCCCGAACGGAAAGTCATCCGGCACAAACTCATGCAACAGGCTCTTTGCTGTTTGTCTTAGGTCTTCTTCCGAGATCATCCAGCATCTCCTCCATTGTGGTCTGTGACCACCCTTGTTCATTATACAGTTTGACACGCGCCTTGTACCTGTTCTCCGCCCAGGGGCTGAACATGTCGGCGATGTCGATAAGATAAGCCACAGGCTTGTCTTCGTCAAGTCTCGAAAGACGTCCAGGGACCTGTGTGCCCTCGATGCCAGACACAGTGCCGTCTGCACGTATCAGAACAGATAGATGTGAAAAATTCACACCCTGTCTAAATACCTTCGTACTAAGCACATATCGAAGCGTGCCCTTGGCAAACGCACCTCTTACACGATTCAACTGCTTCTCATTCATGCTGTATGCATCCAGGTTTAGTCCAGGATACTTCTCCTTCGGGAACTTTTTGCGCAGATCGACCATGTCCGACTTCCCGTAATACGCAGGTGTGAAGAACGGCAGAAGCCTATGCAGATGCACTAAATGTTCGAGTGTATCCACCATCAGTAGGATCTGCCCATCATACACCTTCTTCAGCTGATACACGAACTGCCGTATCACATTGTTGCGCGCGTTGTTCGCCCAGTAGGACCAGCGCTTGCACACCACCTCGGGTATGTTTGGCGACTTGGCTATGTTCGGACACTGCGTACATGGCAACATCAGATACTTCAAAGGCGTGACCATACCGTTATCCGTCGCCTCCTGATAGGAGACCTTCAACACAACAGGTCCCAGGATCGCCTCTAGCATCCTGCCCGTTCCATCATTCCTGATAGGACTGGCGGAGAACCCAAAGCGTCTAGCCCACATGAACTGCATAAGTGCTTGCCCTGCAGTGTTTAATCCAACAGAATGGCACTCGTCTACAAACAGCAATTGCACCTTTTCCGGCGGTATGTTTTCCAACGACTTCAACGTACTGACGATGACGCGCTTGCCTGCCACCAACTCCTTCCCGCCACCTAGTATGCCAACCTGTCCTGGAATCTCCTTGCAGAGGTATTCGTACAGTGTCTCGACAACTTGGACAGAGCTTGTGGTCACCACTATGTTCAGCGTGGGGTACGCTTTGCATAACAGGCTCAAAATAAAGGATTTCCCAAATCCCGTAGGACACTCGAATATGCCGCAGTCCAGCATTGACACTAGCGCTATCAACGTATCTTGGTCCTTACGCAACTCCACGCCCTTGAATGCGCTGTAGTCAAGCTTTGGCCTGATGTCAGGATTCCGCTTGTCCTCCACGGTGTACTCGATGTGCATCGTGTCCAGATAGTTCTTCACCCTTGGCCACAGCCCCGGAAGGAAATACGCCTTGCTCTGGTCATCCTTGTCCAGCGTTATGCACGTGTGCGGGATACTGGTCATTGGATTTATCCTCCGATTCGTATCCGCTCCATACTTATCTCTTAGAAGCTGGCGCTCCTGCTTGAGCTGCTCGGGCGTCTTCCGCTGCTTCAGCTTGAAGGCGCCGAGCTCGTTCATCTCCGTGCGCCAGCCGTCGACCTCAACTATTGGGTCTGACAGCATTATCTTCATTGCAGATCTCCTGTTAGTGTTATACGATTGTCACACCGCTGCTCTAGGAGCTCATCCCTTGTGATTATGATCATGGTTCCATCTACAGCGGGCAGCATCTTGCTGAGCCTGGTAAACATATCGGCCATTATGACCTTGTTCTCATTGTCGAGCGCCTCTGTGGGCTCGTCTATTAGATACAGGTTCATATTGGGCCGCATGGTGGCGAACAACGCCATTTGCAACGCAACCGACGCCATTGACTTCTGCGCCCCCGACAGATGTGCTGTCGGGTGGTCATATCCGTCCGGCGTCCTGTACATGAACATGCGCGTATCCGGATCCAGCCTCAGCGTGAACGGCATCTCCGTGTACGACACGTATCTGGCCAGATCGGCGTTCAGCATCGCGATGCGGTTCTGCATGTAGCGAGCCTGCGCCCTGGACTGTGACAGGATGTCCCTGAGGGTCGAGAGAGCCGTGCGGACCTGGGAGTTGATCTCACGCTGTCGCTGCATCTTCTCACCTGTTGCTATAGCACTGGTCAGCATGTCGCGTCTGGATATGGTGGATGACAGCATCGCCGTCGCCCTCTCCACATCCTGCGAGCACTGCTGCAGATTTCGCTGCGCCTCGGCATACAGCGCCTCGCTGTCGCCGTCTGTGACAACGCGTGTCTTCAGGTCGGCAATCTGGCGCTGCTTGTCCTTCAAATTCGCCTCAAGCTCGTAGTACTCGGCGGCCTTCTGCATCACCTCCAGCGCATTCACGACCTCCTGGGCCTTTCCCAGCGCTATTCTGTGAAGCTCGATGTCCGCGGCGGCCTTGCTGAGGCGTTCCTCCAGCGCGGTCCTCCTGGTGCGCAGCTGTTCCAGGGCATCGTCGCCATTGGTGTGCCTGCCGAGCGTGTCGGACAGCCTATGCGCATTGTTCACATACGCCAGCCTGTCCTTGACGGTGCTGCCACACAGCACGCACTGTCCGCCGCCGGAACCGAACACCTTGTTGAACGCCTCTATCTCGCCCTCTATGCGGACTATCGAAGCATCCACGGTGTGCAGCATCTGCTTGGCGGTGGCCTCCTCGGCAGTGGCAGCCGACATCGCGGCGTTCTCGTCGTTGATTTTCGCCCTCGTGCTGTCGATGAGTGTCTTCAGCTTATCCTGCGGGATCAACTCCTCAATGGTCACGGTGGGCATCGGCATGGCGCCCAGCCTTGCCTTGCACGTGGCTACAGCCATCTCCGCCGTCCGCATCGCCAGGTCGTAGTCGGATCTACGCATTCCCGTGGACAGCGCAACCTGCGCCTTGGCCAATGCGGCCTGAGCCTTGGACAACGCCTCCTTGTGCTCCTCCAGCTGAGCTTTAAGCGCATCCTCGTCAGGAAGAGACTCCAGCGCTGCCTTGTCGGCAGTCAGCTGCTCGGAGCAGTCCTGCACAATGGGCACGCGGTCCAGCTGCACCTTTATCTTGTCGCGAACCTTGTCGACGAAACGCGTATCAAACACCTGTGCCAGAAACGCGCTGATCACAGCCGGAGTCGCGGTAAGCAGTTGGGCGAGCTCGCCCTGCCTGCCCCAGCATACAATGAACATGAGCTGACACGACATGCCAAACACGTTTTCCATGAATGTGTTTACGGCCTGCCTGCGCTTGGCCACAACCTCGGAATCCTTCGTGACGATGTCAGGAAACTTTACGCTGGATGTGGCATATCTGCGCACTGCATAACGCTGACCATCATGGACAAACGACACCTCGGCGTACCCGACATCAGCCGTTCCGTCCTTCTGTAGCGTCTGCTGCGTCCCCCACAAACCGTCCACCAGCCCGGTCAGCGCATACACGATGCCCCTTAGGCATGATGTCTTGCCGCATCCGTTGCGACCGACAAGTGCGGTCAGCCCCGTGTTTACGGCGAAACTCACGTCAGCGTGCTGGCAGATGTTGTGGAGACGCACACCTGTGATGCGCGCCATCAGATAATGCCCTCCGGCTCCCGCGTCACCACGCGCCCGTTCTCGTCGATTCTGGCGACTTTGCCTGTCTTGAGCTCCAGCAGCCGCAACAACGCTATCATCAGCGTGCACTCGGACGGAAACTCAGGATAGCCGTGTGGGATGCCGAAATCAACCTCGCGATCTGGGCATTCCATGCACCCGCTGATGTTTATCATGCCCTCAAGCACATCGACATAGCGCTCCTCCTCGATGAAGGCGCGCAGATAGTCAAGCCTCGCCAGCACCTGCTGCTTACACGCCTGATGAATCCTCTCGCTCATTTTTATACTCCTTGTATAAATAGTCACTCAGCTCAGAGCCCCTTCTCAGACATTCCTGAGCCACATCGGCCAAAACCTTTGCCAGGTCATGGCCCTGCACATAATAGACAATCTTCTGCTGGCTATACACAAGCGCCTCCCAGCCGACATCGCTGGACTTGTGCAGACGCAGGTCTGCCCTTGTGCCATAAACGCCCTCCAAATATCTGTGCCAATCACGGATTGACTGGGTGCGCTCGTATCTGTGAAAAATCAGCCACTCGAGCTCGGCCATCGTCTCCTGCACGCTCATTTGATTTCCTTCTTTTCCGTCAGGTATTTCACGAGATCTGACGTAGGATTCTTCAGTATATTGCACATGTCGTCAAGCACAGCCTTCAGTGTAGTTCGCGATGCACAGAAGAGGTCCCCGCGCTCGATGCAGGCTATGGTCACATGCCATTCACCGTCCCTGAATTCAAGATTCATCGTGGCGATATGCCCGTAGACCCCGTTCAGATCCTTAAGCCAGTAGTACGGCTTGTCATAATGGCGCATCCAGTCCTGGAACTCCAGAAAATCGCATTCGCCTTTGGATGGCTTGGTCGCCATGGCAGGCTCTGCTGTCTCTGCAGCCTCGTCCCCCGCCATCTCCAGCCACACGTATTTTCCGAGACAGTCGCTGAGGATCGACTTGACGTCGTGCAACGTCTGACGCGACCACATGGACTCGAACGTACTGCCGGTCTTCGCGACTACATGCCAGATAGGCAGGTCATCGATATCCACGTCAGCCTCTATTCTGTCCCAATGGTCTGCGTATACATGCTCCTCCATGACCTGGCCAGAGCCGATGTCGACCACCCTATAGAACGCAGCCCAGACGCTGTCGAACTTGAAGCCGATGGCCTTCAACTCCTCCTCACACTCTTTCTTGTTCATTTCTCTGCTCCTAACATCTTTATCTCGTCCTCGACCGCGCCATCCAGCAGTGCGAGAAGCTCCTGTGTGGATTGAGCTCCGTACTTGTGACGTGTACGTCCATTCCTATCACACACGACAATGACCCAGCTGCCGTCATCAACTCGATTCACAATGACCTCACCATACGGAAATGCCGACGGAATGTCCTTGTTGTACGTCCTGGATTCCTCATGCAGCTCGTACCCTCTGGGCTCAAGCTCGACTTTCAGTTTCAGCAGCTCACTGATCTGCGCTTCATACGCCTCAATATTGTCCTTGAGATCCTGTATGGCATCGTCAAGATGCTCCCTCTCCGCGGGAGCCACGACGCTGAAGTTGTCTAGGCTCGTGTCCACCACCCAATCCCCCATGTCGTTTTGGGCGCGGATCCGCCACTTCCTTCCGGCGGAGCTTGTGTAGTAGATGATGCCATACACGGTCTGTACATGGATCTCCATGCCGTTGTCATACAGCTCGTTCACAAGACTGTCATTAAAGTCGATGATTGCGTTCTCATCCAATTTGCTCATTTTTTACCTCCTGCCTATTTCTTGTATGCCTCCATTAGCTTCGCGATCGCAGAGCCTCCGTAGGCCCTTTGTGTCTGTTTACAGAACTCACGCATTGTCATGCTGCGTCAGCTCGCCCCCGCTCTCCTGCCATCCGCGGCCTGTCAGCAGGGACAGGAGCTTTGCGCACGCCCCCATGACGTCCATGTTATCCATGCCATCCCCGGCTCCGGCCACGCCGAAGTTCAGACACCAGTTGTCTTCGCCCCAGCCGTCCCCGGCCGGTGAATGCATCATAAGCCCTGTCAGGCCCTTGATGGCTTCCACATTGTCGCTGTCTATGGCATCCAGCACCTTGTGCAGAATACCACATACATGCGCCTTATATGCCTTGTACTGAAGCATGCGCAGCGAATCGGGATCAACGCGCATCAGCTCCGCAAGGTTCACATTGTCACTTTCCTTCGTCATTTTTTACACCTCCTCGTATGCCTTAAGCAGCTTCGCGATCGCAGCGCCTCCGTAGGCCCCTTGTGTTTGTTTACAGAACTCGCGCACTGTCATGCGCGCCTTCTTCGGGTCGTACCCGTTGTCGCGACACCAAGCGTCCCTCCCGGCTCTGCACGAGCCTGTCAGGATACCGTGCCACTCGTACAGCGCCTTGCCGGTACATTCCGTGTCCAATGTCGGATACGCAGCGATGAACGCGGCGATGCGCTCCTCGACAGGACGCGCCGTCATGTCCTTGCTCTTGGCATCCTCGACAGCCCGGTGCAGGGTGTCGCCATGTGCGTAGAACGCACCGACCCTAGCCACATAGCACGGTGTCGTGGTCAGGTCCTTGTTGACGATGAACCCCTTGGCGTAGTTGCCGCGGACGTTCGTCAGCACTGTCGGGATATCGTCGATCTCCCACATCACATGCCCGTTGTACATTGGCATGCTCCGCATGAAGTCGATTCTGTTTCCGAAGCCTCCCGGGCCCTCTACAGGTCCTGCGCTATAGCCGCTGCCATGGCCGTTTCCGTCACGCTCCCCGCCCCCTTCGCTGGAGCCACGGCCATAGCCGTAGCCGAAGCCCTCACCTGAGCCATATCCATAGCCAAACCCGGAGCCGTGGCCGGTTCCGTCAATCGACCCTTCACCGCAGCTGACCCCTGAGCCATCGCCCACACTATCGCCTAGACACAAGCCGAAGCCAGAGCTATAGCCGTCGCCATAACCACAGCCACGGTAAGAACCACATCCAGAGCCCTCGCCCCGGCCAAAGCCTTCGCCATAGCCATATCCACAGCCATCTAGACTGCCTTCGCCATAGCCATCACCGTAACCATAGCCCGCGCCTCCACCGTAGCCGGACCCCGAGCATTCACCGTAGCCATAGCCGTAGCCCGTGCCAGCGGCAGAGCCATCGCCAGAGCCATCGCCGCAGCACTCGCCATCGCGGGAGCCAGAACCAGAGCTAAAGCCATGACCATATCCTTCACCATGGCCATAGCCCTCGCCATAACCTTCGCCAAAGCCATAGCCGTCGCCATGGACAGATCCGGATCCGTCGCCATACCATTCACTTGTACCTTTGCCATAGCCATAACCTGATCCGTCGCCACGGCCATGACCAGCGCTAGATCCGTGACCAAAACCGGAGCCCGCGCCATAGCCATAGCCTTCATCAGCGCCGGCACCATAGTCGTCGCCAAAGCCAGAACCATCGCCACGTCCCGGTCCGGCGCTGGCCCCATAACCGGTGCCGTGACCGTATCCAGCGCCGACGCCAGAGCCCTGTGCACCGCTGCGGCCTGCCTCAATACAACCTGGCAGTGGCACGACGGGGTCCTTGCTGAGAATAGGCAACAGAAACCTAACAATATCTGTAAGATTCGTCATTTACCGGCTCTCCATTCGGGGATTGCATCAAGGCATTTCACAGCAGCCTCGGTACATGGTATGATCTGCACGGCTCCGAGCAGCCGCATGCTGTCAACGGAAACCGTCAGCTTGCACGCCTTCGGGCGGGCTGTCCCGTTCACCGCAAGGTCCTCCACGGCGCACGCGCCGTCCCAGTACCAGACCTTGCGGACATTCCGCATGTCCACAACGCTGCCGAACACACGCTGAATCTCTCCGTAGAACACGCCTGCGCGGTCGCAGCGCACGATGAACTTGCGGGGCTTCGCCCGCTTTGCATCTCGTTTGTCGCCTGTTTCACAGACTGGACAGCCCCTATCCTTTAGATGCTCTGTCTGCTTCTGGTTGGATACGCCCACTTTTCGCGCCTCTGCAACAAACACCTCTGCCATCTTCTTCGCGTTCGTCTTCTCGCTCTTCACACTCTTCTTGACCATTTTTCATTCTCCTTTATTGATGTTACCATTTCTCAAAACACACGTGCTCCATGACACGCCTGATCAGCTCGTCCAGCGTATCGGCGCCAACGCCCCAAACCGCGACTGGAGTGTAATGCCATAAGGCGTCCTTGACAGTAGCACACAGCCCTGCCTCGTTCATGCTTATGGTCACCCACCATTCATTTCCATCCGGCATGACTACGTGTTTTATGCCATGGTCGCCGCCGCATATGGTGTACCCCATATCCTTCAATCTGTCGAGTGTCTCCTGCTTGTCGATCTCGCTCATATCAAACCCCCCTCGACTGCGTAATCAACCATTCGGTGGCTTTCGTCAGCGCACTGTCCAGATTGTCGGAATTGACGCCGAAATTGACGATCGGCGTGGCTTGGTAGGCATCCGCGATCTCTACATGAACAACTGATCCCATTAGAGTCACGCTCACCTTATACGCCTTGCCGTTGAGCATGTTTACGTTCTTATACGCCGTGACCTTCGCACTTCCGATGGTGAATCCCTTCTCATGCAGTTTATCAAGCCACTCGTCAGGTACGACAGGCGGCAGGATGTAACAGCGCATATCGCCCGAGAAATACTCGTCAACGCACTTCTTGGCCGACACAGCCTTCCGCAATTGCCCGGCGCATTCCTCCACATACTTGGGCATCAGCGCGTACAGCGTCTTCTTCGCCATCGCGGACACGTCGTCCAGCGTCATGTTGTTGAAGACCTGCGCATCTCCTGGATCTCCCCACATACAGACGGAGAACTTGCCGTCGTCCTGCATGGTGGCGCGGATCGTGTATCCCAACCCGCAGTACGTCGACGTATATTCTAAGTTGGGAGTCCCGGCGTCCTTCCAGCCCTCGGAAAGAAGGCGCTCCTTGTTTACATCCCAGACACACCTGTGGGCATCCCTGTCCTGCGCCTCTACAGGCTCGGGCCTGCGATACAAAGGCACACACTGTCGCCCTATGCCTGCGCAGTACCCTTCAACGTACATAGCCACGCGTGTCCTTTGCATAGGCCCGTAAGCAACAGCCTGCATACACTCAGAGAATGTAGCACATGCTAGGGTATACAATGTATGTCCATTCCCAGTGAAGATAAACTCCAAGGTCCATTCATCCTTAGTGTCTTTCACGCTCTCTGGGTTCCACAGCATACGCGCCATGATGTCAGGCATCAACGCGTCCTTTGTGGTAAACGCACACTCCCAGATACTGCAGTCTGTGTCTTTCACGGGACTGAACCCGTTACGGTACAGCTCTTTGATCCATTCTTCTCT
>Ga0310690_10009155_pt1 | contig 12451 bp, 5 predicted proteins | sample AusTroGonzalo_MG_2_FD_207661 | JGI IMG/M metagenome (GOLD analysis project Ga0310690, IMG submission 207661) | Bovine rumen microbial communities from tropical cattle in Woodstock, Queensland, Australia - Gonzalo_04 (v2) (version 2) | ecosystem: Host-associated > Mammals > Digestive system >...
TGATCGCCTGCGAGCCTACCTCGGCGTAGCACTCCTGATGGTCGCAAACGTTGTATACGTAGTAGTCGACCGGCTTGCCGTCCTTTAGCCCGTGGAAGATGCAGCCGATGTTCGTCTTGCCCTTCGTCCTGGGGCCTAGCGAGGCAGGGTCGGGAAGAAGCGCCTTCAGGAACTCGATCGGCACGATCTTCTGGCCCTTGAAGTCGATCGGATCGATGCGCGTAAGGCCTACGTTCTCAAGGCACTTGAGGTGGGTAAGATAGCTCTGGCCGAAGGTCATGAAAAAGCGTATGCGCTTTATGCCCTTCAGGTTGCAACCGAGCGACTCGAGCTCCTCGTGGTGGAGAAGATACATGTCCTTCTTGCCAACCTGGTCGAAAACGTACTCGCGCTTGATCGCCATGGGAGCCGTCTCGACCCACCACCCCTTGTCGAACGCCTTCTTGTATTCGACCGCAACGCCGTGTGAATCCAGCCCCTGTTCCCTGTTACCCGTTCCCTGTTCCCTGTCACTGACCCAATAGGAGCCCTTCGCGGCGACCTCGCGAATGTTGATCTCGGGGTTGAAGTTGGTCGCGAACGGATAGCCGTGGTCGCCTCCGTTGCAATCGAGGATATCCAGCGTCTCGATCGTGTCGAAATAGTGCTTCTGGGCATAGGCGGAAAAGACCTGCGTTACGCCGGGATCGAACCCGCAGCCGAGTATCGCCGTAAGGCCCGCCTTCTCGAACTTCTCCCGATATGCCCACTGCCATGAATACTCGAAATGCGCTTCGTCCGGCGGCTCGTAGTTTGCCGTATCAAGGTAGCTCACTCCCGCTGCGAGGCAAGCGTCCATTATCGCAAGATCCTGGTAAGGCAATGCGATGTTCATCACGAGATCGGGCTTGTACTCGCGGATCATCGCCGTCGTAGCGGCGACGTCCATGGCGTCCAGCTGCGCAGTCGTGATTACGGTCCCCGGTCCCCGTTCCCCGTTCCCTGTTCCCTGTTTCCATTTCCCAGTTCCCTCCGCGTAGCGCTTCTCGATATCCGCCTTTATGGCATCGCAGCGCGACTTCGTTCTGGAGGCGATTAGAAGCTCGCCGAAAACGTCAGGATTCTGGGCCATCTTCGCGGCCGCGACTCCGGCGACTCCGCCGGCACCGATTAGCATTACTTTTGGCATGTTAGTCGTTAGTCGTTAGTTGTTAGTTGTTAGTCGTTAGTTGTTTGTAGTTAACCACGAAATACACGAAATACACGAAACTTTTATTTGTCTTTAGTTGGAGTTGGAGATTTGAGTTGGAGATTGGTGTTCCTGTTACCTGTTTCCTGTTACCTGTTACCTTAAACCAAGCAATTGCTCACGAAGGAGCTTGCAGGCGAGAGCCGTGGAGCGTCCGGACGGATCGAGCGCGGGCGAGAGCTCCACGTTGTCGAGCGCGACAACGTTGAAGCGCGAAAGTATCTCCGTAAGCGCCGAGAGAAGCTCGGTGAACTTGAGTCCCCCGGCCTCCTGGGTCCCCGTCCCCGGGAATTCCGACGGGTCTATGACGTCCAGGTCTACAGTAAGGTATACCGGGGTTCCTTCGGGGAAGGAAACGCCCGGCAACGTCTTGATCGAGAAAGGCTCTGTCGTAACGTGGCCTTCTCGCATGAATGCAAACTCCTCGCGCGTCCCCGACCTTATCCCGAACTGCCATATGCGCCCGTCTCCGAGGAGATCATGGCACCTTCTCATTACGCACGCATGCGACAGCCTTACGCCAAGATAGTCTTCGCGCAGATCGGCATGGGCGTCAAAATGGATGATCCTGAGGTCGGGATATCGCTTGAACGCCGCGCGAACCGCCCCTAGGGTAACGAGGTGCTCGCCGCCGAGGAGGAAAGGCACCTTGCCGGCATCGAGAATCTCGGCGGCCTTGCCTTCGATCATGTCAAGCGCACGGTCGGGCGCACCGAACGGAAGCTCCAGATCGCCCGCGTCATGAACGCGGGAATCAGTTTCAAGATCGCGGTCCTGATAAGGGGAATACGTCTCTATTCCGAACGACTCCGACCTGACCGCCGAGGGCCCGAAGCGCGTACCAGGCCGAAAACTAGTCGTCGAATCGTAAGGAGCGCCGAAGAGCACCGCCTTCGCCTCTTCAAAAGTCTTGTCTGCACCAATGAAACCCATAGTCATTGAACCTTGTAGAACATCTGCTTTTCAACGCCGCTGAGCGGAATCCTGATGGTCAAGGTACCGTCGCCGTTGTCGGTTACGATACACTCCGAAATCGGGACCTCCTCGGGATCGTCGGGGAAAGGCAGCGTGCGCGACGCGAATATCCTTACGGACGTGGACGCACTCGTCGACTTGGCGGCAAAGAGGGCCTTCCTTGCAGGCGAAGCAGGCTGCATCATGTCCGGATCTGAGGCCGGAACCGTAAGAAGCACCGCGTCGGAGCTTACCGAAAGAGAGGTTATCGGCGCAGCGGTCAGCGATGCCGTCGCCGGCTCGTCCACAACCTCGGCAGGAGTTGCGACAACATCCGCCTCGTAAATGGCACCTTCCACAGAGCCTGCCGAATATGGATACGGAGTCTCGTAAAGGACGCCGTTAAGCATGATCGACCTCGCATGATTTGTCGGAGCAAGCCAGATCATCAAGCTGCCGTCATCGTCGGCGTAGATATCGTTCAGCCCGAAGTCATCCGGGAAGTCGTCGCTCGAAATCGACACCGCCACGTTTGCCGCCAGATTCGTGAACGTTACGCTGTAGAGCTTCTCGCCCGAATCGTTGCAAGGCCTTGGTCTGACGATATTGATGGCATCAGTCTCCGGCATTACGTTTCCGCCCTTCACCACAAATGGCCTGTACGTATAGCCGGATACGTCATAAGTATTGCCGAGGCTCAAGATCAGGTCGGACTGGCTCTTGGAGCCGCCCATGCCTCCGGTCTGCCTCGGGTTGTTCCCTCCGTACGCAAGAACAGTACCGGCATTGACGACAACCGCCCCGTCAGGTATCTTCGTGTTGCCCCTGCCCGCGCCGATTCCGGCGGCATTGATGCCGCCATGCGCGTGGATGAGCCCGCCGTTGATCGTTATTCCGCCCGTCACCAGGTTGTTGTTCATGCCGCCGCCGATCGCCGCGGCATTGTCGCCGCCGTAGGCGGTTATGTCGCCGCCGTCGATCACGATGGGTCCGGAGTCGCGGCCCTTGCGCCCGGGAGAACCTATTCCGGCGCCCGAAAGCCCTCCGCGGACGACAAGGCTGCCTTCGCCGGAAAGCTCAAGTGCTGCGCCGCCCCCGACCTCGATCCCTGCGGCGTAGGACGCGACGGACGTAACGACATTGGAACGGGAAATCGTCATTGCTACGTCGTTGTTTATGACGAAAGCCGAAGAATATTTGGTCTTGCCTCCGACAAGCGTAAACCTGTGAAGCGTAACGCTGCTCGCGCCGTTCTGCGGAACCAGCACATGGAAGAGACCATTCGTGGAAGCGCCGTCCAGCTGCGCGTCCTTGGTGAGCGTAAGCACCAACGTTCCCTTGTCGTAGCTCCAGCCGTCGCCGCTTGAGCTTGCGCCGCTTTTGACGATCTCTCCGTTGACCGCCACAAAGTCGACCGGAATGACCTCGCCGCCAGGGCCGATGATGACGCAGAAGACAAATTCCTCGCCGTCCTCCATCGTAATGTTTATTGCAAGGGAACTGCCGCCTGTGGAAGGAAGCCATATGCGCAGGATTCCGTTGTCGTTCGCATAGAGATCCGTAGAGCCGTAGTAGGAAAGCGTCGAGAATTCCAGCTTGAGGACCGCTACCTTCCCTCCGGGCGTTTCGACATTCAAGTCGACCGGGAACACGTCAACCCCGGATCCGCCCGATCCGTTCGTCGCATGGGGGCTCACGTTGTTCGTCGATGTGTATATCGCGCCGCCCCTGAACGTCACGGATCCCGCAACGCTGATGCGGCCCTCTCCGCCTGACGATGAATAAGGAGTCACCGTTCCTCCGGTTACCGTTATCGTGCCGCCGGTAGAATTGTAGCCCGCTCCTATGGACGGCGCATTCGAGCCGCCCCTTGCGGTAGTGCGGCCTGCGGATATGTTGAGCTGGCCCATGCTCTCGGAACGGCCGACTCCGACGCCGGCGCCATATTCACCGCCGACCGCCAGCATCTCACCCCCGCCGGACACGGTCAGAGCATCGCCGGAATATACCGCTACGCCTGCGCGGTTTGCGCCGCCCATGAAGACGTTCGATCCATCAAGCACCATGGTCACGCTTGCGCCGGAAGTCTTGAACGCCGGAGAGTTCGCTACGCCCGACACGTCGACCGTCAGGTTGCTCACGACAACGGTAAGGCTTGCCGACGCTCCAAGAGTCATTTCATGCGTCTCGCCGTTCACCACGTAGCTGACTGCGTTCGTGAGGTCGATCGTCGTATCGACGAGCCTCCATGCGCCGTAAGTCACGTAGGCGGCGTCGATTCCGTCGACATAAACGCCCGAGATCCACTGCGAAGCTGTTCCGGAACCATCCTCAACCTTTGCCCTGTACGGCTCGCCCCCGACGAGGAAATAGTTCCACCCTTCAGGAAGCCAAAGATAGATGTTGCCGCCTGCGTCGGCATATATGTCTTTTACGCCATAATCCCGCTGGAACGCGAAGCCCTGCACCATCGCGCCCGGCGCGAGCCCGGCTACAGTCACGGGATACACCTTCTCGTTTGCCGCGCCCTTGGCGTATGGATCCACCAAGGCTGCATCGGTCCTGATCGAGCCGCCAGTCACCATGACGCTTTGGGCGAGCCCCTGGTATCCGTTGCCGATGCGAATGGTTGCGGCGTCGCCAATGCCAGACACTGTTCCGCCGGATATCACAATCGCGCCGCAGTGGGCATAGTCGCTGGAGCCTATGTCTGCAGGCACATGATTACCATCTCCTGCCGTGCCCGCCGCTTCGACTATTCCGCCTGATATCGTAAATGTTCCCCCGAGGTCGTCGTCTAAGGTGTACGAATCGCCTACGCCGATGCCGGGAGCAAATCTGCCGCCCTTTGCCGTCACCCTGCCGCCCTCTATCACTACGTTGCCGCAACGCTGCCTGCGCCCCGATCCTATGCCTGCGCCTTGATAGCCACCTTCTGCGTATAGCGAACCTTCGCCGCTCAACCTGACCGCAGTACCGTCGGACGAATAAAGCCCTGCCGAGTATCTTCCGGAAGACAAACTGTTCGTGCCGACGAGAATGACGTCAAGGTCCACGCCCGCTGCAACAGACAATGCACATAGGTTGTCTATGCCGATTACGCTCACTGTGGCGTTGGAAAGCGTCACCGATGCATCCTCGAGGACATTGACGCCGACCCTGTTCGTGATACCGCCGTTCAGCACGAAGTCGCGCGTTTCGGCGAGCGCCACCCATTTGTCGATATCGTTCAGATACCAGCCCTCGCCGACGTAGTGGCCGATGTCCTTGCCGTCCACGAAAAATCCGTATCCCTCGTATGGCTTCGCGACAGCATCGCCATCATGCACATAGGCCACATATTCCAGCTCTTCGCCGGTCCCGGCCATGGCGACCACGAAATCGTAAGCGCCGTTCGGAAGCCACAGATACAGCTTGCCTTCCGCATCCGCGAACATGTCGTCGGCTCCATATTCAGGGAAGCTGCCTGCAGCCCATCCCGCTATGCCGCGAACCCTCGCGCCGGCGTCGAAATCGCCGACCGTCACGCACCAGACGCGGTCTCCGGTCGGGTTCCTGAAAGGCGGCGAAGCCGTACCGGAGTACTTTATCGAACCGCCCGACACGATGACCGGCACCGACGTATCGCCCGTCAGATACAGCGTTCCGTCGAAAATCTCCACAGAGCCGGTCCCGAGGAAGAGGCGCCCGCCGGTCGCGACAAGGCGGCTCGGCCCAGGCGCGGTCACCTTCACCGCGCCGGTCGCCTCAAGTACGTTCGTCGCCGCAATATCGAGATTTTCAAAGCAAAGCGTAACGCCGCCCTCGGCGGAGAACTTGACCTCGTCCAAGGTGTTGGATCCTGTTACGATGTAAGAGCGGCTTCTGTCTCTGAAGCTTACGATATGGTCAAGATAGGTCCAGCCTTCGCCCGACCCTGCACAAACATCAACACCATCCACGGACACGCCAGCATTCCACGGCTCAGCCTCGGTCGGGCCGCCGGAGACGATGGCGCGGTAGCCAAGGCCATTTGCCGCAAAGAAGTAGTCGCCGTTCGGGAGCCAAAGGTATATCTTCCCGCTTTCATCAGCGTGTACGCCATCAAGTCCGTAGTCGAGCGATGCGCCCGCCGTTGTGAGCCACGATATGGAGACGGCGGCGTTCGTCTCAAGCCCGGATACGATAACGGGGAATACGGCGGAGCCCTGGGAATTGGTCGCGGCCGGCCACAACTTCCAATTGGACACATCCCCATACCCCCTTACGGACCCGCCGGAGATTATCACCGGCCCGCAATCTCCATAGTCGCTGCGGCCTATATCGGCTTGATTCCCTGAATACCCGGTGTCGCGGACGGACCGCACCGTTCCGCCGGAAATGACGAAACGGCCGCCCAGGTAAGTCCCTCTGCTTGAGGCGTCTCCTATGCCTATGCCGGGCGCGTAATATCCTCCCATCGCATAAATCGTCGCTCCAGTGATGTTTACGGTGCCGCACTTGGCATAACGCGATGATCCTATGCCGGGGCTTCCGCTGCCGCCCTTCACCTCAAGATACCCGTTGCCGCGGAATGTCGCTGTGGAATTCTCCGGCACGCTGATCGCAGCGCTGTTTCTAAGACCGTAGATGGTGTTCGTCCCTGAAACGGCAATGTCGACCGTAACGCCGGAGAGGAGCGCAATCGCAGCAAGGTTGGTGTTGCTGGTGGTTGCCGAGGTCGCCTTAAGCGTCAGGTTAGAGAGCGCTATCGAAGAATCGGAATCAACGTTGACCGTAACCATCGGCTGACCGGGCTCCGTCTCGCCCGACAAGACAAAAGGACCGGCACCCGTGAGGCTTAGCGAGCAACCGTTGTCGAAGGTCCATCCGTCGCCCTTGAGGCAGGCGACATCCGTACCGTTGACCGCCACGCCCCTGGGATTGAACGGAACCGCCGTCACGTGGGCACCTTCGACCCAGGCGATCCAGCTCTTCTCGCCCGATGCTGTGAGCGACGAGAATACATGCATGCCTTCGGGCAGCCAGAGGTAGGCGTTCCCGTTATCGCCGCCTATCGTATTTTGCGGCGTCAGTTCCTCCGGGAGGCCAGCCCACGCGACGGCTGCGCCTTGCGTGAATCCGCCCGGAACCTTGACGCACCATACGCGCTCGCCCGATCCCGACGACTTGAACTCGCTCGCCCATCCCTGGTCGCTGGCGAACTTGAATCTGACGGGGTGCACGTCGGGGCCGGTCGTATCGACAAGAACCGTCGACGAGGAAACGGAGCCGTTCGGCCCTATGTCCGCCGCACCAGGCCCGCCCTTGACGACAAGGGACGACTCGCCCTCAATGTACAGCTTGGCCATATCGCCGACGGATATTCCCGGCGCATTCTCGCCGCCCACGAGACGGCTCGCCCCCGTAACTTTTATCGTTGGATAGCATGCATTGCCGATGGCGAACGGAACGCGTTCGGCTGTTGCACTTGTATCGAGCGCCAGGCCGTCAAGCACAAACGTAGCGCTGCAATTCGCCGCGATCCTCACCTCGCCGTTGGTGGCGAATCCCGAAATCGTGTATTCCTTCGACGTCAAATGGAACGTGACGACGCCAGATGAACCGTCGTATGCCCAACCCACGCCGTTAGTGCTTACACCGGCGACAATGCCCGTTCCGTTGACGGTCACCAACGCTGCGGAGGCGTCGTTTATCTTCCAGCCTGCGTAGAGCGTAAGGTCGCCGACATAGCCGTACTCCGGGACGAGGCAAGCGCCGTCGGAACCGTAGTACTTGGTACCGAGTGCATTCTTGCGGTCGAACCAGCCGAGGAACGTGTAGTTTTCGCGAGACATTACCGGCGCGGAGGACGGCATCGCATAGCCGAGCTTCACGTCCTTCACCACGTTGGTGCGCCATTCGTCGGAAAAGGTCAGCGTATATTCGATTGCGGAATGGGTTTGGGCCTGATACGCGGTGCTGCTGCCGCTGACCGTCACCTGGGTTCCCGCAAAGTCGCGATAGAAGGTTCCGGATGCGCCGGTGCCGCCGCCAGCACCGCCGGAGCCGCCCGAGCCGCCCTCCTTGCCGCGCCCGGAATAGCCCTTGCTGCGGGAGCTGACCGTTCCGTCCGTGCCGTCGACGCTGCCGCCCTTGCCGCCCGAACCCGTTGCTCCTTCCGGCTTTGACAAGCTGTAGGCCAGAGTAGTCCAGTCGGAGCCGCCGCTGCCGCCGCCGCCGCCGCCGCCGCCGCCGCCGCCACCGCCGCCGACGCCGCCAGGCGCCGCGCCGCCGCCGCCGCCGCCCGCGCCCGCGCCGCCGCCGCCGACCGCGTACCTGAAGGACCAGTAGTCGGTGTCGCCGGTATCGGACGTTCCGCCGCCGCCGCCGGTGCCCTTCGCGCCGCCGTACGCTGTCAGGCTGATGCCGCCCAGAACGTAGAGATTGCCCATGGAATAGCCGTTGACGCCATTGCCGCCGGACTTGCCGTCGTTGCCGTTCTTTTCGCAGTCGGTGTCGGTATCTTTGCGGTACCCGTCGCCGCCGCTGCCGCCCGCGCCGCCATTGCCGCCCGAGCCGCCGATACCGGCCGCCGCGCCGCCGCCGCCGTCGCCGCCATGTCCGCCGCCAGTGGTGTCAACATGGCTGTAGCCGACATCCGCACTGCCGTCCCAGCTGCCGTTCTTGCGCCAACTGCCGCCTTGAGAGCCGTTCGCGGCGTTGCCGCCTCTTGCAACAAGCCTGCCATGGCCGGTTACGATCAGCGTCGAATCGTCCCTGATCCTGATGCCCGCGCCGGCGCTCTCCCTTCCGCTCGCATCACCACCGTTCACGGTAAGCGTAACGCCCTTGGGGATGTAGATTACCGACGTTCCGCCCGACGCATAGAGCCCGGCGTAGGGAGTCGTTCGCGTAAGAGTCGTATCATGCGGAACTACGTAGACCCTTCCATCCTGGAGCGTAAGGCCGAGGCTTGACGAGTCGATCGTATCAGACGTCGTGAACCCGGCGCGGGCGGAGACGAACGGCGACAAGACAAGGCCCAGCGCCGCCATAAGCGCCGCTTTCATCCCCTTTGTTCGAGGGGCTGCCTTTTTCATCATCCTGCCCATGTTCGTCGACCTGAAATTACTACCGTGCATTATACCATTATTTCAGAAGGATGTGTTATAATATGCGACAAAAAAAATGAACATCTGCTTTGACACTTTCGGCTGCAGGCTGAACCGCGCGGAGGCGCTGGAGGACGAGGCGCGGAGCCTCGCCAAGGGCCACCACGTCGTTTCCAGCCATGCCGAGGCCGACCTTATCGTCATACGCGGATGTTCGGTTACGGCGCGCGCCCAGCATGACTGCGAAAAGCTTGTAGCACACCTGCGCGAAAACTATCCGGGTAAGCGCGTATTCATAACCGGGTGCCTCCCGAACGCAAAAAAGCTAGATATCTCTTCGCTCGCGCGCTCCGGCAAGGATCTCCCGGGGACTGTCCCCGTACCGAAACGCACTGCGCGAGCCTATCTCAAGGTACAGGACGGGTGCTCGATGGGCTGCACGTTCTGCATAGTGCCCAAGTTCCGCGGGGATCCCGTTTCGGTTCCGTTTGGCGAAGTGATGGACAAGGCAAAGCGCTTCATCGATGCCGGATACCATGAAATCGTCGTAACGGGGTGCAACCTGATGCTATATTCATCGGAGGGGCGACGTCTCCCCGAGCTCGTCGCCGCGCTCGCCTCGCTTTCGCCGGACTGCCGCGTGCGTCTTGGGTCGGTCGAGCCCGGGCCTCTCGCGATGGAGGTCGTCCGCTCAATGGCCGAAAACGCCAACGTCTGCAGGTTTCTCCATCTTTCGGTACAATCAGGGAGCGACAGGATACTCGCCGCGATGAGGCGCCCGTACTCGGCGAAGGACGTCGACGCAGTCGCCGCGGAGGCGGTGAACCTGATGCCGCTCATCGGTCTTGGCTGCGACTTGATTGCTGGTTTCCCTGACGAGACGGAAACAGACTTCCGCCTTACAAAGGGCCTTCTCGTAAGACATTCGTTCTCCAATGTGCACGCATTCCCCTTCTCGGAGCGCCCCGGAACGCTCGCCGCGGCGATGATCCAATCGAAGATACCGAAGGATATCCGCCGTTCGCGCGCAAAGGAGCTGGGCGCCATGGGCGAGGAGGCGCGGCGACGCTTCGCCCGGCGCTTCGTCGGCAGGGATGTCGAGGTCGTCATAGAGAACAACGTACCTCTTGCCGGGTGGACGGGCGAATACATCTGGCTTGAGGCGCCGCGCACGTTCGGAAGATCCATGCGGAAGGAAACCGTCCGGTTCAAGGTCCGCACGGCCCACAGAGGCATGTTGTACGGAGAGCCGATCGCGAATGGCCGGTGAGACGATACGCGCCGAGGCGATCTGCCTCGCGATAAGGCCATGGTCGCGGACAAGCCACGTGGTCATCTGGCTTACAGGCGCGGGGCGCGTCGCGACCCTCGTAAAGGGCGCGGTCCGGCCCAAGAGCGCGTTCCTCGGGCAATACGACATGAACTACACGTGCGAAATCCTATATTACGCGCGCGCACGCGGAGAACTGCACGCTCTGAAGGAGTGCTCCCCTCTGAACCGCCGCGACTCCCTGAGAGGCGACTACAGGGCGCTCGCGCTGGCCGACTACTTTCGGCTTACGGCCGGAGAGCTCGCGAGCTCCGGGCCGGAGGGTGCAGAATGGATGGATCTCCTCGGGGGCGCGCTGGACTCTCTCGCAGGGCGCGAGGAAAATTCGCAATCCGACGCCCTGAGGCGCCTGATAAGGTTCGAGATGGACGTTTTGGAGCTTTCGGGGCTTCTCCCGGAACTCTCGGAAGGCGCTGAAGACGGCGCATTTCAGCTGCGCGGAGAGCGCAGGATACCCGTCTCGCCCGAGGTGCTTAAATGCCTCAGAAATCCATCATCGGAAAAAAATCCTAAAATTCTAGTAGACGCGGCGAGGGTAATTGGTGTATTCTATGCGTTCCACCTGGATTGTGCCTCCGATGTGCGGAGGACGGTCATTAGGATGATTTGCAACAACGAATGAAGGACAAAAACGAAATGAAGAAGATGCATATTGCAGGCTCGGCGATTCTCGCCGGCGCAATCATAGCGGGTTGCGGCGAGGACGCCGCGAACAACCAGGCGGGCACCCTCGCCAACGGGCGCGATCCCAACGAAGTGGTTGTCGAAGTCTGCGGAGAGAAGCTTACCGAAGGCATGCTCTCTGAAGATGTCGAAAAGATCCTGGCCTCCCAAGGCGACGGAATGCCTGCCGATCAGGCGGACTACATGCGCCAGATGCTCCGCAACCAGCTCGCCCAGTCTTTTGCGGTAGAGCAGGCCCTGGTGGCAAAGGCCAGGAACGACGGATATGTCGTCACCGACAACGATCGCACCTCAAAGATCGAAGAGCTCATGAAGTCCGCGGCGGCCCGTCCCAACGCGCCCAAGACGTTCGATGAGCTTCTCGCCAAGTTCCCGCTCGGCGTCGATCGCGCGAAGAAGGAGTTCGAGAACGGCCTCCTCATCGACAAGATGCTCAAGTCCGAGAGCGCAAAGCTCGGCGATACCGACTATGTCGCCGAAGCCCAGAAGATCATCGACAGGATTGTCGCGAAGAACAGCGCCCAGGCCGGTGCCGAAACCGAGGCCCTTGCGAAGATAACCGCCCTCAAGACCGAGCTCTCCGCTCCCGGAATCGACGTGCCGGCGAAGTTTGCCGAGCTCGCCAAGGGAAACAGCGATTGCCCGTCTTCCGCCAAGGGCGGCGACCTCGGGGAATTCACCCACGGGCAGATGGTTGCCGAGTTCGACAAGGCCGCCTTCGAGCTGCCGATCGGGGTCGTTTCCGAGCCGGTCAAGACCCAGTTCGGCTACCACCTCATAATGGTGACGAAGAAGACGCCTGCCGTCGAGGCCACCGATTCGACCCCCGCGTCGCCCGAAAAGGTGCAGGCGAGCCACATTCTCGTCAAGGCCGGCGACGTATCCCCCGTCCCTTCGCTCGACGAGGTAGTCAAATATCTCGAGACCCAGGGCAGCCGCACCAAGGCCCAGAAGATCATCGAGACCATCATGCGCGCAAGCGACATCAAGGTTTCCGACGAGTTCAAGTCGATCCTGCCCTCGGTTGAAACGCCGGACGAAAAATGATATACTACGCACCTCGAAAGGACAAAACAGACAATGAGCCAGCATCCATCTCTTAAAGGTAAAGGCAAGATCACTTCCAGGCGCAACGTTCTCAAGCGTTTCGAGCGGGTCAACCTCCTGCAGAAGCGCGGCGAG
>Ga0310690_10009156_pt1 | contig 12451 bp, 8 predicted proteins | sample AusTroGonzalo_MG_2_FD_207661 | JGI IMG/M metagenome (GOLD analysis project Ga0310690, IMG submission 207661) | Bovine rumen microbial communities from tropical cattle in Woodstock, Queensland, Australia - Gonzalo_04 (v2) (version 2) | ecosystem: Host-associated > Mammals > Digestive system >...
GCGAATGGAATACCATGGTAGAGGCTCCCTCCGAGCCAAAGAAGTCCGCGGCCCCTTCCAAGGCCCGCAGCGACGACCGCAAGCCCCGGAGGCTCAAGGATATAGATTATTCCGCCGAAGCCCGTATCAGCCTCGGCATGAAGGAGCTCGACCGCCTGCTCGGCGGCGGAATGGTGCCGGGGTCGCTGATACTGATCGGCGGCGAACCCGGAATAGGGAAGTCCACGCTCAGCCTGCAGATACCCCTTGGCTGCCCGTCGCTGCGTACGCTCTACGTCACGGGTGAGGAGAGCGAGAAGCAGGTGAAGATGCGCGCCGAACGACTTGCCGGAGATGCTGCCGACGAGTGCCTTATTTTCTGCGAAACCCGCATAGAGGACATTCTGGAGCAGGCCCGCGCCATACAGCCGGACCTCATGATAGTGGACTCCGTGCAGACCATGTTCACCGACTCCGTCGAATCCACCCCCGGCTCCGTCAGCCAGATCAAGGAGGTGGCGGCGTCCCTTCTGCGCTTTGCCAAGGAGAGCGGAGTGCCGGTGATCCTGATCGGCCATATCACCAAGGACGGCTACATTGCCGGCCCCAAGATACTCGAGCATATAGTTGACGTGGTATTGCAGTTCGAAGGTGAGAACCGCGGATCCTACCGCATCCTGCGCAGCATCAAGAACCGCTTCGGCAGCACCTCCGAGCTGGCAGTGTTCGAGATGACCGGGAAGGGCCTGCGGGAGGTGGACAACCCTTCCGAGATGCTGATTCCCATGCACGAAGAGGGCCTGAGCGGCACAGCCATAGCTGCCATGCTGGACGGCACACGCCCCCTGCTCTTCGAGGTGCAGGCCCTGGTATCGTCGGCCGCATACGGTACGGCCCAGCGTTCGGCTACCGGTTTCGACGGTCGTCGACTCAATATGTTGCTGGCGGTGCTGGAGAAGCGCGCCGGCTTCCACCTGAGCGCGAAAGACGTCTTCCTGAACATGGCAGGCGGACTCAAGGTGAACGACCCGGCCTGCGACCTGGCGGTCATTGCGGCAGTGCTTTCTTCCAACTTCGACTACGCCCTGCCGGGCGACAGCTGCTTTGCCGGGGAAGTCGGCCTGAGCGGGGAGATACGCCCCGTCGGCCAGACCGACCGCAGAATTGGGGAGGCCGCCCGCCTCGGCTTCAAACGAATCTTCGTAAGCTCTTACAGCGCACTTGATTCGAAGACCCCGGCCGGTATCCGGGTGGTGAAAGTAGCCGATGTTCCGGAACTGGTGAAGGCATTGTTTAAGTAACATAATCGCCCTTCCAGATATAACATTTGAAGTTTTTTTGTACCTTTGTGCTTCAAATTAACGGCTACATATATGTTCATTCCTGATATGAAAAGGTATTTGTTGTTGATTTTCAGTGTTGTAGCGTTTATAGTGCTTCCCATATCCTGCAACAGGAACGATGTTCCCGAGGATGTTCCTGCAGTTGAAGATGGCTATCATGCCTATGCCAGGATGTCCGTTCCCTGTGGTACCCGTGAAGTTATGGTTGAGTCCTACACTTTGGACGCCAAGGGAAACAAGGCGGGCGTAGTCTATCAGAGCGTTCCCGTTACTCCCAATGTGGAAACCCCGGTGGGAGGAAAGGATGTTGAGCCTTTCGGAGAGGTTACTCTTCTTCTGACGGCTCCCAACAAAACACTGGTCTCGGTGTATTACACCGTGAGCGGAACGGTTGCGGAAGTAAAGAGCGCAGCTAATGAGGACCGTACGCACCTTGCCCAGTATGTTGTGGACAGGCTCCCTGTCGACCAGCCTGGCAAGGGCGTTACAACCAAGGCAGGTGAGATCGTTCCCGTTTATCTTCCCGAGCCCGCCGAGTATGAAACTGCTGATATTGTTCAGACAGTTTACCAGTCCAGCGGCGTGGTGATGTTCGAAGACAGCTGGCCCAATCTCAGCGGCAATATCAATGACGATGATTACAACGACGTTGTGGTTGACTATGACGTCACTGCTGAAGTCGTCTCCGACAGTTTTGCCCGTGCCAAAACAGAACAGCTGAAGGTCGTGCTTCACGTCAGGGCAGTCAGCGGCGACCAGCCTCACCGTGTAGGTATGGTGCTGGAAGGTTTTGACATGCGCAACGTTGAGCAGGTACTTGAATACAAGACTCTTGACAGCTTCGCCAGCGGTCACGGTGAGCTCCCCGGATGGACTGGCGTTACCCTTCAGGAGAACTCTCTTCACTATGATCCTCTCGCTACGGAATACCCTTGCGATGCATGGGACCGTCCTGCTATCGAAATTGGAAAAATAGACATTCTCAATAATCCCAGCCGCGGAGCAGGTACCGAAACCTACATCTACCACAACAATGAGGGTGATGTAGAGCATGTTATGAATCCGGCACTCCGTCAGTATTCCGCATGGGGTGATGAGCACAAGGAGCAGTACAGTCCGGAACTTCCTGCCGATGTACTTAAGAAGGCTCAGAATACCAAGTACTACAATGTGGTACCCGGTTATGTGAATGTGGCCGGCGGCCTGTACACATATACGGTCATCTACATTATGAAACCCAGGACCGCGATGACTGCAGAGCAGAGTGCTGCGGTCAAGCAGAACATGTTAGACGCCGTGGTGAATACTACCCACCAGAATTTCTACATTGTCAAGAGTGATTACACCCCCGTGGGACTTAAGGGCTACGCTCCTTATGATTTCTCCGTCAAGCACTATGCCGACTATTCCGCCAAGTACCAGTCGGTCTTCAATGCAAACAAGGATCACTTGTCAGCCTCCAATTACTATGAGGGCAAGAACGGTGAGGTCTGGGGTTTCAAGTGCCCTACCCTTACCAAGCATGTCTGGAACAAGCTGGGCTTCGGCCGCGCATATCCCCATTATAAAGAATGGGTTGATTCCAACGGCGCAAGCCATCCGCAGTGGTACATCGAAGATGTGGACGGCAAGTACCTCACCTGCTGGTGGTAGTAAAAATATTTTTGTATCTTTGCACTTGCAATAATTCAAGAATATATGAATCTTAGAGACATCAAGAAGGACATTGATTACATCCTGAGCGATTTTATCGAGGATTGCTCCCTTGTGGCAGCCGTGAATTCCAAGGTTTCCGAGGATAAGGCTTCCGAGCTTATGGAAGAGGCTGTGGATCTCTACAATGAGCTCCGCGACAAGGTTGGCAAGGTAGAAGGCAACGCCCGTCAGTACTATACCGATCTCCGCAAGGAACTCCTTGAGAAGACCGACGCTCTGTACGAGAAGCTTTCTGCAGCCGTCAAGAAGGCTTGAAAGCAGTAGTCAAGATAATTGTCCCCGTCGTCCTGCTCCTTTTGGCGAGCGTCGGTACGGCGGCAAGAGATACCGAGACGCAGAGGCTCGTATCCGGTTATGTCCGGAAGGAGCCCCTGCGCTCTGGTATATTGGGGGTGCTCGCTGTACGTGGCGTCGACACCCTTGCCCAGTACAACCGGATGCTGAAGATGGTTCCTGCGTCCAACATGAAACTGCTGACGACCGGAATGGCGCTTACCCGCCTGGGGCCGGACATGCATTTCGAGACCCTTCTGGCCTACAGCGGAACTCTCAGGGACGGTGTGCTGGACGGCGACCTTTACATCGTCGGCGGGGGAGACCCCACCGTCGCATCCGGATCTTCCTGCGCCGATTCGCTGGAGCGCACCTTCTCCCGCTGGAAGGAGGTGCTCGACAGCAAGGGCATAAAGACCATCAAGGGACGTGTGATAGGCGACCCGCGTTTTTTCAAACGTCCTGCACAGGGGCTCTCCTGGCAGCTTGAGGACCTTGGTTTTTACTACGGGGCCGGTTCTTCGGGGCTTAATTTCTTCGAGAATTCCCAAAGCTTTTCCGTCCGCCCGGGGGCTCTTGGAGAGGCGCCCGTCATCACTCCGCTTTATCCTGATACGCCCTGGATGAATTATGTCAATTCTGCGAGTACCGGGCCTGCCGGCAGTTCCAATACTCTGAATTACATCAATACGGAATTCGGCCCGTTCGGGGAGTTCCAGGGGAGTTTTCCTATTAACCGCAAGGAGTACAAACTCGATTGCTCCAATCCTTTCGGAGCGTATACCTGCGCCTACTTTTTCTATACTTACCTTATGGCGGCGGGCATTGTTGCGGAGGGTGGCTTTGCGGATGTCTCGCCTCAGGGTAACGTTCGCAGCGACCTGCTCTTCTCCGATGTGGGGGAAACAGCCGCTTCCTGGATGAATCTTGTTGAGCTCGGGCGCTGCCAGTCCCCTGAGTTGTGGCGCATAGTCAGAGATACCAACTACGACAGCGACAACTTCTACGCCGAGACTATTTTCAACATGCTGTCCCAGAGTTGCTTCGGGCATGTTGACAGGGACAGCTCCATTATTGCCGCATCGAAGATACTTGAGGGCATGGGGCTTAATACCAGCAACGCCTACAGGCAGATTGACGGCAGCGGCCTTTCGCGCAAGAACTATGTCTCGCCGGAGTTTTTCGTCCGCTTCCTGAAGAAGATGTATTCCGGGCCGGTGAGGGACTATTTCCTGGAGTCTCTGCCTTCGCCGGGCAGCAAGAGTACCTTGCAGTACAGAATGGGCAAAGTGCCCGCGGGCATCAAGTCCCGCATCAAGATGAAGAGCGGCTCCATGAACGGCGTACTCTGCTTCAGCGGCTACATCCTCTCGCCAGACGGCGACCGCTCCAAGACCATCGTTTTCTCCATCCTCACCAACAACGTCACCGCCCCTTCCTACGCGGTCGGCTCCATCCTCGACGAAATCATCCTCAGCCTCGCCCAGGAACCGTAGGGGTTTCAGCCGCGGCTCCAGAGGCAGCAGGCTGTCTGGTTGAGGGGCCTTTGGCTCCCGAAAAGGGACGGGGCCCACGTTAGTGGGAAGGCGCCCCGCAAGTAGACAGCCTGGGCCGGAAAAGGAGCCGCGGCTGGTGCAGGTCCGGGCAGTTTTAGTACTGGCGAAGTACATAATCGGCCACTGAGGGCCAAAAGTGTTCTTCACCCCCGGATGAGAAGTGGGGGTTAAGAACGTTTTTGGCTGTAGAAGGCATAAAGTGTACTTTGCCAATACTGGGGCCGGGGCTGGAAGAGGCAAAGCATCAAAGCAAAGTTTTCAGGTCATCAAGCGAAAGGTACAAGGCTTTGGCAAAACCTTCACTTTTGCTGCCGAATCCTTCCTTCAGCATCTTGGAAGCCACTTGAAGACGGCACCGTAAGTTCACTTTGAGTAATGACTTACCAAAATAACTGTTAGATAGTTTATTCCCTCTCTTCCGCATCTCTTCCATATTGCGGCTTTCAAGGTAACGGGCGTGAAGATGCTGTTTCATCAGTTGCTCATCTTCCTTTCTGACATAAAGAAACGCCAGAAATGCACGCGGTGAAATAAACAGGTTCTCTACATGTTTAGAATCAATGAAGTATCTTGGGATCAACATGCCATACTCATCCACGCGCCACCACTCTGGCATCTTCTCGTTTGTATGCAACAGAGCCTTTTGTTGCCTTATGGATAACTCGACAAGCGGCTTGCCGGAGACCACGTTTTCCGTAAAAAACACATTACCTACTCCAAAACGGTATTCCCACGGCATTTTCCTATAGAAATCGAGGCAGTTTCTGAAGGTGTAAATAATCTTGGACAACAGTTCACGCCGTGTGGTAATGCTGTCGCAGCTCATAAACAGTCCATCACCTAACTGGTCGCCTTTCCCTTTCCTTTTAAAATAAACGATAATACGCCGTCGTAACTCTTCCATAAACCTTACACCATTTTCGCCATACACCACGGCATGGAGATGCGTGTCGTTAATATTCACGCATAGTACCCTCACACTGGTTTGGAAGGCCACAATTGCAACGGAGTTCATTGCAAATACCTTTTCTTCATCTGAGCAGAACGGGATATCCGCCTGCTTGCCGTCAGAATAGACGTGCCAATAATTGGTTACATAATCGTTTTCCATACATTTAAGTTTTTCCCTCAAATATAGTAAATTTGCATGCAAGAATGTAGCGACAGGAGGATTTATAGAGTGTAAATTGTATTCATTATGAAACGTCTCTTCATAGTTTTGGCAGCTGCTGCGGCAATGACGGCATGCGACTACCTCGTTATTGATCCTATTGATATCAATTCTCCGGATCCGGATCCTTCAGGGGACCTGACGAAAGTGACCCTTACCAAGGAGCAGCAGGCCTATATGAACGCCGGCAACGCTTTTGCGTTCAATTGTCTGGCACAACTGTATAAGGATCAGACAATTATCTTCTCACCTCTTAGCCTGCAGTTCGCGCTGGCAATGGCCGTGAACGGTGCGTCCGGCGAGACAGCCGCGGAGATTACCAAGACCCTTGGCTATGGCACTGACGTTAATGCCCTCAACACCTACTGCAACCTGCTGCTCAACCAGTTGCCCGCTCTTGACAAAGATGTGACTATCAAGCTGACGGACGCTATGATGGCACTGCAGGATTTCCCCTGCCAGAAGGATTTTACCAAGGTGCTGAACGAGCAGTATTATGCTCCCATCGAGTATTTCTCCCCGGCCAACAAGCAGGAGATAGTCGCCCGCATCAACGAGTGGGCAAGCCGCAATACCAACGGCCTCATCAAGCCATTCCTTAGTGCCGATGACATAACTGACGACTTCGTTGCCGCAATACTTAACGCCCTGTATTTCAAGGCCCGCTGGAGCGGCGACGAAAGAGATCCTATGTTCAGGGAAGAGGCCACTGCGAAGAATGAGGAGTTCGTCCTGGACAACAACAAAGGGAAGAAGAAAGCGGACTATTTGCGTACTTACAGAAACTTCCCGTATGCCAAGAGGAGCGGGTACAGCGTAGTCGCAATCCCTTATGCCAACAATTATTATTCGATGTACCTGCTGCTCCCTAACGATAAGGGCAAGAACGGCGCGGCAAATCTGGTCAAGAAACTGAAAGGCGAGAAATGGGAAGACATTACAGCTTCCCTCCAAAAGGATTATATGGTAAACCTCTGGATGCCGAAATTCGAGGCGGAAAACAAGTTTGCGCTTGTGGAAGCCATGCAGGCACTCGGTATCAAGCGTGCCTTCGTCGGCGGCGCGGCACAGTTTGATTCAATGTTCGACGTTACCGGCTGGGACTTCTATATCAGCAACATAATTCAGAAGGCCAAGATTTCCGTGGCCGAATGGGGTACCGAGGCCGCTGCAGTAACGGCGGTTATCATGGACAAAGCCACTTCTGCCGGCCCCGGCTACGAAATCAAGGAAGTCGAGTTCAAGGCTGACCACCCGTTCGTTTACGTTATTGCTGAACGGACGTCCGGCGCCATCCTCTTCGAGGGTGTGTATGACGGACGATAAACTGTCAGAATCCCATTCCGAAATAGCTCCAGAGCGAGCCCTCGAGTTTCTGCCAACGGCGGACGGACTCGTCGTAGATGTATTCCGTGTAGGCGTTCAGGGCCACTGAAGGCACTTCGGCCTGAGGCAAGCCGTTTACGGCCAGCTCTTCAACCGCCAATACTTCTTTGTTGAACCGTTCTTTGGTGCTCTGCCAGGCAACGGTCGCCAGCTTGTTGGCGCGGCGGAACTGCCACAGGGCGCAGTCGGGTATATATTCTTTCTGCCCGCAGCGCCCGTAGGCCGCCGGCAACTCTGTTGTGCCGCAGAAAACGGGGATGCGGGGACTTTGTGCAGGGTTGTCCAGAGACAGCCAGCAGATGCCGCCCACGCTGTCCGGCAGCCAGTTGCGGAGCTGGGTCACATGAGAATAGGCACACCATGCCACCGCTACCGTGCGACGGAACTCCACCGTCCCCGGGGCAAGGGTGTTGAGGGTGTTGCGCATGGTTGTGGTCAGCCAGGGGTTGGCCACCGGGCTCACGATGGTATCGGCGGGATGCTGCTTGGTCTCGGGACGGGCCATCAGCACCTTGCGGGTCATGTCGAAGTCGGTGCCCTCGTAGGTCTCGCGGAAGAGAGCCATTACCTCGCGGATGTCCACCGGCTTCTCCGGCTTGACGGAGAACGGGAGCTCGTCCATGTCGTACGTGAGCCCGAGCGACGGGGCGAAGTGGTTGAGTATGAAGTACTCGCGGTCGTGGAAGTTGCGCCCGTTGCTGTAGTCGCAATTATATACTTTCCAGAAGACGAACTCTCCCTTTCCGTCCCAGAGGCCGTTGTCGCGGGCCACCTGCTCCACGTTGGCGGAAAACAGCACGTCCTTGTCCTTGCGGCTCTTCCAGGAGATACGGGGGACGTTGGCGGAAACCGCCACATGGTCGTCCGGGATACGTTTAGCAGCCCATACGGCGCCAATTTTATCCTTGCCTACCCCAAGAATCTCGAACTGCCAGATTTCGTTCTTGTCGGCGACCGTAAGGCACTCGCCGCTGTCGCCGTAGCCGTATTTCTCGGCAAGCGAGCCCATGAGCAGAACAGCCTCGCGGGCGCCGGTGCAACGCTGGAGGGCAATGCGTTCAAGTTCCTCGATAGTAAACAATCCTGCAGGGTTCTCCAGCTCTTCGGGGCCGCCGAAAGTGGTCTCACCTATCGCCAGCTGCTTCTCGTTCAGGCAGGGATAGGCAGTGTTCAGGTATGCGTAGGTGTGCGGCACCTCGGGTATTTCTCCTATCAGCTTTACGCCTGTGGTGTCGTCCGGAGATGCCGTGTTCATGGTTCCGCGCAGGACTGCATGCAAGGATCCAGGCTCGTGGTCAGCGGCCGGTTCCATCTTTACCCAGGTACGATAGCGGCCGTCGCAAGTATGGGACGTGATGACTGATCCGTCGGTGGTAGCCAGGCGGCCGACCATGATGCTGGTGCAGCTCTGCCCGTCGAATTCCTGCGCCCCGGTGCGGAAAACGCAAATCAGGAGTGCCGTTGCTATAAGGAGATATCGTTTCATGTTGTAAAGATAGCGATTTTCCGACATAGAGCGACTGTTCCCAGTATTGGCAAAGTACACTTTATGCCTTCTGCGGCCAAAAACGTTCTTGACCCCCACTTTCTATCCGGGGGTGAGAAACACTTTTGGCCCTCAGTGGCTGATTTTGTTCTTTGCCAATACTGAAACTGCCCGAAGCCGCGGCTATCCGCGCTCCAGCTCGCGGCGGATGTCTTTCTCGCGGATGGTGGCGCGCTTGTCGAATTCCTTCTTGCCGCGGGCGAGGGCGATGTGGAGCTTGGCGAAGCCGTTGTCGGCGATGTAGGCGCGCACGGCGACGATAGTGAGGCCCTTGGTCTTGGTGGCCTGCTCCAGGTGGCGCAACTCACGCCTGGTCAGCAAGAGCTTACGGTCGCGGGCGGGCTCGTGGCTGCCCCACTTGGAGGCCCAGAAATAGGTGGAGATGTTCATCCCCTTCACGTAGAGCTCACCGCCGGAAAAATAGCACCACGCGTCGGCCAGCGATGCCTTTCCGGCCCGCAGCGACTTGATTTCCGTGCCCACCAGCACTATGCCGGCGTCGTACTGCTCCAGGAATTCGTAGTCGAACGATGCCCGCTTGTTGCTGATCTGCACCCGCGGTGACTTTTTCTTTCCGGCTGCACTCATAGACCGAACGCCTTTTTGATATCGTCAACCATATCCAGCAGCTCCCAGCCGAAGAACTGCACCTCGCGTTCCTCTCCCTGCACCTTTACGACGGCCCGATACGGCTTGCGGCCAACGTGCCCGTAGGCGGCGGTAGGGGAGAAGATGGGGTTCTTGAGGCCGAAGCGGCGCACGATGGCGGCCGGCCTGAGGTCGAACAACTCCCGTACGCGGGAGGCGATGTAAGCGTCGCCGCCCTCCACATGGGCGCTGCCGTAGGTCTCCACGAACACGCTGACGGGTTCGGCCACACCGATGGCGTAGGCCAGCTGCACCAGCGCCTCGTCGCACACTCCCGCCGCCACCAGGTTCTTGGCGATGTGGCGTGCGGCATAAGCGGCGCTGCGGTCCACTTTGGACGAGTCCTTCCCGGAGAAGGCTCCGCCGCCGTGGGCTCCGCGTCCCCCGTAAGTGTCTACCACTATCTTGCGGCCGGTCAGGCCGGTGTCTCCGGCAGGGCCGCCGATGACGAACTTTCCGGTGGGGTTCACATGCAGAATCCAGTCGCCCTTGAAGAGGGCTGCGGTGCGCTCGGGGAGCTTGGCTATCATCCTGGGGAGCAGGATTTCGCGCACGTCGCGCTCGATGCGGTCGTGCATTTCCTCGTCGGTGCCGAATTCGTCGTGCTGCGTGCTCAGAACTATGGTGTGCACACGTACGGGATGATGGTGTGAAGAGAACTCCACGGTGAACTGGGCCTTGGCGTCCGGCCTCAGGTAAGGCATCAACTCCGGTTCGTTGTGGCGTATGTCTGCAAGTTCGCGGAGCAGCGCATGCGACAGGGAGAGCGCCAGAGGCATATACTCCTCGGTGTCGCGGCAGGCGTAACCGAACATCATGCCCTGGTCGCCTGCGCCCTGTTCATCTTCAGTGGCGCGGACCACTCCGCGGTTAATGTCAGCACTCTGCTCATGAATGGTGGAAATTATGCCGCAGGACGCAGCATCAAACTGATACTCAGCCTTGGTGTAGCCAATGCGGCGGATGGTGTTGCGAACTGTGGCATGGATGTCCACGTAGGCGTGTTCGGAGCGTACTTCTCCGCCCACGACCACCAGTCCGGCGGTGCAGAATGTCTCGCAGGCTACCTTGGATTCAGGGTCCTGGGAAAGGAATTCGTCAAGAATTGCGTCTGAAATCTGGTCGGCGACTTTGTCGGGATGACCTTCGGAGACTGACTCCGATGAAAATAGATAATTCATTTTAGCATTTTTTTATGGCGAGGTTGCAATCAGGCAAATCTTTCCTCGCGGGTTTTAGGGTGCAAAGATACTTAAAAAATGTTAATAAAATGTTAATATCTTATTTTCGCATGATAATTTCTTAAAGTAACTTTGCACCAGCAAAATACAAAAACTAGAATAGTTATTTTAAGTTTATGAAAAAATCATTCAAAGCACTTTTGCTGAGTATCTCAGCAATGCTCTTTGTCGTGTCTGCTTATGCGCAGGTCACGACATCCTCTCTCGCCGGCAAGGTAGTAGATGCCAGCGGAGAGGCCGTCCCCGGAGCTACCGTCGTGGCTGTGCACACCCCTTCGGGTTCGCAGTACTACGGACTTACCAACGGGGAAGGCCGCTACAACATTAGCGGTATGCGTTCCGGCGGTCCTTACACCGTTGAGATTTCCTGCCTTGGCTACCGCAAGGTAAATTACACCGACGTAACGCTTAAGCTTGCTGAAGCTTATTCACTCAGCGCCATCCTTCCCGACGATGCCGAACTTCTTAACGAGGCGGTCGTGATTTCCACCGCCACTACCAAGTTCGCTACGGAAAAGACCGGTGCTGCAACCAACATCAACAACCAGCAGATCGTCAACCTGCCTACCGTCAGCCGTAACCTGACCGACGTAACCCGCCTTTCCCCTTACGGCGGTAACGGAATGACCTTCATGGGTGCTGACGACCGTTCTTCGAACTTCACCATCGACGGTGCAAACTTCAACAACAACTTCGGTCTCAGCGGCAACCTCCCCGGCGGCGGCAACCCTGTTTCCATCGACGCAATTGAGGAAATGCAGGTCGTGATCAGCCCCTACGATGTCCGTCAGACCAACTTCATCGGCGGTGGTGTGAACGCTATTACCAAGTCCGGTACCAACACCTTCAAGGGCAGTGCTTATGTCTATCACCGCAACGAAATGCTCCGCGGTAACACTGTAGCAGGCCTTGAACTCGGCGACCGTGCCGAAGACCGCACCACCACCTACGGTATGACCCTCGGCGGACCCATCATCAAGAACAAGTTGTTCTTCTTCGTGAACTTCGAGTACATTCCCCATCCTGAGGTGACCTCCTACTGGAAGCCTTCCACCGACGGCGTGGCAAATCCTGCCCTGAACATCTCCCGCGTTACCGAGGCTGACATGCAGAGGGTCAAGGATTACCTGTGGGAAAAGTACGGATATGATACCGGTGCATACAAAGATTTCAACGGAAACGAGAGCAACGTGAAGGCCCTCGCCCGTATCGACTGGAACATCAACGATATGCACAAGCTTGCACTCCGTTATAACTACACCAATTCCCGTGAGTGCAACTACACTAACGCATCCTCTTCAGACTGCGGACAGCGTACCACCGAGGCCCGTCTTTCCCAGTACTCCATGTCTTTTGCCAATGCGTTCTACAATATGAACAACCTGGTGCACTCCTTCTCCCTGGACTGGAACAGCCGCATCTCGGACAACATGGAGAACCAGCTCCTCGCGACATACTCCAAGCTTGACACCACCCGTGACACCCCGTCGGCATACTTCCCCTTCATCGACATCCTCGACGGAACGGGCACCATCACTCCGTACATGTCCCTTGGTTACGAGCTCTTCACCTGGCAGAACGGTTACCACAAC
>Ga0310690_10009157_pt1 | contig 12450 bp, 11 predicted proteins | sample AusTroGonzalo_MG_2_FD_207661 | JGI IMG/M metagenome (GOLD analysis project Ga0310690, IMG submission 207661) | Bovine rumen microbial communities from tropical cattle in Woodstock, Queensland, Australia - Gonzalo_04 (v2) (version 2) | ecosystem: Host-associated > Mammals > Digestive system >...
CCCTCGCAAACTGTAATTATTCCTTCACGAACTTCACCGTGTTCACGCGGTTGTCGCCCGTGATGCGCACGAAATAGACACCTGCCGACAACGACGAGACATTGACCGTGGTGTTGGCGTCCGCATGCTCAACCAATCTCACCTGCTGGCCCTTCATGTTGTAAATGGCCACATGAGATCCTTCAACATTGTTGATGCAGAGGGTTTCCACCACCGGATTCGGATAAACGGAAATGGTGTTTGTCCTTTCCGCAACACCATTACCTGTAGTGAAATAGCCGAACTCCGTCCAACCTCCCGCAACAGTTTTGTCGAATTTGGCGTAGCCGTAGGTGTTCGGGGTGCCGGAGAATTTCAAGGCGGCGTACCCCGTATTCATTCCTTCTCCGGAATAGGTGTCGAGCGTGACCAGGTTGTCCGCCCATATCGCGGAAGAGTTGCAGGCGTTCCACACGGCATCCAAAGTGGCAAATTCCGCCACCGTGTACATCTGATCATTGTTAGGAACGGCCACGAAACCAGCCATCGGCTCCAGTTGGACTTCACTGGGATCATAATTCGGGATGGTGATCTGGTCCACCCCATTGACTGTCAGCACACCGTTGACAGGCGTGATTTGGACTGTTGAATAATTTTGGGCGAAAGCGCCAAAGGCACATACCAGACAGAGTGCCACTGTTGTAAAAATGTTTTTCATATAGCTATATTTTATTGTTGTTTATGATAATAACGCAACGAACGTAATAAAAACTACAAAGCAGTGAATCAAGAGTCTTTACTGCTTCGGTTTTCGCACATAGTGCGGCATCTCCATCGGGATCTCCATGGAGAGTTCGATGTAGCCAGCAAATTCGCCGTTCTGGAACCAAGGCGACTGGTAAATCAGCTTCTTCTTACCATTCTTCTCGATGGTGTAGGCGTTCACGTTGTGGTTCTTCAGCATCTCCGCCAACTTGGTGCGGGCGGGCTCGGGATGGCAGTCCAACAGGTTCTGGCCGATAATCTGCTGGCCATGACTGAGCACATTCACCGCCATATCGTTCATTTCCAAAATCTTTCCGTCCTTGTCGCACACGGTGACGGAATAGGGCACTTCGTTGAAATATTCGAGCATAGTCGTATGTTTTTAAGGGTTAGTAATGAATGGTGCAAAGGTATAAAAATTTGCCACCCCCACACACCTTTTCGCATACAATTAAATTGTATCTTTGCACCCTGAAATAAAAATCATCAACTTTTTATGAATGAGTTTGTTAGGGGTTTAAAAACGGGATTTCCCATCTGCTTGGGTTACATTCCCGTGTCGTTCACCTTCGGGTTGATTGCCGTCAAGATGGGCTTCAACCCGTTGGAGGCCACCATCATATCCCTCACCAACATGGCCTCGGCGGGGCAGTTTGCCGGCATCCGCCTCATCGAGGGAGGCGCCCCCTACATCGAGCTCGTCATCACCACCTTCGTCATCAACCTCCGCTACATGCTGATGTCGCTGTCGCTGTCGCAGAAGGTGGCCTCCGACATGCCCTTCTACAAGCGGGCCATCATGGCTTTCTGCATCACCGACGAGGTGTTCGCCCTGGCGGCCATGGAGAAGGAGGACGTGAAGTTCCCGTTCTTCGGGGGCCTGATGATCACCCCCATCTTCGGCTGGACGCTGGGCACCTGCCTGGGAGCCGTGGCCTCAAGTCTGCTGTCACCGATGCTGCAGGGCTGCTTCGGCATCGCGTTGTACTGTATGTTCATCGCCATCATCATCCCGCCGGCGCGCACGGGACGCAAGGTAGCTATCGCCATCATCCTGTCGGCCCTGCTGTCATGCCTCTTCACCTACGTGCCGGGCCTGGACGTGCTTGGCAAGAGCGGCGGCGGCGGTTGGGCCATCATTATCTCGGCCATCGTGGGCGCCGCCGTGTGTGCCTCCATCAAAGAGGTGAAACGTTTCCGGAGAAGACAACATCAGGAAGGAGGTGCCCATGTGTAGTATGCAGAACGTGGCCATCGCGATGGTCATCATGGCCCTCACCACCTACCTTATCCGCGTCATTCCCATCGGGTTCGTGCGCCGGAAGCTGGACAACGAGTGGTTCCAGGATTTCCTCTACTACATCCCCTTCTGCGTCCTCTCGGCCATGACCTTCCCAGGTGTCATCTACTCCACCACACCCACAGGAGCCACCTCGCCGCACTATGCCTCCGCCATCATCGCCACGGTGGTGGCCATCGTGATGTCATGGAAAAACCGCGGCCTCGTGCGCGTGGCCTTGGTGGCCGTATTGGTGGCCCTCATGGTGGAACTGTTGCTGCCAATTGTTTTCTAACTGATTAACATACATCAACCAATACTGTTTTTCTAACATCTTATAAAAACCACAACCGATGAAATCCAATCTGAAAGACCAAATCATAGCCTACACGCTTCTGGTGATTGGCAGCCTGCTGTTTGCCGTGGGCGATGTGATGTTCGTCAACCCATACCTGCTTGCTCCTGGCGGCACCTACGGTCTAGCCAACGTGCTCAACACCGTATGGCCGTGGAAGATCAGCTTCTATGCCATCTGTATGGATATCCCACTGCTACTGATCGGCACCTGGATCCTCGGACCGCGATTCGGAATCAAAACGGTGGTTTCCACCATTCTCATCTTCGCCTTCACCTGGCTGATTGAGACCCTGTGGGGCTACAACCCTGTCATACACGAAGGCATCGTGGAGCAGGCGGCGGGCATCCACAACGCCGTGCAGATTCCGCACAGCACCCTGTTCTTCATTCCGGACTACTTCCTCAACACGGTGGTGGCCGGCGTCATCTACGGCATCGCCATCGGGTTGATATTCAAGTCGGGAGCCACTTCCGGCGGCAGCGACATCATCTCCATGATCCTGCACAAATACACGAAGATCTCGCTCGGCACCCTGGTGCTCATCGTGGATTCCTGCATCACGCTCACCACCCTCATCGCCTTCAAGCAGATCCGTCTGCCCATCTATTCCATCATCCTCATCGCCATCGAGAGCAAAGTCATCGACCTCATCGTGGACGGCCTCAAGTCGTACAAGACGGCCTTCATCGTCACGGACAAGACCGACGAGGTGCGCGACTTCATCCTGCACGACATGAAGCGCGGCGGCACTATTTTCGCCGGTCTGGGCATGTACCAGGGCACGGAGCGCAAGATGATATACGTCACGCTGGACCGCACCGACCTCATCAAGCTCAAGGCCAACCTTCGTCGTTTGGACCCGAAAGCCTTTGTGAATGTGATTGAAAGTTCGGAGATTATGGGGTTGGGTTTCAAGGCCTTGCCGGAAGAATAATATGAAAGAGAGTCGCAGCACATACACATCGGGGACGGTATTCGCCGTCATCTCCTCGGCGGTTTTCGGGCTAATCCCGTTGTTTTCCGTGCCGCTGATGAACGCCGGCGTGCGCGTCACCTCGGTGGTTTTCTACCGTTTTCTCATCTCCGCCATCGCCATGAGCGTTGTGATGGCCGTGCGCCGCACCAACCTTCGGCTGACGGGCAAAGAATTTCACACTTTGATGTTCCTGTCCGTTTTCTACGCCATCACCGCCCTCTTTCTCACTTGGTCGTACCAATACATTCCCACCGGCATCGCCACCACCATCCATTTCCTGTATCCTGTCATGGTGGCTATCATCATGTTTTTGATTTTCAAAGAGAAAACAAGCAAGACCACCTTGTTAGCCATTTTGTTGGCCCTTGGGGGCGTGGCGTTGCTATCGCTATCGGGCAGCGGTGCGAGTTCGCTCCAATGGCAGGGCATCGTCATCGTGCTGGTCACCGTGTTCGCCTACGCCACCTATCTCGCCGCCATCCACAAGTCGGCCGTCAAGAATATGGACGGCCTGAAAATAACCTTTTACCTGGTCACCATCTGCACGGCCATCTTCGCAATCAACTGCGGGGTGGTGGAAGGCGGTTTCTCGCCCATCCCGGACGGACGTTCCTGGGTGAACCTGCTGTTGCTGTCGTTGCTGCCCACCCTGGTTTCTAACCTCACGCTCATCCAGGCCATCAAGCGGATAGGGTCCACCGTCACGGCGGCCTTCGGATGCCTGGAGCCGCTCACGGCCGTCCTCATCGGCATCTTCGTCATGCACGAACGCTGCACCGTCGGCCAGATCATCGGGATGGTGGTCGTCATCGCCGCCGTCACCATTGTCATCCTCAAGCCCACTTTCCGCTCCGACGCATGATGCAGGAGACATTGTTTATTTATTACTGAAAGTTTTATAGAATCAATAAAAAAGCATATATTTGCCGCCTCAAATTTCACTGTTTTTATGAAATTTAATATCTTTTTGGTCTGTTTATTCCTCGGGATTCTGGCTGTCATCGGTTCATCGTGCAACCGTAACGCATACGATTTCTCGCGGATGAACGACATTGACGCCGAAGGTTCGTGGGGTATCCCGTTGGTGAACGCCGAACTCTCGATTGGCGACATACTCAGTTTGGCCGACAATCCCTCTTTCATCCAAACCGGCAACGACGGTACGTTGGAAATTACCTATCAGTTGGAGAAGGATTCGCTGATTTCTTCCGAACAGCTGTTGGGAATCCTGAAAGACAAGGTTGTTTCGGAGTCGAAGACCCTGACAATCTCGGGAAGCCAATTCCCTCATCTGCCACAGACATCATTTACATTATATAATGACACCACCACGCTGGATTTTCCCGCCGATGAGGCCGTGTTGGAATATGCCCGTATCAAGTCCGGCCTGCTGACCCTGAATCTCATCCACGACATCCCCATCAACTTCACCGTGGAAGTCTCTTCCCCTCAAATCAAAGATGGTGCCAATCAGGATTTTCATGCCACATACAACATCAACGCCTACGAAGACAACCAGATAGACTTAGACCTGTCGGGCTACACATTAGTGCCCAACGCCGTCAACAAGGCGGACATTTACCTGCATCTGACTGCCGTTTCCACGGGTGCGGACGTGCCGAACAACCCCGTCATCCAATACTCCGTACTGGCAAGGAAGCTTGTGCTCGAGGAGTTGCGGGGGCGCATCAAAGCCTTTGACATGGATTTGGACGAGGGGCTGGACTTTGATTTGAGCTTTTTGTCGAGCCAGCTTGGAGGCTCCATCACGCTGTACAATCCGCAGGTGGAGTGCCTCGTGCAGAACACCTTCCCCATTGGGGCGGACCTTACCGTTCGCGACGCATCCATCTCCGGCACGGGTATCCCGGCCACCTCTTTGTTGTCCTCCTCGCCCGCCGTCATACACATGCCGGCCAACACGCATGATTTCGAATCCGTGCCGCTCCCTCTCACATCGGCATTATCGCTCAACACCAACATGAGCAGCCTGCACTTCGCCGGCACCGCGGTGCTCAATCCGAACGGGATGAACACGCCGGTGCTCACCGTCACCGAACATCAGACCATAAACCTGAAAATCGCCATCACCCTGCCATTGAAGGTGAAACTTGACAAGATCACCTTCCACGACACCTTAGATTTCGGCGGGGCCGACATTCCGGACATCAACGGGATTTCCAACATCGTGTTCCGGTTCCTCATTGAGAACCAGCTTCCCATCGGATTTGACATGCAGGCCTATTTCTACGACAGTCAAACGCATCGCGTGCGAGATTCCCTGTTCACCACGCCGATGGCCATCCCCGGCTGCTACGCTGGCATGCCCATCCCGTGCGAGGCCTTCATCGCCAAGGAGGACGTGGCACAGATACAACGGATGCTCTCCTGCGACAAAATCATCCTGAAGGCCGGTGTCAATACGGACGACCATCAGGTGGCCATCCGCAGCGACCAATCCCTCAAGGTACGCCTCTCCGCCAAATTCGATGTGGATTTGGGAACATTAGCCGACCAATACCTTCAGCCATGACCCTGATAAAGAAATGCGCAACCCTACTCCTCGCCATGTTTATGGCCATGCTGACGGTTTCCGCACAGGAGACTCCGCTGACGCATTTCATGTACCTGAACCCTCACCAGCTACGCACAGATCCTTCTGCCGAAGTGCAGCTGCTCTACAACGGCTATGTGGCCGTGCCTGTCATCGGCAATATCGGCCTCGGCCTGTACAATTCCTCCATCCGATACAATAACCTTTTTGAGACGGATGATGAAGGATATCCCATTTCTCTGACAGCCAACAAATTCGCCAATAGTCTCAAACAAAAAAACAACTTTCTGCATTTGGATTTGGATGAAGAACTCTTAGGATTCGGATTCCGTTTCGCCAAGAAATTCTTTTTCACCTTCGACTATCGTCTCCGGGGCAATGGCAACATATCTTTCTCCAAAGACCTTATTGGATTCCCCTTGATGGGCAACCTCCATTATCTGGGCGAAGACAATCCCGCCAAGTTGGCTTTAGGCATTCATGCCACGCTGTATCAGGAAATGAGTTTGGGAATACAGCACCAGCTGACCCCTAAAATCTCGTGGGGGGCGCACGCCAAGCTCCTGTTCGGGGCTTTCAATGTCAATACCCGCAGGCTGAATGCCACCATCACCACCAATGAGGATGATTACAGCATGTTTCTGCAGTACGAAGCGGATGCCCGCTTGGCCTCCGCCATCCCCCTCCAGCTGAATTTGAACAATGGCAACTATGAAGTCACGATGGCCGATTTGGAGTGGTCGTTGCTGGGCAACGCCTTCAAGAACGTGGGAGCAGGCATTGACTTGGGATTCCGGTACAAACTCACGGACAAAGTCTCGCTGTCTGCTTCCCTCCTGGACATTGGTTTCATCCACTGGAAGACATCCGCCCAGCAGGTCAGCAGCGCTTTGTCCGACGGCGGACATTTCTACCACGATGGCGGCTTCCTCTTCTCCGGACTTTCCGAAGACGACATCATGCAGCTTGCCGACGAAGATGGCAGAAGCGCCTTCTTGGACTCCTTAGCCGACTACTTCCCCCTGCACTCGGAGGCCATCTCCGGATACAGCACAGCCCTCAATTCCAGAATCCTGATCCAAGGGCAATATGATTTGAACAAGTCCAACAGAATCATCCTGTTAGCCCAAGGCACATTTGTCAAAAACAATTTCCGTCCCGCCCTGACCGTGGCCTACAACGGGCATTTCTTCAATGTCTTCGACATCTGCCTCTCCTACACCCTTGCCCGAAAATCATACGACAACTTAGGTGTTGGGCTTGGCTTTGATGTCGGCCCCGTCAATGTGTTCTTCACCGCCCACAACATCATCCCGGCCATCGACTGGACCCGTTGGTCGAAAATCACCGCCTCGGCGGGAGTTGTCGTCAACTGGGGTCACATCCGAAAATATTGGGAAGAACGGAAAGAGCAGAAGAGCAAGTAAGGATTCCCGTTTTTTTGTTACTTTTGCAATGCAATATCAACGTCCTCCAGCCTGTCGTGCTGAAGGCTCAAAACTATTGGAAAATGCAAGGCAAAGTCATCATCGTATCAGCACCTTCCGGTGCCGGGAAAACATCCATTGTGCGGCATCTCCTGCAGGCCGTTCCCGAACTCCAGTTCTCCATATCCGCCACCACGCGCGCCAAACGCGACTACGAGACCGACGGCAAGGACTATTATTTCATCACCCCTGACGAATTCAAAAGCCGTTTGGACAACGATGAGTTTTTGGAATGGCAGGAAGTATATGAGAACCAATACTACGGTTCCCTGAAAAGCGAAGTGGAACGCATTTGGCAGAACGGCCAGACAGTCATCTTCGATGTGGACGTGTTGGGAGGCTTGAACATCAAGAAATTCTTCGGCGGGCAGGCCTTAGCCATCTTCATCGAACCGCCCTCCATCGAAGAGTTAGCCAACCGGCTCCGCAACCGGGGCACCGAATCGCCCGAATCTTTCCAGAAACGGTTGGACAAAGCCGAATACGAGCTCTCCTTTTCTCCCCAGTTTGATAAAATAATATTGAATGATGTGCTGGAGCAGGCGCAGCAGGAGACCATCCAGCTGGTCAAGGACTTTTTAAACGAATAGCGTATGGAAAACCTGAATTACCAACAGATCTGCGAAGAGGTGGTAACCCTGGCCCGTCACGTGGGCTTGTGGCTATGCAGCGAACGGCAGAGCCTCACCAGCGTCAAGATGAAGGCAAAAGGCGTTCACGACTATGTGACGCAGTTTGACAAGGAATCCGAGAAGACCATCGTAGCCAAGCTCAAGGAGTTAGTGCCGGAGGCGGGCTTCATCGCCGAGGAGGATACGGAACGTGGCTTGGAAGATCAGTACAACTGGATTGTGGACCCCTTGGACGGCACCACGAACTTCATCCACGGCCTGCCACCCACCGCCATCAGCATCGCCCTGAAGGAATATGATGAGATTGTTGTCGGAGTGGTGTATGAAATCTGGCGGGATGAATGTTTTTACGCCTATAAAGATGAAAAGGCTTATCTGAATGGCTACCCCATCCATGTCAGTCACTGCTCCAAGCTGGACGCTTCGCTGTTAGCCACGGGCTTCCCCTATTCGGACTTCTCCATTCTGGATCCCTTCATGCGCTATATGCGCTGGTCGATGCAGCACACCCACGGCCTGCGCCGGTTAGGTTCCGCCGCCACCGACCTCGCGTACGTGGCGTGCGGGCGCTGTGACGGCTACTTTGAATACGGCATGAAACCCTACGACGTGGCGGCGGGTGCCTTCATCATCCAGCAGGCCGGCGGCCAGGTCTCCGACTTCTCCGGCGGCAACAACTGGCTCTTCGGCGGCGAGATCATCGCCTCCGGACCCGACCTCTTCCCGGAATTCCAACAATCCGTCAAACACTTCCTAATCGACAACCCCGAATGACCCGCATCGCCATCATCGGTGCCGGAGCCTCCGGCCTCTTCCTGACGAAGAAACTGCTGGAACATGCCGACTGTCAGGTATATGTTTTCGAGCGGTGCCGGAACGTGGGCACCAAGCTGCGCGCGTCCGGCGGGGGCAAGGCCAACCTCTTCAACGAACACATCGACATGGAGGGGTACAACCATCCCGAATTTGCCCGACAGCTGCTGCAACAAGTGTCGCCCGCCCGTCTTCGGGAATCCTTTGAGCAAATGGGGCTGACGCTGTTCACCGACGAGGAGGGCCGCGTCTATCCCAGCAGCCAGTTCTCGCAGACCGTCGTGGACCTCCTGTGGGAGCCCGAACGGGAAAACTGCCATGCCATCCTTGAACATGAGGTGAAACATCTGGAAAACAGGGAAGGCAAGTGGCACATTGACGACTTTCCCGAAGCCTTTGACCATGTGGTGCTGGCCTCCGGTACTCCGGCCAACATGATTTCCAAAAACCGGAACGAGTACAACCGTTTTTTGGACAACCTCAACTTGAACATCCATCCGTTCCAGCCCTCTTTGGTGGGATTCACCATTGAGGATTATCCGAAAATACTGGCCGGCTGCCGCACGCGCGTCATTGCCGACCTGTGGCAGGGCGACCGCCTCATCCATCGCGAAGCCGGCGAGGTCACCTTCAAGGAGGACGGCATCTCCGGCATTGTCATCCTGAACCTTTCCGCCTACTACAACCGCCTTCCCTCCAAAGAGAACTGTTTCCTGCAACTCAACCTCATCTACCATGACGAACGCTTCAATGCGGAAGCCCACTGGCAACGGTTCCACACGCTGAAAGGCGTGCTGCATCCCAAACTCAACGCCCTCTACGAGCAGAAACCTTTTGATGTCAACCATTTCAAATTGAAAATCTCCGGCACCTACGCTATCGATTTCGCCCAAGTGTGCCACGGAGGCATCGACCTGCAGGAGGTGAATCCGGATTTTTCTCTGAAACGTTTCCCCGGACTTTACGCCACGGGCGAGATGCTTGACATGGACGGCATTTGCGGCGGGTACAATCTGTTTTTCGCCTTCGCTTCCGCCCTCATTGCATATCAGACCATCACCTGTAAACCATAACCCCATGTTCACCACCTATTCCGCTTCCGCCGGTGCCGGCAAGACCACCAGCCTGGTGGCTGATTTCCTCACCCTCTGCTTCCGATACGACAGCAAGCACATCGGCCAAGCGGACTCGGCACTGCATCTGGATCTGTTTCAGAAGATCTTAGGCATCACGTTCACCAACAATGCCGCTGGGGAGATGAAGGACCGCATCGTGCGCACGCTGACCTCCTTCGCCTTCGAACCGGCCGACCAAATCGAAGGCGGAGCCAAAGCCATCTATAATATGGTGGTAAACAAGCTCTACGGCACAACCCAACCCGACCCGAACGTGGTTGCCCGGTTTATCCAGCGGGAATCCAAAGAGCTGCTTCAGCGCATCTTGTACGACTACGCACGCTTCACCATCTCCACCATCGACAGTTTCTTCCAACGCGTCATCCGTTCCTCCGCCATCAGCCTCAAGCTCAGCCTCACCTACTCCGTCCTGATTGAGATGGACGAGTTCTACATCGAAGCCATCGACCAACTGCTGAACGAGCTGTCGGCCGACTCCAATTTAGCCAAACGCATCATCACCCTGTTGGACAACAGCATGGAGGAGACAGGAAACCTCAACATCGACAAGGAGTTGCGGGCCGCCTTGGACATCCTTTACGACAATGCGGAAAAAAACTACCAATATCTCCAAATCCTCCGCAACACGAACGCCGACACCATCCGCGAGAACAACGCGAAGATTCGCGCCTGGCTCCGGAAAACACCCGACGAACTGCGCGAGAACATCCGTCAAACGGCCCAGGAAGGCAGCAGCTGGATGGCCCGCCTTTCGGGACTGAACCTGAACAGTCCCTCCTTCGGGCACTGGTTTGACGACATTTTGAACGATCCTGTTGCCTTTTATCAGGAAGATATCGAAAAATTCCAAAACAAGAAAACAGGCGGTTATCTCAAAAAAACAACCCCCTCTAACGACGAAGTCGCCCTTTTGGATGAGGTGATACCGCATGTAGAAGTGTGTTTCTATACGATTCGCGACCTCCTAAAAGACCCTGTACGCCAATATCGGGATTACAAAATCCTGATAAAAAACGCCGACAAGCTCACCCTTCTGACTGATTTGCAGAAAAAGATGGAGGAGATCAAGCAGCAGAACAATTTCTTCATTCTCAACGAATCCAACACCCTGATATACGAAACAATCCAGACTCGGGGTTATGAATACCTATACGACCGCATCCGTTTCGACAACTTCTTCATCGACGAATTTCAGGACACCTCACAGATGCAATGGGACGACCTGAAGCCCCTCATCGTCAACAACGCCCTTGCCAACGGACGCGACGTATCGCTGTTCGGGGACGTGAAACAGGCCATCTACCGGTTCCGCAACGGCGACGCCGACCTCTTTTACAAGCTCACCGATCTCAACCGGCTTCAAACCGATCCCGACCTGCGCTTAATAACGAAAGAGACTTACCATTCCGAGCCGCTCCAGAAAAATTTCCGTTCCCTCGCCTCGGTGGTCACCTTCAACAATCTGTTTTTCAAATATTATTCCCAAGCAAAAAAATTAGACAAGTATTACGCCACCGGATTGGAGCAGGATGTTGTGAAAAAGGAGCCGGGCCTGGTGCAGGTGTATATTGGGACCTCCGAAAGTGAGAAAAAAAACTGTCGTTCCTGTTTCCAGCCTGGGGAGAAATTCTTGAAGACCATTGAAGAGGACAAGGACATCTCCACGACCGATGCGCAGGTGCTCTTTGCTGTCCAGGATGCGCTGATGCGCGGGTACGAGGAGGGCGACATCGCCGTGCTCTATTCCGGCAACGACAGCTGCGCCCGCATGAGCAACCTTATGTTAAAGCAGGGCTGGCATGTCATTACCGAAAAAGCCCTGACACTCAACACATCCGCAGAGGTGAACCTTATCATCCAAACCCTCCGACACCTGATTCGTCCCAAAGACCTGCTGGCACAGGCCACCATCCTCCATTTCCTCTCCCGTATCCATCAACGAGAAAAAAGCATGGAAGAACTTCTGTTCGCACTCCACACTGGCTCCAATTTCCAAGACCTGATGGAACAGGAGTTCGGCCTCCACATACCGCGTGAGGAATGGCGGTCACAGCCCTTCTGGATTCTCATTCGGGAGATTATCGGATTTTACGGATTGGACAAGCTGCAGAGCCCCTTTGTTGTCAGCTTCGAAAACATTGTTCTCAACTATCTGAAAACCCACACCGGCGAGATCACCGCATTTTTGAGTTGGTGGCAGATGGTCAACGACACCAAGAGCCAGCCCGCCATAAAGCTTACCGGCAAACATAACGCCATCACCGTCAGCACTATCCATAAATCCAAAGGCTTGGAATACCCTGTCGTCATCCTGCCCTACACATCCTCTGCCAACAGACTGAGACCCATCTGGACCAAAATCTCGGACTCAGAAGTCGCCTATCTTGAGTTGAGCAAGGAGGCCTGTATGGGATCTTCCTACGAGCAGCAATATTTAGCTGAGAGCGAGAGCCGCGGCATGGATACCCTGA
>Ga0310690_10009158_pt1 | contig 12449 bp, 14 predicted proteins | sample AusTroGonzalo_MG_2_FD_207661 | JGI IMG/M metagenome (GOLD analysis project Ga0310690, IMG submission 207661) | Bovine rumen microbial communities from tropical cattle in Woodstock, Queensland, Australia - Gonzalo_04 (v2) (version 2) | ecosystem: Host-associated > Mammals > Digestive system >...
CCGCAGAAGAAAACGATAGCTCACTGGAACAGCAACGTCCGGTGAGCTTTTTAACTTAAAAACGATATGAAACAGACAATTCTTGTTACCGGCGGTACCGGTTTTATCGGTAGCCACACCACCGTAGAACTGCAGAATGCAGGCTACAAAGTAGTTATTGTTGATAACCTTTCCAACTCGAATGCCAACGTCGTCGACGGCATTGAGAAGATTACGGGCATCCGTCCGGCATTCATCAAGGCCGACTGCTGCGACAAGGACGCTATGGAGCGCATCTTCCAGCAGTATCCCGACATAGAGGGTATCATCCACTTTGCTGCTAACAAGGCCGTTGGCGAGAGTGTGGAGAAGCCGCTGATGTACTATCGTAACAATTTGGTATCACTCATTAATCTGCTGGAGCTCATGCCGAAGTACAACGTAAAGGGCATCATCTTCTCTTCGAGCTGCACGGTTTACGGACAGCCTGCACAGGAGAATCTGCCTGTCACCGAGAACGCACCCGTCCAGAAGGCTATGTCGCCCTACGGCAATACGAAGCAGATTAACGAGGAAATCATTCAGGACTATATTCACAGCGGCGCTCCCATCAAGTCGATCATCCTGCGCTACTTCAACCCCATCGGTGCTCATCCCTCTGCATTGATTGGCGAGCTGCCTAACGGTGTACCTATGAATCTGATTCCTTTCGTTACCCAGACTGCAATGGGTATTCGTGAGCAGCTGAAGATTTTCGGCAACGACTATAATACGCCCGACCATACCTGTATCCGCGACTATATCTATGTCGTCGACCTGGCTGATGCGCATGTCAAGGCTATGGAGCGCGTGCTTGACAAACCCGAGACGGATGCTGTTGAGGTGTTCAACATCGGAACGGGACGTGGACTGTCGACCCTTGAGGTTGTCGAGGGCTTCGAGAAAGCTACTGGTGTCAAGGTCAACTGGACTTACGCTCCGCGTCGTGAAGGCGATATTGAACAGGTTTGGGGCAATGTCGACAAGGCCAACAAAGTGCTGGGTTGGAAGGCAGAGACGCCTACCGAAGATGTGCTGCGTTCAGCCTGGAAGTGGCAAAAGAAGTTGCGCGAAGACGGCATCCAATAAGATGGTGTCAGCAAACAGGCACTAAAAAAAGGGAACCTGTCAGGCTCCCTTTTTGGATTCTTGGCGGAAGGTGAGGTATCAACTTTTTTACCCACTCCTTCATGTCTATCCCATTGAGAGCCAATATCTTACGAAAAATGCTTCACATCGTGTCGCTCATAAGTTCTAAAACTTGTATATTTTTTAATCTGCTGCAAAGATACGAAATAAATCTGATATCTGCAAGCGTTTTGATGATTATTTTTTTTGCAAGCATTATCCGGCTACCTGGCGCATGCGGAGCTGCTATTCGTTTCCTCTGTCAACCTCCAACCGGACCTTCGATAATGGTTGGCCATCAGTTTGTAATGTATCAGTCTCGATACTGTCCCTTTTGAAGCAGCCTGTTGGGGCAGCTTTGATGATCATTTTCGGCGGTTTTGCCATATCCTTCTTTTTTACTTTAACAATCTTGGCAGGTTTCTTCTGGCAGGAGTCTTTCTTCTGATCGTCCTGCTGGGCCGTCATCGTCATACCGACAAAAGCGGCCGATAATACTAATAGAATCTTTCTCATATCGAATTGATTTTAATGTTTTAATATTCTCCGGCGATTTGCCGCATTTCCATCGTATCTAACATATAGAACTGTATTCCGTCGATTTCGGCCTGCCAGCTCTCGTGGAAGTGGCCGTAGAACCAATAGCGTAGAGGGTGGTTATGCCCTTTGAGAGTGTTATAGATGTCATCGATGACCTTCCTTTCGCGCTGGAGGTCACTGAGCAGGGTGGCATCCTTGGCAAGCCACCCCTGAATACCTTCACGCGTCAGCTTCTCGCAGAACGATGGAGCGGTATGCGTGATTACTATATCGATGGCATGAGCATTACCGATGGCCGCCAGCCGTGCTTCGTCGTACACCGGCGCTTCGTCGGGCCAGTAGCTGCAGGGATGGAACGTCTCTTCGCCGACGATGACAGTACTGCCCAGCTGCTTCTCGAAGTAGCCGTGAATATCTCCGACGACCACTATCCCTTTAGCATCGGTAAAACTATACATGTTCGTAGTATTAAAATACAAAAAACTTGGCAGCGAGCTTGACAAGTTCGTCCAACTTTTCTTTGTATTCTTTGTCAGATTGTTGATTGAAAATGTCATCATCAGGAGCCAGCTTTTTAAGCTGCATAGTGTCTAACAGCTGATATTTAACCCCCTCTATTTCACCGTGCCAGGACTGATGGAAATGTCCGTAGTACCAGTATTGGAGTGGATGACAGTGCTCCTTCAGGAACGTGTAGATGTCATCCATAACCTTGCGCTCATATTTGACATCATCGAGCAGTTCTACATCTCTGATAAGCCAATACTGAATATTAGGATGGTTCACCTCCTCACAGCAGGACGGTGCTGTATGGGTGATGACCACATCGATGGAATGATCCCTGCTAATGACCTCTAACTGTGCCTGGTCATATACTGGCCTTTCATTGGGCCAATACAAGGTTGGAGACAATGAATATCTCGCTGGTGCAGGACATCTGTAGTTCTTATGTAAACGGCGAAAGTACTCAGCTTCATATTCTTGTCTTATACGCCATTTTCTGTCTGCAGATATTGCGCCACCGACGCAGAGGATGGTATGGCCGCAGGCTTTCAGGACGGAATAGTCCGGCACGGCCTTCCACCTCTTATAGTTAACCTGCTGACCGTCGAAGTATGCAGGGTTATCATGGTTCCCACGGACAAAGACCAGCCAGTTGTTGGCCTTTGCAAGACGGCTACTGAGTTTCATATACATGTCCTCAAAGTAACCAGGCTGCTGGAAGCCGAAACCACAGTCACCGGCGACCACAATGAGGGTGTCGGTCATGTCGCATTGGGCGCAACACTTATACACCAGTTTTTCGAAGTTACCGTGAATGTCACCGACGACTACTATTTCTTTGGCGTCGGTAAAGGCGTATGTGTTCGGGCTGTTATAAATCTTATTCATATGCTTATTATTTTTGTTTTTTTTTCTTCATAAAAGGCCAGCGGCTTTAGTCATTTCTGACACACTCAGGCGTTTTAATGCGCCTGCCCCCAACCGCCGACCCCATGGCTGCCCACATGTGCGCAATTCATGCGCTTGGGGACAGGTGAAGGCCGTTTTTCCCTCATTATTGGGAGTTTCCTCCCTCAGATTGCGCAGCCGTGACAATTCACCTGTGATTACCTATACTGCGCCTTCACCATTGGGAACTTCCGGACGTTCCCCATGCCATTTTTTAGAGAGTTCCCTCCCGATGGCTGTCAAGTGGTAAAACGTATGGAGATGAAATCCGCATACCCCGACCTGACAGTCCTGAAGATGGAGAGTCGTTTTTCAAGCTATTATCGGCGATTGCCTCAAGCCCCCGCAGACATGCCGAAGCACCTGTGGATACCTATTCGACTCTCCAGAAATAAGGGACTGTTTTCAAATCATTATCGGAAGATTTTTCCTCAGATCCGCGCAGACGTGCCAAAGGCACCTGTGCCCGCCTATTCAGCCCTTAAAGAATCCTGGCACCGCACCGCTCATGGGCCGGTCATACCGAGGCCGCCGTAACCGCCTCCCGCTTCTCCCAATCCACTGTCATGCCAGGCGAAATCTGGGCTGTCAAGTGGTAAAATGTATGGAGATGAAATCCGCATACCCCGACCTAACGCCCAGAAGATGGGGAACCGCATGGTCCTCCTGTTGCGTCGCGGAGAGACCTTGCTAATGCAATTCAATCCTATAATGACAATGACAACTAAGAAGCGTCAGTCATGCTGCATTCCCCAATAGTTTTCAAACTTTCAAAGAACTCAATCGAGGCCATCCATCAGGACGGCGATAGCCCTTTCCTGAGACACATCAACGCTCATTCCCTCACGGCTTGCTAATTCAAACTCTTCGGCAGCAGCTTCGGCGCGAGAGTTGATGAAATCGTCATCCGTCTGGCGTGGGTCGTTCTCTTCCTGAAGGTATTTCAGGAGATATAGACCATAATAGTCAAATTCAATGCGTCTCATATTTGTTACGTTCTCAAAGACGGGCAATAATGTAGGCTCCTCAGCCTCACAACAGGTTCGGCAGGAAATCCCACACTATGCCCTAAATGATCCTATTTTACGCTGAACGTGCCTACAGGGATGGCCGTCGCTGAAATGATGCTCATGTAGAAGATGCCATATTCGCCCTTTTCAAGCTCGCTGGCAGGGATGGTGACAAGGTATGATTGTTCACCATACTTCCTTGCCTCGAACGGCACATAACCGGCATCCTTCGTCTCTTTGGTACCAATGAGCGAAGATTCGAACTCAATCCACTGAATCCTACGCTCTTTCTTCGATTCCTTGAATCTGACGATGCGGTATGTATCCATCGGATCAGTATCGTTATTCTCTCCTTTTATCAGGATTCTAACGTCCTGTCCTGCAGGAACGGTATAGGTGGACTTACCACCCTTGAAGACCACGTCCATGCCGGAAGATCCAGCGAGAGCACTCACCGTTCCTGCCGCACTGGCCACACCCATAGCACCGGTGGCCACCCGGACACCATTGATGACACCTGTCGCCGATCCAGCAGTAGCAGCGCCGACTATTCCTCCGGCACCGACCACGCTTGCAGCACCACCAAGATACTTCGTCCACTTCTTAGTTTTGTTTTCGTGCTTACCCAGAACACCGGACTCCTTGGGGAGCTTGGCAAAGGTAGAATCCGTAGTGAGGATGCAATAACTGTTGATGAATTCCGGCTCAGGAGCCGTAACGTCTTGTGCTTTAATAACGGCTACACTCATGAGTGCCATCACCGCCAAAATAATAATCTTTTTCATAATCTTGAATTAATTAGTCGTTATCGATTAGTGCATACATGAAAGCGGCAGGGAGACCTTAGAATGATGAAACAGTTGGCGACTATTCTTCAGGCTGGGGCCTCTCCTGCTGCTATGGTATGAAGGATTTGGGGAAATGGATATTTCCATTCCTATATTCCTTTTATTTTCAGTAATTGTCTGTTTCATTTTTCCAGCTGTTTTATAGTCGCCGCTGCAAATATAGGAACAAAACGCGAAACTGCCAAAACCTCGCGCGCGCGACTATAATATATAACTATAGCCGAAAAAACGAATTAAAATGAACAGGTGTTTTTATGTTATTTTAACGGAAAAATCAACGCTTCCGGCGTTTTTTCCACTTCCAGGCGGTTTTTGCCGCCACGCCAAGGTACACGACATCCTCCCAGTAGGAATCGAAGTAACCGACAGCCTTCACCCGGTTGAGGTCATACATCTTATAGTCCTTATAGTGTTGTGCCACATACTCCTTTCTGATAGCCTCCAGCAGGAGTGCCTTTTCGAGATGGATATCGCAGTTTGCGGCGATTTCTTCCATCGTATAATCCGGGTTATACGTGCTTTTTCCCGAGTCCAGAATATAGTCGGTCAGACGGAAAGCCTGATAATCGAATACGTTCCTGAAGGCATCGTAGTCGCCGCTTTCCCAGTCGGTCAGGTTCCACCATTTGATGACGGTGGTACGCGAAAGCCCCAGTTCCCTCGCACAGGCGGACTTCGATGCCTCGCGCTTTTCGAGGAAGCACTGTAGCCGGAAGAGGCAAACCCTGATGGCGGGATTGCTCCTCCATGGAGGCGTTTGGCTGTTATGTGGTCGGCCTGCGGTCATATATTTGATATCTTCGTCGGTGCAAAGATACAAATATTTTTGAAAATTGCATTGTTATTTTTTTGAAAAAAATAAGAAAACTGACGCTATAGGTCTCGGGGGTCGAGGGTTCCTTTTAACAGTTGGACCCGCGCGAAAGTTCCTAAACTGTTAATTCAGAGCTTTTTTCTTTTTTCAGTTGGCGGATAAAAAGAAAAATAGGAAATTTGCACGTGGCGAAATTTTACTCTTATTTTTAATCTTTAAAATAATTGTTTTATGGAAATTGAAGAAGAATACCAATATGATCCTTTTCCGTTCCTAGGTTCAAAAAAGAATCAAAAAGGAAATAGTTCACCTTCATTGACACAATCTTTGTTGAAATTTCTTTTTATAGGACTGTTTCTCAGCTATTGTGCAAATTTTATTATGTCTGCTGTGGATAAAGAAAAAAAAGTTTTGCAAGGTTCTGATGAAAATGAATCCTTGAATTCTCGTGTCAGTGATACCAAAGTCCGTGAAACTGGTGATAACAAAGCTTTAAACGAAATGGATATAGATAAGTATAAGGCGGAAGCTGCTTTCCGGTTTGAGGCATTGGCAAATCAGGAGAGTGATTCGCAATATTATGGTTTGGGTTATTAATTGATTTTCGTGTATGTAGGCTTTTGCTTCTTTGTTAAGTCCTGCTGCTGTCCTAACGGATGGCAGCTTTTATTTGTGGGCTATTATTGCTTCTTTCGAAAATGTAAAAAAATCATATCTAATATATTTTGTAGACAAACAGCATTTGAGGTAAAATTGAGGAAGTATGAAGCGTATAGGGAAGGGCTTTTCAGTCCTTGTTTTGGTCGCTAAACGCTATGAAGCTCGATAGCCGCTCCATGCCTGGCGAAAATTTGCATAAACTCTCGTTGGGCTACTTTTTTAACACTTGAAGGTCTTTGAAACTTCCTACAGTGTTAATTCAGAGCTTTTTTCTTTCTGCGGTTGGCGGATAAAAAGAAAAAATAGAATTTTGCAAGTGGAAAGAGGCAAGCGACGTGTGGCCCCCGGGTTTTCTTATGGAAAACGCACACGAGCACCTTTAATCCTTTCAGGTTTAAAAGTGTGTGTGCCAGGAGGGGGTAAACCCCTCGCTGGACCTCCCCCGGCTGACGCCCGATGCGTCAAAACTAAATCGTTTAGACTATGCGAAAAGGAAGTAAAAAAGGCGCATGCAGCGCACACATCCAAGCCGCTAAGGGCAACTGCCTGGAGCATGCCCGCCGCGACTATGGCGAGAAAAACCGACCGCAGTACATTCTGACTAAGCGGTCTGCAGATAACGTGACTCTCTATGAACATGAGGCCATCAAAGACCGCAAGTCCATTCGGCCACTTGTCCGTCAGGCGGAGAAACTTTACACGGAGAAGACGGGGCAGAAATGTCAAAAATCTTTCTCCCCCTACCGTGAGGATGTTCTCAGCCTTCCTGGTCGTGGTGACATCACCCGGGAGCAGCTGATGTCCTACAAGACCAAGGTGGAGGCAGCCACCGGGTGGCAGTGTATGGGCATGTGGTACCACAAAGACGAGGGCTTCGTGAAGTCAAAGCACATCGAGGGTAGTGAGGGCGAGGCCATCAACTACCATGTCCACTGCCTTTGGTATTGCCAGGATCCTGAGACAGGCAAGGCCAAACGCAATGACCGAAAGTTCTTCAGCCTCCGGCAAGACTGGCTGGCCGAGGCTACTGGTATGGAGCGTGGAAACAAGGCCGCTGAGACGGGCATCAAGGGACGCACTGCCATGGAGCAGCGTATCTTTTCCCAAGAGGCACGTATTGACGATCTCGAACGACTGGCCAAGGAGAGGGAGGAAGCTTATAGAAAAGAGATGGAGAGGCTGGAGGAGGAAAAGAAAAAGGCCGTCGAGGAAGCCAAGGCTACCGCATGGAAAGAGGTTGCAAAATCCGCCAAGGGGGTGGCCAACCTCTTCGGTCGCGACAAAGAGGTAAACAACCTGAAGGAGGAGGTCGAATCTCTGAAATCACAAATCATTGCTGCAGAAAAAGAGAAGAAGAATGCCCTTGCTAATAGCTCAGCAAAGACTGAGGAACTGCGTCAGGAAAACCAAAAGCTTCAAGAGAAAAACGCCCAAATGAGGGGTGATTATCTGAAAAAAGAGAAAAAACTTCAGGGCCTGATCGATATTTTGCTCAGCATTCCGATAATCCGCGAGTGCATAAAGATTATTCGCAGCTTTGTATGGGAGTCCTTATTAAATTCCCCCCAATTTAATCCTAAAGAAACTTCACTTCTTTCGACGGTTATGGGTGATGAAAGCATCGAAGCCCGAAAGAAAAACGCAGAAAATCTTCATACAATTGCTAGTAAGAAGACTAATCTTTGTGGTTCCCAGTATATGTCAGGTTGGATTGACGTTAAAGAAGCTCTAATGGACATCGCTGAGTTCAAGAATCCCGCTGCCGCACAGGACGAACAGCAGGAGATAAGTATTCATCTTTGACTCGTCAGATAGTCGTTTATATCCTTTGCAGGGGAAAACCTATTTCTAATGTCGATGGCTGATGGCAGTGCATCGAGCATCTTAGAGGTGGCGGTTTCCCCTGCTTTGTCATTATCCAAACAAAGGTATATTTTTTCTTTTCCTCGAAGTTCGTCAATGGCTACATCGACATTCACGATGCTATTCAGGACGATATAGTTATGCCGGACTTCACCGCATAGGGTAGCAAATGAAAGCATGTCCAGAAAACCTTCAAAAACGACCGTAGGCGCGTTCTCTTGCCCGAGGTGGGTGGTTATCCACTTCGGGCTTGTTCCGCCTTTATAGAAGGGACTGCGCAACTCGTAGCCGCCTTTATCGTTCGGATATGCCAGGGCGTAGAGATAACTGTCACCATCCTTGAAAGAATAATGAGCTTCCTGAAGGAACTGTTTCGCGATGTCGAGGTTTATCTTGCGCTGATGGAGGTATGCGAATAGCCCGCGAGATTGGAGTTTAATAACCTCGAACATTTTGAATCCACTTTCTTTCTCCTTTTTCTCGTCATCTGATACAGGCTGGGAAAAAGAAAAAGAGAGCGGATCTGTCCGTTCTATCTCCCTGCAGGCTTCCTTGAAGTCTATGTTCTTACGTTTCATAACTAGGTCGATGACGCTGCCGTGTTCGCCGGAAGCCAGGTCGTGCCATCCACGTCCGTTAGTCGTTACGGACAATGAAGGATGGGTGTCCGTCCGCCAAGGACAACGGTAAAGGTACCCATTCCTAGTCCTTTTCACCGGCCGTCCAAGGTACTCAAAACAAGTGTATTTATCCTTGAGTTCTTTTATAGTCATATTTCTTCTTTTTATCCGAATTTATTATATGCGAAAATTCTTAACATGCGAAATTATGAAATTACAAAAAAAATGCAGTAGGTAAGCTTTTTCAGAAACGTCCGCAATGTCCGCAACGGCATCTAACTATCTGAAAATCAGAACTGTTATTTGCGGATATACGTGCGGACATTGCGGACATTTGATAAATCATTTTGCGGACATTTTTTTCTATTGTCCGCAAATATCCGCAAAATGTCCGCATCGGGGACTCCTTTATACAAAGACCTTCCGAATGATTTGCGGACATTGCGGACATTTGAAACGTTTTCAAGAACATAATTTTTTAAGAATAAAGAAATTTTACAAATCTACTTATATTTTTTCAAGAAGAGCTTTCGTGACTCGAAAAAAATAGCCATTCGAAACGCTGAATAAAGAGTATTCATTATTCCGGAAATCAATGCTGGTGTACCTGTTTTTCTGCATTATAAGATGCCAACTCGCCGAAAGAATCGCCTTCAGCTGGTTGCGTGTCGTCTCTATGCCATTAAGCATAGCTATTTTTTTTATAATCTTCAGGGAAAAGCAAACCTCTTCCTTCTTTAATTTCTTCATTATATCTAAAAGAAGTTCGGCAAGTTCTACCTCTACACTGTCACGACAGTATCTGACGATTCGATCGAATTCAGGAGTACGATAGTCCGAGAAAGCGAACCACATTCGGGATTTCTTCATAGTGGTCAAAGACCGATTTTTCAGAAAATCCAAGAAAGCCGGTATTTCCTCCTTCATCTTCGAGAAAAACTCAGGATCCATGTTTCTCAATTTTTTCACTTTAACAATCCAGTACCTCGTGTCTTCAGCATCTAAATAGACTGGGCTATTTTCATTATTAGAAGCCAGAATGAATTTTAGAAATGGCTCGATGGCCTTCCTATCTTTACCTTTGGCATGTGATGTCGAAAACTTAGCCGTGGACAAGGCCTTTATATGCTCGCTATCCTCCTTCTTATTAAGAAGGGCTTCATCAATGACGATCAAGTTCTTATTAATCCATTCGCTGTTGAAGTCGTTGCGGAATGCTTCATTGTCCAACGACATTGCATTTTTTCCGTAAATTTCCAGGAGCAAATCGCAGAACGTTGTTTTTCCTGTCTGATTTTCATGCGAAATAAGTACCAAAATAGGAAGTTTTTGCAGAGGGTTAGTGTACATTATCTGGAGGTAATCTAATGCCATTTCGTATTTTGCACAAAAAATATGTCGAATAATATTCTCAATATGAGGAAAAATACCTGGCGAGGCTGTATAGTTTAAAGGTTCATAAATATTCCAGAATTTATAGTCATTTCCTACGGCACGCTGATATCCAAGGTGTGATGGGACTAATGTCTTCCCATGAAAAACTTCTATGGGTGGCCAGTTGTCTTTGCCGAACTCGCGCGTCAGCGTCGCATAATTCCAGGGAATCAAGGTCCATTCCATTTTTCCAGAAAGATTCGGTGTTAGGAGATATTCATATAAATCAACACCAATCCGAACAAATCTTCTATCATTATTTTTTATCTCGTTTATACTTTCCATAATCTTCGAAAAATTAAAAATTTAACAATAAATTAAAAATATAGTGTTAAAAATTTGCGGATTTCGAAGAAATTTCGTAACTTTGCAACGGAAATGTTGAAGTTCACGGCGTTTTTTCTCGAAACCCCATCCCCAGGCAAAAACCTGGGGACTTCATTTTTTTTATGGCGGCCTTACTGTTCTCATACCTTTTTCTTTTTACCTATTCCTATATCTTAAGAATTTCGCTCTGTGGATGCTCCTTGATATATTGCAGGGTGTCAGTCAGCTTGTCTAATTGCTCATCGGTCAGCCGTGGCCCTTCGTAGCCATTTTCGTTGTACCGCAATGAGCGGGCTATCTGTGCAGCGAACACCGTGCGGTTGTGGTCAGAAAAGGACGCACCGCCGAAAGACCACATCGTGCCTTTTTCGACTCTCTCTTCATGATCGTTGAAGTACTCCTCGAAAGCATCCTGAAGCCATCGATAACCAGCGTGACTGCCCTCGCCAGTGGCATGTTCCTGGGCGTATTGAAGTATCTCTGCCCACTTTTTGTCTGTTCTAGCGTCCATATCTTATACGATTTTATCTTCTATTTTCATAACTTCATCGACTATAGTCTTTGGCAGGTACTTCGCGTATATACGCTCGGTCATCTTAATCGAACTATGCCCCAGAACCCGGCTCACAACGCCCATAGGGACACCGGCATTCAACAGCAGCGTGCCGCCGGTATGCCTTGCCCAGTGAGTGGTAAGATTCTTCTCGATGCCAGCAGCGGTAGCGACTTCTTTCAGGTAGTCGTTATACTTGACATTCGAGAGGATAGGCAGCTTGCCATTGTACTTCTCTAAGATAGTGAGTGCTGGGGAAAGAAGCGGAACCGTGAAGTCAATGCCAGTTTTTCCTCTTTTACCAGTATACACCTTCTTTCCACCGATATCCTTGATCTTCTTGGCATCGAAGGCCGCCAAATCGTGATAGCCCTGGCAGAAGTAGCAATGAAAGACGAAGAGGTCGCGCACACGCTCCAGACGCGCTTCCGGCATCGGCGTAGTGCGCAGCCGTTGGAATTCCTCGAGAGTGAGGAACTTTTCGAGGCCATCATAATCTTCGCCTTTATCCATCTTCACCCTATCGTATGGGTTGATATCTATCAACCGCTCCTTCTGGGCATCGATAATAAAGCTGTTCAAAAAACGATGATAGTTATGCCAGCGGCTCTTCGCCTTCATATTATTCTTTTTCTGCAGGAACCGATCCATCTCGATTATCTTTGCTTCGGTAAGGTCGGAGAATGACTTGATTTTGCCATAACTCTCAAGGAACCGGAAGAATCTGTCGTATCGGTCCTGAGTATCCTCTGCTTTGCCGTATTTTTTTATTTTGGCCCGATCCTTGCAAAACGACACAAAGTCAACATCGCGGATGCGAAGGCGTTTTAGCCGTTCGGGAACAGCATGGATGTCGACACGGCCTTCCTCAACCATATCGTTTAGGACTTTTCTTGCGTCTGCCATCAGCTTGTCGAGAAACCGATTGAGTTGAACAGCATCCGGCCTGTTGGTCACGAAACCATTCTTCCATTCACGAGGGAATACACGAATGCCCGTCGAAATGAATTTGCTTTTTTTGTTAAAATGAATGTACAACTCGATGATATGGTCACGTGTGTCCGACGCATAACCATATCTATTATAGAGGTACTTCACCACAGGCATTTTTGCAAATTGAAAGTCGCGCATACCTATTTATATATAAGTTAAGAATTAATAGCACAATAATTTTCTAGAAGT
>Ga0310690_10009160_pt1 | contig 12447 bp, 8 predicted proteins | sample AusTroGonzalo_MG_2_FD_207661 | JGI IMG/M metagenome (GOLD analysis project Ga0310690, IMG submission 207661) | Bovine rumen microbial communities from tropical cattle in Woodstock, Queensland, Australia - Gonzalo_04 (v2) (version 2) | ecosystem: Host-associated > Mammals > Digestive system >...
GACCTCTCGCCCGTCTTCACCATGAGAAACGGAAGGGATAACACTCTTTACACTGATGTCAAGAACTGGTCACTGGAGGATCGTGGGAGTATCATTCTTTGGCCTGGTGATGGCGGCACGCTGGAACAGTGGTATCTGGAATATGCAGGTGACGGCTGGTTCTATATTCGCAACAGGAATAGTGCCATGTGCTTGGAGATAGACCCGCTGGTGAACGGCAATCCGGCTACGGCGCAGCAACTGGCCAATCCGGGAAGGCCTGTCATACAGGGTGTTTTCACAGGGGAGGCCTACCAGCAATGGCGACTGATTCCTGCCAGTGTGGTGGCCAATGTCGCCACCAATAACTATAGTAAGCTGATGGCCGCGCCCGCAGCACCCACGGCTTTGCAGGCAACGCCGCAGCCAGGTAGTGTGCGCCTCGACTGGACGGCACCCACCGACAACGATGTGGCACAGTATATCGTACAGCGCTCGGAGGATGGCATAAAGTGGTACACAATCCATAACAGCGTGCCTATGACAGCCTATATCGATAATACAGCCGAACCCGCCACCACTTATCATTATCGTGTGCGTGCGGTGGATAACTTCCTGAACCGTTCTGAACCCTCCGAGAGCATCACGGCACAGGTGACAGGCACACCGGATTGTATTCTGAAGATGACAGGTGACAGCCTCACGGATGCTACCATCAACGGAAATCATTGCGCCTTGTTGGGTACATATATCCAGCAGGCAGGCAAGGTGGAGAAGGCCATTCAGTTGAATGGCGTAACGGCCAAGTTTATACAGTTGCCGGCGACCATAGCCAATTCTCCTCAGCTCACGATTGCTACATGGGTCAATATGCGGAATGGTTCCAACTGGCAGCGTGTCTTTGATTTCGGCACGGACACTGACCACTATGTCTTCCTGACATGTAAGAACGCTACTACCAATAAACCACGCCTCGGCATCAAGAATGGCGGTGATGAGCAGGTGTTGGATTTCCCCTCGACATGGACAACAGGTAGTTGGCTGCATGTCGCTGTCACCTTCGGAGAAAGCGAGGTGGTGCTCTATCTGAACGGTGTCGCGGTAGCGAGATCGACAACGATGACGATTCGTCCTGCGGACTTCCGACCCATCTTCAACTACATCGGGCGCAGCCAGTTCACCACAGATCCTCTCCTGCGCGCTTATATTGATGACTTCCGCATCTATAACACCGCCCTCTCGGCTGATGAGATAGCCGCTATCGCCAGCCTTACGGATGGCATAAGCCTCACCCCTAACCCCTCTCCAAAGGGCGAGGGGAACTTTGCAGGAGAGGAGGCCATCTTCAATCTGGCAGGACAGCAACTTGTAAATGGTAATTTGTCCAATTGTAAATTACCAAGGGGTGTCTATATCATCAATGGCAAGAAGGTGATGGTGAAATAACAAATAGAAATCCCCGCTGCGGCGGGGATTTCTATTGAGAGGTGCCTAGCAGATTCGAACTGCTGTAGACGGTTTTGCAGACCGTTGACTAAGCCACTCATCCAAGGCACCTTATCGAATGCGGGTGCAAAGGTACGTCATTTTTTTGATATTGCAAGTCTTTTGCACAACTTTTTTCAAAAAACAACGTTATTCTATTAGAATCCTTCCTTTTCCCTTTCATTTTCATTAATCTTTTCCTTCTCTTTTTTCAATATCTCCCTTCTCAATATCTCAATATTTCAATTTTCATGTCCCCCTTCCTCTCTCCCATACAAAAAGTCCTGACGGATGCTGCTATCCGTCAGGATGGCGATGCATTGCTTGTAGCTCTCAGCGGTGGAGCTGACAGCGTGGCACTTCTGCTGGCACTGCATGAACTAGGCTATCCCCTTCATGCCCTGCATTGCAATTTCGAACTTCGTGCCACGGCCAGCGATGGCGATGAAGCTTTCTGCCGACGCCTCTGTCGAGCCTATGACATCCCGGTCAGCGTCAAACACTTCCGCACGCGTAGCTATGCACAGCGCCACGGCATCAGCGTCGAGATGGCAGCGCGTGATCTGCGTTACCAGTGGTTCGCCGAGGTGGCTTCAACCCAGGGTGCACAAGCCGTCTGTGTTGCCCATCATCGTGATGACAATATCGAGACCCTCCTCCTCAACCTCATCCGTGGCACAGGTATCCATGGCCTCACCGGCATGAAGTCTATATCGACTTTAAACGTTAAACCTACCACTTTAAACTTAAAAGTCCTCCGTCCCCTCCTGTCCCTTTCCCGTGCAGACATCGAGGGGTGGCTCACAGAGCGTGACCAGACGTGGGTCACAGACCATACAAACCTTGACCCGGATGCTGCGCTGCGTAACAAAATACGGCTGCAGCTCCTCCCGTTGATGGAAGAGATGAACCCACGTGTACGTGAGAACCTCGCTGATACGGCATGCCGTTTAGCTGAAGCAGAGGCCCTTATGGGTGATGCCGTGCGTGACATCCGTTTCGAGGTGTCACAGCCCGACGGCAGCCTCTCCGTATCAGCCTTGAAGCAGGCCACGTCATCCCAGACCGTGCTCCATGAGATCCTGCATCCTCGAGGCTATACAGCAGAGCAGGTGCGTGACATCCATGACACCATGGAAGGGGAGTCTGGGAAGCTGTGGGAGAGCCGGCAGGGACACCGCCTTCTCCGCGACCGTGGACGTCTGCTCATGCAGGACACGGATGACACTGCCGCCAAGGGGGTAGGGGAGGGCACCTACCTACCGCTGGACGGACTCTATGAAGGGCCTTATGGTTTACGGATGCTCATACGCCGTCAGGCGATTGACCCCGCCACCTTTGAGATACCACGCGATGTTCACACCGCATGTTTCGACCTCGAGAAGCTTACGCTGCCCCTCGGTTTGCGCCTCGCGCGCGAGGGCGACCGCTTTCAACCCTTTGGCATGAGTGGCACACGCCTCGTCAGTGACCTGATGACCGATCATAAACTCTCCCTCTTCGACAAGGAGCGCCAACTCCTCGTTTGCAGCGGCGACCGCATCGTCTGGGTCGTTGGCCTTCGCGCTGCAGCCGGTTTTGAAGTCGATACGAACACCCGCCACGTCATCACCCTCACTTTATTGTAAAAGATTGCACCACTTGTTTTTTCAGAAAGTACTTTTTTTACAGCTAATGTAGAAAAAGTGCCTGAAAATTTGCATAGTACAAGCCGAATATCTACCTTTGCACCGTCTTAAGTCATCTATAGTCAGAGGACAGTGATGTACATATAGGCACAGAAATATAAAAAAGGCGTTTACTCGTCGTTTTGTTCTTTGATGCTACGGAACTTCGCACACTCCTAAAACAAGTCAAAAGCAAAACTGCGGTAGATGCCCATGTAAAAATGAATAGGAACATGCTGGTTCCGATATACCTGTATCATTAGGTAGTCGAAATGATAGATGTTGTCTATTCCTTAAACGTGGGTTTCTCTATTGCACTGTTTTCGACTTGATGGGCAATGCGAAGGCCTCGTAGCAGGAAACAGACAGCAGGTATAGACTCTCACGTTTTTCTTTTTTCTGTCATAGAAATCTTCGATTATTCACTATTGATTTTGAATAAGGAGTCTCTTCAAAATCCCTGACCAACAGCAGAAACCTGTTGGATGAAAAAAGAAATATGGGCTCATGGGCTAAACGGATATCGCTCATAGGACTATTCTGTTTACTATTCATCCCTGTTTTGAAAGCACAAAAAGTGGCTTTCAAGACAAATGCGCTGTATTGGATGGCTGCCGGAACGATGAATCTGGAACTTGAATTTGGTCTCGGAAAGAAGACATCACTCGCTCTGTCCGGACTCTACAATCCCTGGACTTTCAAGAACGACAAGATGATGCATGTTGGTGCCTTACAACCAGAGTTTAAGTATTGGTTCTGCGAAAGATTCGAGGGTCATTTCTTAGGAATTCATGCACATGGTGCTCAGTTTTTTGGTGATTTCGTAGGACTCAGCAATAAGCGATATGACGGCTATCTTGTGGGAGCCGGTATCAGTTGGGGATATGACTGGATCCTATCCAATCATTGGAATCTGGAAACTGAAATCGGATTCGGAGTCAATTATACTTGGTATAAGGAAAGCGAGTGCCTGCCCTGCCTGAAGAATGTTGAGCAAAAGAATAAAACCTTCTTCTCGCCGACCAGGCTAGCACTGACAATTATATATCTTCTCTAAAAGCGCATGACGGGTACAATGAAACATACCATATTATATATATATATAGGTACTATCGTCCTATTCGCGATATTTGCTGGCAGCTGTTCCAACCCTCAGCACGTCATTGTCAGTCCAAATCCGAATGTAGTCCAATGCGATTCAAGCCGCCTTGGTGTCGTGGACGTCACCCTGAATATCCCCCCAAAATACATCTCGAGGCGTGCCCGTATTGTTGTTACCCCCGAGTTGATTGTGGGAGACAGCATCGTTGCAGAACAATTGAAACCTTTAGTGCTTGACGGTTCCATATTCCACAAGAAGAATATCCGCAGGAAAGCGCTTCGTGACTATACAGACCCCTATGCAGACTATGCACAGCGCATCAACAATTCTAAGGCAATTGAGATGCCCTATCACGATACGTTCAAAATGCCGGAGGCATATGAACGTGGTCTTGTCAAGGCGTTAGTGTCCCATGACGGGTGTGGTTCCTGTACGGGCATCGATAGCCTGTTGTTGGCGACGGTAGAGGTTCCCCCTGCCCCTGTCGTACCTGCGCTTCCTCCATTGGGCCTCACATGGATGGAACCCCAATTTGTGGTTAAGGAGAAGCTGATGAAAGGACACGGGACGGCTCATTTGCAGTTCATTATTAATAAATATGATATCGTACCGAGCTTAGGCAACAACCAACGTGAGCTGGAGGATATGGTATCAAAGCTGGAGCCCATCCTTAACGATACATTGGCAACAATCACGCAGATTACCATCGATGGTATGGCATCGGCAGACGGTCCACTGTCGTTCAATACGCCACTGGCTGCCAACCGTGCACAATCCGCAAAGGAATGGCTTGCAGAGCGTCTGCATCTTTCATCCAACATACGGGACCTCATCAAGACCAGCTCGTCTCCCGAAGGATGGCAACCCGTACTTGACGCGATGACACGAGCCGGGCATCCTGACAGCGTTAAGGTGAAGGAGATACTGCAGCGCTATGCCTTCCAGAATGATGATGTGCAGGAGAAGTATATCCGTCGTCTGGCCTGCTGGCCCGACATTCGCGAGAAGTTCCTGCAGAAAGATCGTAAGGTGGATTACATCTATGCGTGGACCATACGCAGCTTCACAACAGATCAAGAGCTCATTGATATGTACAAGACACGTCCTGATGCATTTAATGAGCCCGAGCTGTTGCGGATCGCAGAGCTGTCGGCTGATGATGCCACGCGCATCATGATATACCGCTATACCTTGACCCGTTTCCCGGAATCCGAGGTGGCAAAGAACAATCTTGCCATCCTCTTGGAACGTAACGGGCAGATAGAAGAAGCATACAAAGTACTTGGAAGAGAATGAGGATGAATCATCATATACTGCAATTCCTGGCAGGGCTGTTGGCCTTGTTCGTACTTGCATCGTGCATCCGCAAAGAGTACGAAGATTGTCCGCCTTTGCAGGTCAGTGTCATCGTGAAAGACAAGAACTACTTCAATGTAAAAATGGTGGACATTGAAGAAGCACGCTCTGAAACCATGGACTTCCGTCAGTATGTTCCAACATTGAGTTACACCATGCGCGACCTGGAATCGGATCGTGTGGTGGCACACCGTGACCAGTTCAACGTCCCGGGCGATATCAAGCAGTATGACATCTCGTTTCCCACCGAACTGCCATGGGGACAATATGAGATCACGGTTTGGGGAGGTACAGACACCGATGACCCATACCTTGCCACAGATACCATCAATTATACCTATGAAACCAGCCAGCACGTGGTTGAGATGGAACGTATCAAGGGAAAACTCATCGTTCAGGCTTGGCACATGCCCAATACTGCAGACTACTCGCTGAACACCATCGATCATCTGCGTGACAGGACTGACTCCTATTTCCACTATAGTGGAAACGTCACTCAAACATTTAAGGCAGACTGGACGGCCCATTTGGATGATATGGTCTGGAAACAGATACTCTACCCTTCCACGGGTGAACGTCAGTCTAATTTCGACTTGGTGCTACACGGGGCGGATGGTCAGCCTCTTGCTCAGTGGCAACCCAAGACCGTGACTCTAACCATGTTGCGAAACTACCTTACTGTCTTGCGTTACGTTTGGGCATGGAATCCGGGCACCGGAGACTATGAGTGTACCATCTATATGTTGGTAAATGATAACTGGGAGGTCTTCCACGAAATGATTGTCGACTAACAAAAACTTTATTTATAAAATCATTTTAATTACCTGTTTTATTAACAATTTAAACCATTCATTATGAAAAAGATTTTTCTTTTCGCGATGACGGCAGCTGCGATGCTTTTCACCGCGTGCAGCAGCGATGAGAACCCCGCTGCTGAGTTGAACGACAATGCTGATGTTCAGCGCATCGTTCTCTCTGTTGACAATTCCGGTTCGGGTATGCAGACCCGCGCAGGACGTGAGCTGATTAGCTCCGAGGCCAAGCAGAGCATTGAAAATGTGAAGGTGATCATCACCAAACAGAGTGACAACACCATTGTTTTCACAAAAGATTACACTGACTGGGACGACACAGAATCTGAAGCCTACACTTCTGGTGGTCATGGCCGCCAGGCTGAGATCGTGCTTTCCGGTGAGGATAAGCTGGCTGCTGGTAGCTATCATATCTATGCCATTGGCTACAGCGAGGGTTCACAGTACACCATGGGCTCTGATGTCGCTATCAAGACCGAGTTAGCCAAGTACATCAAGACTGCTGTTGCTCCTTACAACGTGTTCAACGCAAATACCATTCTGAAAGCCAACGGAGTGACGGCTGAGGAGATTTTTGCTGGTTACAACTCACTGACGGTTTCTGGCTCTGGTATTAAGACGACTGTGGTATTGCACCGTCAGGTTGCCGGTGTGTTCGTCTATGCCGATGAGATTCCTTTCATCACGGGTGCCGCTAAGTTGTCTCTCTATGCTTCCAACAACAACTCAAGTCTTGTGCTTGGTAACTTCCTGCCTGCAGGTGGTGGCGAGCTCTCTGCTAATGGCGGCAATACCAACAATAAGGTGGTGAACGGTTACACCTCTGCTGATGCTGTAACGAAAATTATGAGCACGAACCTCAGCAACTGGTTCTCTCCTATTGCTGCTGATGCCAACAACCTGATTGACGCTACCAACTGGATTGCTCACGCTAATTTCCAAAACGGCTCTGTATTCATGGGTAACTTCCTTGTCCCCTTCCGCCGCTATGCGGGTAAATACACGTTCGTGCTGAAGTTGGAGGACAGCTCTGACAACGAGCTCCGCTCTTGGAACATCAAGTTGCCTTCTGCTGACCTCGTCGGTGGTGACATCCATTACTGGGATGGCAGTGCATTCGCAACGACTTCTACTTCCGCTACGGTTACAGAGTATAACATCTACCGTAACCACCTCTATGGCATCGGTACAAAGGTTACAGATAATCCTTCTGATCCCGGCGCAAACGATGATCCTCAGACCCTCAACACCAAGGAAGACCTCGTGCTGAAGGTGAACGACAACTGGGAGGTGATTCACACTATGGAGATTGAGTAAGAAAGAGAAATTCGGTATTTAGCAATAAGTATTTGATGGAGTGTCTGCAGGTTTGCAGACTTGCAGACACTCCTTTCCCTATCAATCAGTGATGAAAAAGACGCGCATCTATCTTACGATGTTTGTCGCCGCGCTGTTCCTGATGACTGGCTGCACCAATAGCGAGTTGTCGGATGACAGTGTCATCTCAAACAAACGACATGAGGTGACACTGACATTCGACATGGGACTTGATTCCCATGCCAGCACACGTGCCGCAGGAAACAGGGATTTGACAAGCAGTGACGACTGGCAAAAGGTGAGCAGTGTGCGCGTTTATATGTTCCGTAGTGATACAGAAAGCGGGACCTATACATACTATCGTCCCACCATACATGGAGCGAAACAGGACTACCTCTACGCTTCCGCATTCAGCGGCAAAACGGAGGTATGGGGCGATGATGAAATACCATGGGAAGAACATGAGCTTGTCATCTCAGCCATGACAATCGATGAAGGCTGGTATCGTTTCGTGGGTATTGCCCGCGATGACATAGACGGTGATGATAACACGGGCAGTACGTGGACTTTCAGCACTCTCACAGAAAATGTAACAACCATGTCCTCCCTGACAGCCACAGTTACATCCGGTGGACTGACTTGTGGAGAGCTGTTTGTGGGTGAGGCTGAGAATGCTCCCGTACAGATCAATGCAAACAAACACTTGCATGAGACCATCATCATGAAGCGTTGCGTTGCGGGTGTACTGATGTATGTGGAGAATATACCCACTACCGTCAATAGTACGGCCGTAAAAAGTATCGGCATCGTACGTAGAAAACATACCTGGGGCATAGACTTGAACCTTGATGCTAGTCCGTGCTTCCTGCCCACCGGCAGCCCTGTGAGCCTTGTTGCCGATGGCAATACGTTAGTGGGAGTCACTCCCGCCCCCACAGACTATATAGTCAGCTATATAGTGCCCAATGCTGCTGAGAGTAGCAATGGCTATTATGTCAACATCACGGAAACGGGTAGCACCGCTCATCCCAATGCCATCTTCCGGGGTTCTTTTGTAACACCTCAGGAAGCTCCCGCGGCGGATTGTACATTGAATATGGTAGCCTGTGATGTTTATGGGAAAGTACTCAGGCAATGGAATGTGAAGTTGGTGGAGTCTGGCGGTGCCTCTGTCACGCCGACCCTGCTCTACCCGCTCACGGCAAACAACCTCTATTGCATCGGACAACGAAATATTGCCGAAGATATTGACGAACCCTTAGACCTGGGCGAATTGCCGGACGATGTCATCATTGTCCACGGCAGTTGGCAGGTCGATATAGATATAGAGATGTAAGAGATGAGTGAAGCGTTAAGAAAACAAAGTGAAAGGATACGCAATCTTTTCTTGGCTCTGGCACTTGTGATGCTGGCTGGCTGTTCTGATGACGACCATGACGTGCTGGAGTCCAAGACCTATGCGCCGACCGACGATCTCATTATTATTAGTGGTGGCCGTCCCTCATCTGGTGCTACCACGCGTTCGGTTAATCCACCGGAACTACCAGGCACTTGTCAGGCCGACAGGTTACAGATTTGGGTCTATACCTATAAAGACAACGGAACCAGCTGGGCGGGTCCAACAGATTTAACGTTTAATACCGCACTGCCGGTAGTGACTCTCACCAACACCCAACAGGAAAACGGTTCAGTAAGCAGATGGGCAAAACGCGATTTTACTTATACCTTTGCACGTCGGGGAGCAACCATATTGGGCCAAGACAAGAATAATTTTGCCATACCTGCTATGGCTTACACAAATACCGATGCGGAGAAGTTCGTGGTGACAACCGGCAGCAACTATACGCAAATGTCACTGCAACTCTCATCTGCTGCTCTCGCCGCGTCCCCCATGCTCACCCCCGAATTATATTTTGGCCGGTTGCGTTTCTTAACAACCATCAGTGATCTCGTTAATGACTGGACCGACGGAACAGTCCTCACGAATTGGCATACGTATGGATTCTTTCGCTATCTTAACGCGAATACCTCTGCGAAGGAATTTACCAATCCTCTCTCCGGACATCTCTACCGCATCGTGAGCCAGATCAATGTGAATATGACCGAAGTGCCCACAGCGATTGTTGACCATTTGGAACTATATATGACTAATGTGCCAAAGCGCCTGTTGCTCTATGGTACACACGGGAATGTGTATGGCACAGACGGCATCGGACGTTTCTATCCTGTAACGGCGGTAACTGCGACATCCGACTGTATCGACGGGCAGACGCTAGTGGCCACGACCAATGACTTCACCCATGACGAAGCCCATCTTTCGGCTTTCTTCCTGCCCAGTGAAGTGGGTGGTGAACTGACATTACGCGTATATTATCAGGCAGGTGCGGTGAAAGATGAATATGGAAACGATGTGCTGCAGCGCGACTACCCCATACAACCTGGGAAGAGTGCCCTGATGTCTGGCAATGATGCCGATGTCTATGCTGTGCAGTCAGCGACTTTGCAGAGCGGCAGCGACCTTTATGTATATAACGCTATCCTTAATAAGTTCTACAGCTATGCCAATGTTCGCGTGAATATTACGGGTAAATACGAGAATGTGGCAACCGAACATCAGGATGTTACCATCACACTGGAGGTGGAGCCGGGCTATGAGCGTGAACATACGATAACCATAAATTGAACATACGGATAAGGATAAAGACGATGAAAAGATATTTTTCAATACAGATTCTACTGTTATTCACTCTATTGCTTGCCTCATGTAGCGTAAGCCAATACTGTCAGCCTTGTGAAGAGGAAAACCTGATGGTGGAAGTGCCAGTCTGCATAGAACTGGAATCAGCTTGGAATATTGATGAGAAGAGCATTACCCGTACGCCTCCTCCCGATGCTGAAGGAGGTAATCAAGGCGGAGGAGGTACGGAGACCATCAGCAGTGGATGGGTGAACGTCGAGAGTGATATTGAAGGTGTGGATAAGGTGCGCATCGTAGCATTCCGCCGTAAAGATACCAGCGATGGTACAGGTACCTCAGAGCCGTTCCTCTATGATTCAAAGAACGATCAAGTGGTGAACATCGTCGGGTGGAAAAACGTGGATAGCCACGATGGTGAACTGCCTTCTGCTCATCGGCATCGCTATGCCAATGGTACGTTGACAAAGATTTACGGCTATGAGTATCGCGTCATTGCCATTGCCTACAACTCGCTGCGTACCGTTCCATACGCAGTGAATGCCAGCTACAATAATGTGCTGACGACAGGCGAACAGAATTGGTTTGACCTAAATGTACACGATGGACTGACACTCGATGAGTTCAAGGCCACCATTCGAACGCAGACGACTGCCGACAATAGCACGGATTGGAGAGAGTATCTAACTGGAAATGACGGCTCCACTGGGACCGAAGAACATACCGACAATCTGACGAAGAAGGTGATGGCGGGTCCTCAATTCTTCTGGGGCTATTGCCATATAGGTGACAGGGAGCAGGTCATTCGCTATCAGACCACTAATGGTAGTGGCGATATTATTTTTGATGCCCCTCTAACGGGATTGCTCTATCGTGGAGTTGCAAAGGTGGTGCTGAACATTACTCTACAGGAACGCTCCGCAGGTATAGGCACACATAACGTGGACTGGCTGACGTTGATGGCCGATCATCTTTATACGGAGACAGGATTGTCCGACTATGATGACTTCCTGACACCTCTTACTCCTGTGACCGAGGACGGTAAGTACACTTCCATCGACTTCATTAGCAGTAATAATGCCGGTTCAAGGACACTTGTTGCTTGGATTCTGCCTACCCGCACCCATCTGGCCATCAGGGGGAGATATCTGTTATCGTTGGGTGCCCATAGGGTGGAGAACGGACAGCTATGTGCCAGCAACATCTCTTATGGTGACATGGGCACAGGCATCATAGCCGAGGATGTCATTGACAACCTCTTCACCTTCCGTCGAAACCATGTGTATATACTGAATTGCAGCAGTTCAGAAAACCAATTCAACAACCATGCTATTGAATAGTCGTTAAGAGCTATGAAACGCATCCTCACCATATATTGTCTGCTGTTTAGCTGCATCGCTGTGGCTTTTGCTGAGCCCACGGACGAAGAGAAGCGGACGGCCATCAGGGAATTGTTCCATCTGACAGATCCTGTAAAGGCTTCAGAACTTTGCGATTCTGTGGCTTCGCTGCGCACCAGCCGACCCATTTGGCACGAGAACAGTACCATCCTGGGGACGGCGAACATCCTGGCCGACAATGCCTTGATGAACTATGGCGACGACAGCTATTTCCTAAACCTCCGCTATCTCCCCAACCGCAGGGCGCTGGTGGGTGAGAACTGCACTGTGAACAAACTTATCACTGTTGTGGGGGTAGGAAACTGGAACGCAGACATGAACAACCTGACCGATGAGGATGTGGACAACTATGCTCAGTTCAACCGCGTTGTCTCGGCAGGTGTGACTGTTGACCCCGTAGTGGCCATACGTGATATGGAGAATTACTATGCTGCGGGCATGAGGGCTGGATTCTGCATCACTGCCAGCAGTGGCAGCGCGGGGTTAACGCTTGATGCCATCAAGGCCTACTCCATTGGTTTCTACCGCGATGGCCATCTGGTGGGAACCAAGGCCGTTGCTGAGGGCGGCGGCATTGAGGGTGTCCAGCTATCGCTGATACAGATTCCTGGTTCAGAGGATGCCACGGTGGTGT